>Ga0272443_10000635_pt1 | contig 60955 bp, 52 predicted proteins | sample SSMAcet12_FD_193581 | JGI IMG/M metagenome (GOLD analysis project Ga0272443, IMG submission 193581) | Marine sediment archaeal communities from Little Sippewissett salt marsh, Falmouth, MA, United States - SSM-Acet-12 | ecosystem: Environmental > Aquatic > Marine > Wetlands > Sediment ... | reverse complement strand
GCAATTCTGGTCCTTACTGCTTTAAGAATTTTGTTTATCGTGTTTCTGCTTATTCCACTTAATTGTGCTATTTGACTACTCGTCAAATCAGCACAAAATAACTTAATAATTTCTCTAAATTTTGCTTCAGAAATTCTTGAACGGTATGCATGCTTATTAATCATCTTCATAACAACAACTTACGACTCCTTAAAGTCAAGTTAAGCTGTCATGAACCAAAAACAAAGATCGTTCCGCCAGCATTTTATTCTCAAGATGGCAAACCGATGACAGCTGGGAAGGTCTAAGATTCCAGAGCGGTTCTGAGGGTGTCCTGGATTACTGTATTATAGAATACGCTGATTGTGGTTCCTGCTACGGTATTTATGCAAATTCACCGGACAACTTAACTATTGATAATTGTACTGTGCAAAATAATAATTATGGACTTTATGGCATACAGGTAACTTCTACCCGCTTGACCTCATTTAGCAATAATGATTTCACAGAAAACTCCCTGGGAATCTATATCGATAATACAGCGAACAGAACCATAGATAATACGAACACAATTTCCTCTAATGGCACAGGTATACACTTTAATAACTGCACCTCCCCTATTATTGAAGCCACAATTTAGAATAATACAGGTTATGGTATAACGCTAACCTCCTGTTCCTCTCCCACCATTAATTCTGATATTACTGATTGCAATAACGGAATATATATTAGTGAATGTAATTCGATTGGTACCATCGATAATATTTCGGTTACCAACAACACAGGTAATTACGGTGCCTTCCGTATAGAAAATTCCGGTGAATTCCTGCTGGGATCCGACAATACAATTACGGGTAATTCCTGGCCTCTTTCTCTTGACTGCGGCTCCTTCCCTGATGCAACCAGTACAATACCTGCTTCCGGTAACATTAATAATGATATTCAGGTGATCTCCGGCGTGGGTACGAAAACAGGTACCTGGTATAAATTTAGCGGATTGAATTATATTGTCAGCAGTTCTCCGGAAATTGATGATACGCTTACTATAGATGCAGGTAACACTTTAAAATTTGAACACAGCTCCTATTTTAAGGTGGATGGAACACTTATAGCTACTGGCACAAACGGTAATGAAATTACCTTTACCAGAAATGATGCTACCGATGAATGGGCTGGCTTGAGATTCCATTCAGGTTCTACCGGTATCCTTGATCATTGCATCATCGAATATGGAACCCACAGCTCGTATTATGGTGTTTACGCCAATGCAGCTGATTCCATAAAACTCAACAACTGTATATTGCAGAATAACTATTACGGATTCTACGGTCAAAACTGCGATCCGGATTTTACAACTAATAATCAAATCCTCAATAATGAATATGGTATTTATTTAGCTGATGATTGCACACCTGTTTTTGGTTCTGGATTAGCTGAATGGAACGATATCTGCAGTAATTCAACCTATAATTTGCGCAACGGAGATAATGATATTACAGCTGAATATGTCTATTGGGGTACTACCAGCCAGGGTGGTATCGAAAGTAAAATTTATCATTCAAATGACAACAGTTCCCTGGGCACAGTAGATTTCACTCCCTGGATAAATGCTACCCATGATTCTACCTATACCGGAACTATTGATACACCTCAGAATGTTGTTATCAGCATAAGCTCTGATTCCGTAAATATAACCTGGGATACTGTAGCCGGTGCCACTTCCTATAAAGTCTATTCTTCTGATAATCCCTACACAGGTTTTACAGAAGACACATCCGGCTCATTTGCAGGCACATCCTGGACTGCTCCTCTGACTGTAAGTAAAAAATTCTATTATGTGAAAGCAGTGAATTAGCATGAACTTACAGGTGTCTATAAACCTTGAGCGTTGGTTGATTAACTTTTGTTTATCAAATACAGTATAATATGTAAACATGATAAACAAAATAAAAAACTTAATGTAGGAGGAAAAAAAATAAAAAAATTATTAGTATTTATTTTATTGTGTTTAGTACTTTATGTTCAGACAATTTCGGGAGAAATTTCACAATCGGTGAGTTATGTAAATAGAACCAACAATGTGCCCAATCTCATCGATTTCAATGGCAGACTTACAGACAGCTCGGGAAATACTATCAATCAAACTGTAGATATCACATTCAAACTCTATGATGTGGAAACTGGCGGAACCGCCTTGTGGACAGAAACTCAATCTGTAACTGTAACTGATGGTCTGTTTAATGTAAAATTAGGCTCTGTTACTGCTCTCGATGAAAGCAATTTTTCCTCATCCGAAAGATGGATCGGTATTTCGGTAGGAACTGACAGTGAAATGACTCCCAGAACAAGGATTGCTGCTGTTCCCTATGCTTTCACCGATGGAGACTGGAGTAAAAACGGAGATGATCTGTATTTTAATACTGGGAATGTGGGGATTGGAACTGATAATCCAAATTATAGTTTAGATATATTTGGAAATTACGGTTGGCATGCTCCTCATAATTTTATGTTAAGAGGAACTGGAGAGTTCAGTTTTGATTTTGAAGATTTCGATGGTGAAGATTACTGGCATGTATGGGATTCTGATCATGGGTCTATTCTTTCTGTCAGGAACAACGGAAAAGTTGGAATCGGCTTGAATGTTCCCCAATACAAATTTGTTGTTAAGAACAACTCAGACACGAGCGCGATAATGTTATTGATGGGACCAGATGCTACTACCGACATCGAAACCAAAGATATCGCATATCTTATGCGAACCGCCGTTTCAGGCGTTAAAAATGCTAACACTGCTGGTTTTGCGGTAGGTGCTTTTGAAACCGGAATATCCGGCAAAACTCGAATGGATATAAAACTCTCTGGCACTCCCGGTCTATCGAACAACTGGGGGAAGATACCCGATGTCCAAGTTATGACTCTGCAAGCCGACGGCAAAGTAGGCATCGGAACAACAGCACCGACGGCTAAACTCGAAGTCATGGGCAAGGGCTCATTCACTGGCACAGTCTCCGGTGCGGATGCGGTCGATGATGATGAATTCGTTACGAAAGGGCAGATCATCACTTACGAAGTCGGCGATTTTGCCCAGGGCGGGGTAGTATTCTGGATTGATGAAACTGGACAACACGGACTTGTATGTGCCAAAGAAGACCAAAGCACAGGAGTCCGATGGTTTGCCGGAACTTTTGGCGTTACACGAGCTACGGGTAATGGTCCATTTTCAGGCGAGTTAAATACATCAATAATTATATCATCACAAGTGTCAATTGGAGATGATGGTAATGATTATGCTGCTCAAATCTGTAACGATTTACAAATCACTGAAGGTGGTAAAACCTATGGTGATTTGTACCTGCCACCAAAAGAAGAATTAAATATGATGTATCAGAATAAGGCAACAATTGATGCTACCGCTACAGCAAATGGCGGGAGTGCTTTTGCTGACGACTATTATTGGAGTTCTACCGAGTTCTTTAGCAACAACAGTTGGTTCCAGAGTTTAAGCACTGGATTTCAGTGCGATGCCATGAAACACCTCTCGTGCAGGGTTCGTGCGGTTCGGGCTTTTTAGGAAGGAATATTATGAAATCGATAATCACTGTTTTAATAATACTATGTTTTGTTCAGATTTGTGCTAGTAATCCTGCCAGCGAAAACTACATTCTGCAGCAATGGAGTTTATCCTCAGGTAATAATACATCAAACCCACCTTCCTCTTCAAACTATATACTTAAAGGAAGTGCAATTGGTGTTATTTCCGGAGATGAAGCAACAAGTATAAATTATAATAATCTGCCCGGTTATTATCTCGGAGCCATAGAAGGAGGAATCTTACCTCCCGCCAATGTAATTATTTCAGTTGTGAATGATAGTGTACTCATCTCCTGGGATGCAGTAGCAGGTGCCAGTTCCTACAAAGTGTATTCCTCGGATGCTCCCAATTCAGGATTTACTGAAGATACCAAAGGAATGAATAATAAAGCTTGTCTTCAGGCTGGGTTTTCTTGAAATAAAAAGATTGCTTAGGTGGGTCAAGCTCTTTGGTTTTACTTCTTCCATGTTTAGGCGTTCTTTTTCCAATGTAATCACACAGATTTTCGTATTTGGGCATATCTTCATTTTGAATATTATCTGCAATCGGCACTCTCGTGAGTTTAACAATACCGCATTCAATAGCATCCATCAAAGATAAATCACTCATCGTCCAGAGAAACAGAGTTCCTTCAACATATCCTGAACCACTTAGGAAAAAGGGTGTTGACGAAAGATCAAATACTCTTAATATTCCTATCTTTTTCTGGACTATTTCAAGCCCTGAAATTCATAATCTGGCTGCTTCACTATTCTTCTCAGCTTCTTTACACTCACCTCCCTTAATTTTTCCTCTTCAGGATCTTGTTTTTCTCTGTAACAATGATGAGCCTCATCATTTAATACCATGATGTTATTCATGCCCATCAGATTAGGCATAACTCGCTGGAGCTGAAATTGGTTCTGGTATCTATTTTGTGCATCTGAAAAATGGTCATAGCGAGATAATGAAAGAAGCTACTGTTATATGATAGTTATTACCCTTTAGGTTGAGGTGGTCTTTTATATCAGCTTTACTAGTCGTAAAACCTTACAGAAATCTCTGTGATATATTCGTCTTCTTTCAGGATTTTCTCCTGAAATTCAAGGGTGGTTAGAAAACCTTTCGTCTTTAAGGGCTCAAATTCTCCATAGATCATTTTTGATCCAAGCTCCAGATTATCTTTATAAATATGAATAATTATTCTTCTCTTTATCAGAAAGGCTGCTTTGTTTTCTACCTCGAAATACACTTGGCAATATGATGACGCCTCTGTTTCAAGAGAAATATTTTTAACCTCAAGATAGTTATCTAGCTGTGAGTGACAATATCTCGTTTGAAGGAATCCAAAAATTGCTGCTGCCAGAAGAGCTATCCAAACCCATAATGGAACACGCTGCTTCAGACCGATGCTGGTTTGTGGTTTTCTGATTATAAACATAGTTTCCAGTTATTATTTTGATATATACTATGCAAGTTTTTTAACATAAATCATTGCAAGTGTTGTTTTTTTTCCTAGAAATATGTCTGTAGCTGTAATTTTATTTGTCGTGCCCTTTCTACCTTTTTCTCCTTCCAGATCTTCTCTGAGTATTTTACTTGTATAGAAATGTGGTCTCCAACATCATATTTTAGAAGCAGATAGTAAAAAACACCGTCTCCCTTAAATTGAGAATTCAGCATAATACCATCCAGGTCATTCTCATACATATAAAGAATAATATCATCTGTGTGATATTGCACGAATCGTAGATAGTTTTTTAGTTTTGGGGTAATAAAATATTTTATCTCTTGGTACAGCAATATTCCTGCATCGTATTTTTCTGTGTTTGTATAATGATGATAGGTGAATTCTCCTCGAAATTTTAACTCGATCTTATCATTTATCTTTTGAATAAAATCGCAGCGATGAGTATTGCGCTTGATTTGATACAGCTTGCTGATATTATCAATATTCCTCCAGCGTTCTGACTGCTTGTGATGGTATGTAAGTCTAATTCTGCTCGCTTTCCAGCGTTTTTCAAACTGAAGAAATGAATCAAATCCATAGGTTGGGATATCGCCATAAGTTTTTTCCTGTGGAAACCTGAACACATCGAAATAGATGTCCAGTCTCGATCTCTTGAACGGCCTGAAGGTTATTCCATAATAGAGTCCTCTTTCATTATCGAAGTCTCCCCCCTCGTGGAAGGGATTTCCGTGGAAGGTGGGAAAATTCTTTTCATAGTTACGATATAACAAAAGATTTTCGAATCCCTTCTCCCGCCATGACATACCCGCAACAAAAGCCTTTCTTTTGCTGGTAAGTGCACCTTCTCCAAAAAAGGTTACATTATTATAGCTCTGATAGAAATCCACACTATAGAGATCCTGTTTCTGCTTTTTGGTCGTATCGCAAAAGGGATGGTCATACAAATCTCTATATGCGGTTATTCCGACAGTGTTTACCTCGCCAAAACTTATATGTGCACCATATAGTGTCTCCCGGATTGCATCTTTCTTGTCCTCCTGAGAATCATTGCGGTGGAATCCTGTAATATCTAGGCTCTTGATGCATCCATTTTTGATGGTTCCGTCCAGAAGACAATTAGAATAAAATGGAAGGACCGAGAAATTGCCGAGTGGTATTTCGACGGCTACCCCAAACAAAGAAAATGCCTCATTGGTTGAGGTATAAGGCTTGATATCCTGATAATGTTTTACTGGTTGGTGGGTTGCATTTCCTCCTTTTGAAAGACCCATTTTGGGGGCAAAAAGCATGCCCTGCCCGAAGGAAAGCCGATAGTTGCCCAGCGCAACAGTTTTTATGAAAGAAATGTCTTTTCCATATAAACAGGTGCTCCAGAAATCCAGCCAGTTCTTTTCTCCCTCGTCCTTTTGTGCGAGGAAGTATAGAGAATAGTTTTTCCAGTTCAGTTGATAGCGCTGATAGAACTTAAGCGGAGACTCATAAATGGTATCATCTTTGTACTGTGCCCGTATTCTGGACGTTATATGTACAGGTGATGGCTTGAATGTAGAAATATAGGGCTTGATCTCATCAATGATATCCTGTTCTAAGCCCGCTTGTGATAACTGCTGAAGCATCGTGATCTGGTGCGTTTTTCTATAGGTAATGATGTTTCGAACATCTGTATCGGAAAGCCAGGGAAGCAGTAGTAAGTCTTCATATGATGCTGTATTTACAGATAGTTTGTGTTTTTCCAGATATTCAAGGTGCCGTTGAAGTTCTGTGGAAATATAGGTTTCATCTTCTGATGAAAAGAGCTTCTCCATCTGCTCCTCTGAATCCTCTGCGCTTATGCTACAGCTTATTGCACAGATGCTCAATAGTACTAGGACAAACTTACTTCCCATAACCAATTGTAATATAGTGAGACATATCCAGATATTCGTGCGTCTCTATCGCATACTGTATCTTGATACCAGCCAGATTAAACTCGACACCTGTAGTAAATTGATTTGGTTCTGTATGAAATCCAGAAAAGAACCCAGCATTCTTGATCGGATAATACGCAACACCGACCCTAAAGGAGAATGCATAATCGAATTCTTTTATGAATCCGCATCCTGCTTCAAGGTTTTCGGTAATTGTATAAGAAATAAAAGTTCGGTTTTCCTGGGGTAGAGGATCATTCTCAAGTTCGTTGAAGCTGATATTCAGAAATGAGGTAGAGAATTTTAATCTTTCATATTCAGCTTGCAATCCGATATCAAATTGAAACGCTGTTTGCGGATCCATGCCTTCTGTTTTATCGTTAAGGTATCTTGCCCCAATGCCAATCCGAAGCTTTTTCAATACTTGAGCGTTTGCTGCAAGCATGAAGGTTTGCTCCTTATACATCTCATCCCCGAAATTCTGAAATCCTAATCCAAGGGTAATTCTTCCCAGCGCATATGAGGCAGTGGCATTTTTGTACGATACCCCTTTATAAGAAAAGGGAATTCCGTAGATAGATGAAAAGGATAGTTCTTTCCCCATAATTGCAGGATTGATAAACATTGTTGAGGATGTAGTATCAATCAGCGATATTCCAGATAGTGCTGCAATCTTTGCAGAGGGCGGAAACTGCAGAAAGGCCGCCTGCAAAGGATGAATAAAACTAATGACGAAAAGTAGTATGATAAGTATTACTTTCATAACTCGCTCCACATCTATTTTTTAATCTAAAGTTAGTGTGAAAAAGCGGATTTTTTTGTCAATAATTTTTTACATAACTTCATAAAAAAGTGGTACCAGAGGCCGGACTTGAACCGGCACGCCGAAAAACGGCGAGGGATTTTAAGTCCCTTGTGTCTACCAATTCCACCACTCCGGCACCAAAGTGGAGGCGACACCCGGATTCGAACCGGGGAATAAGGATTTTGCAGACCCCTGCCTTACCACTTGGCTATGTCGCCTAAAAAAATGGAGCGGGAAACGGGATTCGAACCCGCGACATCTACCTTGGCAAGGTAGAGCTCTACCACTGAGCTATTCCCGCTTGAGAAGTAAAAGATTTTTTAGTCCCATTTTTGCTGTCAAGAATTTTGCGCCTTTATAGTAATTGTAAATTAATGTAAAAATCAGATAAATAATTAAACTTAATACCTTAAAAGCGGTTTCTTATCAAAATAATGTCCGAGAATCTTTCCTGCCGCAATTGCAGCAATATCAGCCCCTGATCCTCCCTGTTCCACAAATACGACTACAACAACTTCCGGATCATTCATCGGTGCAATTGCAACAAACCATGCGTGTGTCTCTCCTTGATAATTTTCTGCAGAGCCCGTCTTGCCACCAACCATGATGTCCTGCACGCGCGCCATACCTCCGGTTCTTCCCTTTGCGTTTACAGCTTCATATAAAGCTTGTTTTAAAATATCAATTGTTTTTCTTGAAACAGGTAATCGTAATTGTGGATACTTGAATTTTTCAGTTACTCCATTGCTGATAGTATAGTCGGCAAAATGTGGACGAGTGATCACACCCTCATTTGCAATACCTGCATAAAAGCACACAACTGATAGAGGAGTAAGTAGCACTTCTCCTTGCCCAATTACAAGGTTAAGAAGATTTCCTCTCGTCCATCCTAATTTTCCATAGTTCTTGTCATACCATTCTGGGGTAGGAAAGAATCCCCTTTTACTTGGTATCTGATCAACAAGAACATTCTCTAAAAGATTACAGTCAATCAAAAAATTCCTGAAATCATTTAGATCTAAAATTTCTGCTATCTTATAGAAGTAAGAATCACATGATTCTCTTATTGCATCGATGAGATTAACCTTTCCATGTCCCTCTTCTTTCCAACATCCAAAAAACCGTCCTCCATATTCAACACCTCCTTCGCAATCTGTAAAAATCTCATAAGGATCTACAAGATTTTTCTCTAATACATACGCTGCTACCATCAACTTAAAAATAGATCCAGGTGGATATGATGCCTTTATTGCTTTGTTCAAGAGTGGATTATTCTTATTTTCAATAATCCTTTTCCAGTATTCTTCATCCATTCCAGTTATAAAATAATTTGGATTATAATCCGGAGTACTTACCATGGCGATAATGCCACCTGTTCTACAATTCATCACAATAGCAACAGATGAGGTATCTTGCGGTAGTAATTCTATAATTTTTTTTTGAAGGTGTTTATCAACTGTTAGAACAATATCTTTACCTGGTATTGGTTGTTTGCCAGTATCCCCTTTTACCAGCCCAAGGTGCTTGCCCGTTGCATCAACCTGAATAACATCATATCCCTTTTCTCCTTTGAGTTCGGATTCATAACTCTTCTCCAAACCAACCTTGCCAATATAATCAATCTTAGAATAATCATCTTCTTTGAATTGTTGGTATTCCGCTTCTGATATTTTGCCGACATATCCAATAAAATGTGATTTTGTATCGTAATATCTAATAGCTTCTGATTTTATTATGATTGAAGGATAGGATTCGCACTGTTCTTCTATTTTAATAGCTGTCTCCATATCGACTTTTTCTCTAACAAGAACAGGTGCAAATTTAAAAAATCTATGCTTATAGATCAAATCGCTTACTTTATCCTTAGGAACTTCAAGATTTGCAGAAAGAAAAGATGCAACACTGTCACAATCATTAATTGCTTCTATGTCTAAATACACAGATAATGAGGGAATATTTTCTGTAATGGGTTGCATATTACAATCGTAGATAATACCTCGTTTTGTAGGTTTTTTTATTATTCTAAAGTAATTCTTTTCGGCAATCTCCTTATAATCATCTCCTTTTATAACTTGTGTCGTAAATAAAAAATATATGAGTATGATAAAAAGAAGCAGAATAAGTATAAATAACTGGTCTGCTTTTCTGGGTTTTTTCTTCATTGTTGTCTAAAACTAAATTTTAAATGATTAATTAAATATAATATCAGAAATACTAAGAATGAATAAAGTGAATTGTACAACGTAAGAAGGATTATCTTTCCAAAAGGGAAAGAATCGCCTGATTTGAAAGGCAGAAAAAGAAAATTGGATGATAAAAAATAAAAAAGATTTGTAATAAGAACCATAGCAATCCCTAACCCTATAAATTGCCTGTTTAGTAGTTTTTTAACATTTCCAAGCGTAAATGCTATGATAAGAAATAGTAATGTAGAAACGCCAAAAGATGAGGGTTGATTGAGATCAATAACAATGCCAAGTACAAAAGCAAGAATAAGTCCTGATTGATTTTCACGAGAGATGCTATAATATATAATCAATGGTAAAAAGAGATTTGGTACTGTTTTCCATAACCCAAGAGAAACTGCAAAAAAATATTGAAAATAAATAGCAAAAATTGTTACAAGTACAAGAGAAATCATTGTTTTTTCCACACCAAACACAAAGGAGTTAATTCCATCTGCTGCCCCTGGGGATTGTCTTTCATTATTTCTTCTAGTAATTTATTATGAATGCCTGTAGAGCGTCCAATAACCCATGATCCACCAATATCGTTTATATCCATTATTGCAGTCTCATTTCCTGTCTTTTCATAAATAATCTGGCATATTTCATCTGCCTTGATTGGTCCTTTAATAACTGTTGTATTATAAGGTGGCACAGGTGATGTATGTGCTGCATCAATCAACGCAGCCTGTTTGCCTGCTATTTGATAGAAAATTCCGCGAAGACCAAAAATCTTTCCAATTGCTCCAATAATTGCTGCAAATAATATCCTCACATGTCCACACTCATCAATCGCACATTGCATGCTTGTTTTAGAACGTAACCCGACACCATATGATACTTTACTCACTCCTCTCCAGAGAATTTTTGCTAACAGCCCAATTTTAATCTCACTTTCTTCGACTGCGCGACCTTGAGTAATTGCTACAGGGCTCTCGCTTATAACAATAATATCACCTTGCTTTCGTTTGCCTTCTGTATAGTGCATCACAATAGTCACGATATCATCATCGGGAGTTAATATTTTGGTTTTAATTGGTTGCCGAAGATATATATGCTCTCCTACTTGTCGTTCTGAGATATTATTCATAACTCTGTATTACTGCCACAGCTTCTAAATTTGCTAAATTCACAAAGGGTTGTATTTCTGCTCTAGTGAACATTCCTTCGCTACTTTGTTCGATTTGAACGATCTTTCCAAATGGGATCTCTGGTGGGAAAATAGAACTCAATTTTGATGATTGTATCACATCTCCAATCTTCAAATCGCTGCCCAGCTTAATTCTCTCAAAATATGTTTTTCCATCTAATCCTGTAGTAACGATACCATGAATCCTGCTTCTGCTATCTATAGCACCGAGCCTGAAATATTTATTTCCAAATGTCTGAACTATTGCATAGTTTGAATATACAGATATTACTTTCCCCACTAATCCCTTCTCAGAAATGATTGGTTGATTCCTCTCAATGTTTCTATCTTTCCCCGCATTGATAATCAATGTTTCAAAATTCACGAATGATCCTGTTCCAATGACATCGACTATAATGAACTCATATTTTGATACATCAATATTTGTTACAAGCTCTTCAAGTCTTTTCGTTTCACTCAACTCTTTCTTGAATATTCTTAATTCGTTTTGAACTAAAATGAGTTCTCTATGCAGATATTTATTTCTTTGATACACATCAGATAGATTCTTTATATAAGATATACTTGATGTAAATGGAAACATTATTGTTTTACCGATAAATTGTGCTTTTCTTGTCCGATCTTCATTGTTGCCAAGAATAAAAATAATAGAAAGGATAAGAAGAATAAAGAAAAGGATATTTCTTCGTGTGAACATGAAGGCTTGAGTATATATTACATTGGTTTATATATGAGGGATAAGGACATTTTGATATTCTTCAAGATTATCTAAAATCTTACCACATCCCATCACGACACTTATCAATGGTTCATCCACAAGGGTAACAGGAAGTTTTATCGTTTCTTGTATTTTTCTATCAAGCCCTTTCAATTGACTTGCCCCTCCTGTCATCACGACTCCTCTATCAGCAATATCAGCAGATAATTCAGGTGCCGTTTCTTCAAAAAGGCGTTTTACTGCATCTACGATCTTATTAATAGTGTCAGATAATCCTTCTCGTATTTCTTCTGTTGATATCTTCATTGAAATTGGATATCCGCTAATTAAATCTCGCCCACGAACTTCCATTGTAAGTTCATCTTCTAATGGAAATGCAGAACCTATTTTTACTTTTATCCTCTCTGCTGTAGATTCCCCAATAAAGAGATTATGTTTTCTTCTAAGGTAAGATACTATTGCTTCATCCATCTCATCTCCACCAAGGCGAATCGAGTTGTGGTCAACAATATGCGAAAGAGAAATAATCGCTATCTCTGTAGTTCCACCGCCAATATCTATGATCATATTTCCATAGGGCTCATGCACTGGTAAACCGACACCTATAGCAGAAGCCAGAGGTTCTGATACAAGATAAACCTTTCTCGCTCCAGCATGTTCAGCCGATTCCTTCACAGCTCTTTTCTCCACTTCAGTAATACCTGATGGTACAGCAACAATAACTCGTGGTCGTATTAAAAATTTCTTTTGTTGAGATTGTAGAATTAGGTGTCGCAACATTGTCTCGGTTATCTCAAAATTGGCAATCACTCCATCTTTCATTGGTTTGATGGCTCTAATTTCTTCCGGCGTTTTACCAAGCATTTCTTTCGCTTTATTTCCAATAGCTATAACTTTTTTTGATTCTGTTTCAACTGCAACTACAGATGGTTCATTAACAACAATTCCATGACCTTTAAGATAAACAAGCGTGTTAGCAGTTCCAAGGTCTATCGCAACATCGTTCGTTAACCAATTTAATATTATATCCCAAAACATGTAATCTCCTTAATTAACACTACATTGTTTCTCTGTTGTTTCATAATCTATTATGGTAAATTTTTTGCCCAAAATCGAAAAAACAATATTGACGCTATCTCCATCAGAAATTTCTGTCACATTTACGAAACCCTTTTTCTTTAAATCTTGAGGATCAATATGTATCATCATATATTGAACAGGAGGATTTCCCGGACCGAATGGCTCCAATGCCTTATTAATTTCTATCAATGTATTGATTTCACATTGTTCTTCATCAAGCACGTAATCTATGATAATCTTTTTTGATTCCCTTTGTATATTCAAAATCTTTTTTTGTTGGGCTTCAAATAAGCTTTTGAGTTGATTATTAATTTCGTCAAAATTCCTTGGGAAGCATGTGAATCCTGCCGCTTCTTTATGCCCTCCATATTGTATGAGAAGGTGTTCAATTTTTTTTAGATACTCTAACCAGTTAAATCCAGAAGGGGCTCTTGTTTCTGCAGCAAGTAAACCATCTATTACCTGTGTAAGTACTAAACTTGGTATATTGTACGTATCTGTAATGTAAGAAGTAGCAATTCCAATCTTTGTAGCAGGAATGAGTCCTTTGACATCATAATAGATAAATATCAGAGATTTATCCTTTTTATATTCTGATTCTATCAAATCAATAATTTTTGCAGTTTGTTCTCTATTTTCTCGGAATCTTTCTTCAAGTGTTGAATAGATATTGGAAATCTCTGCTTCCTTTTTTTCGATAAATATATCTACACCAAGATGTTTTCCTTTTATGTCTCTACCCTGTGTAAGTAATAAAATAAGATTTTGTACTGCTTTTTCTTTTGAGAGTTTGCTGGTTTTTTTTCTATAAAAAATAAAAAATGGATGTTGAGACTGCTCAAGATGAGAATAAAGATATTTTGAGTAAATTCTGTTGTCATCAATGAGAGGCATTCTATCAGCAATAGTACCGAGACCTGTCAATAATAGATATAATGGTTCCGTTTGAATACCTGTCATCAGAGACAATATCTTTACAACATTCACTACAACTCCTACTCCAGCGAGGTATTTAAAAGGAAATCTATCATTCTTTTTGTGAGGATCAACGATAGCTGATGCTTGAGGATATTCCTTTGCTGTCTGATGATGGTCTAATATTATTGTTTTAATGCCTCTTTTTCTAAGATAAGCGATAGATTCAAATTCTGTGATTCCAATATCAACAGTTATCACCCTTTTCGTTTTATCCTGTAAAACCCGCTGAATAAATTGACGACTCAATCCAAACTTTTCATATGCTCTATTTGGAATGTAGTACGAAATATTGTTAGCTCCAAGTTTAGATAAAAAATCAAACAGTAAAACTGTGCTCGTTACACCATCAACATCATCGTGTCCAAAAATAGTAATCTTTTCTTTATCTTGAATGCTTTTTAATATTTTTCTTGCTGCTTTTCTTGAGCCACTTAGAAGTAATGGATTCTTACATTTATCAAGTGTTGGTCTTACGTATTTATCAACATCCTTTATGTCCCTACTTTTCAATATAGATGAAATAATATCTTTTGTTTGGTGATTTCGAATATTCCAGTTCTCTTTCAATTATTATTCATCCCAATATTCTTTGTATTTTGGAACTAATTTAGGTATCTCTTTGTTCTTTTTATATTTCTGAGGATTTCTCCACCAGTCTGTTGAGGCAAATCCTATGGAGATTTTATAGAATTCATCTTTGTATTGGTTTTTTCCTATAGAACCTCGATTACCATAGGCAAAAGAAATACTTAATCTTCCCTGATTAAGAATCATAATAGGTAAATCAAATCCTGCAGTGATTGCTTTTTCGTTTATATAATTATCATTAAATTTACTGGGCAGTTCTCGATAATATCCGCCAATTCTAACAGGCACTCGGAAAAAGAAATTTGATTTCGGAAGATATGATAATCCGAATGAAATCATGCTCGTGTTTCTTATATTCAATGAATCGTTATTCAAATCCTTCCAAAACGTGTAGCGTATATCTGATTCAGCATAGAGAAAATCGTTTATATCGAAACCTAAGCCGAGACCTGCCTGCATCGGAAAGTCATAATTAGATGTGGTATAACTCATATAATCATAGCTTGAGTTATCATAATATTTAATTTTGTATTTATCATTAGAATGTAATTTTGCTCCTGTTTGTACAAAGCCTCCAAACCTGAATTGCTTTAATGGAAAGGTGAATCCTGCAGAGATATTTGTTCCGTCCATCAAGAATTCTTTAATTTCTCTTGTATCAACTAAATCATTATCCTCATAGTTTATATATATGTCATTTATTCTATTACCAAAAATATAATTTACATTAATTCCCAAGCTAATGCCTTTGATTTTTTTCGCAATATAAAATCCGAACTTATTTAAGGAACCAAATTTCTGATCTTTTACAAGATAGTTCCCAACAAATTGTATAGAATCTCTTTTTGCAGTATTCAATCCAAAATAATACTTTTCAAGATAGGATATCCCAACTATAGTGTTTTTTTCCACTGGTATGTACATTACTGCATAAGGCAAACTTGATACTTTATATGTATAAGATTCTTTTGAATCTTTAAAAATAGTATACCCAAAATCGACCTGTGATGAGAAACTTGTTTTATTCACAGTAGTGAGAAGAGCTGGATTTATGATGGAAAAATTTGTCCGAAAGAGTGAACTTATTCCAGTAAAACCCATACCAGCACCAAAATTATCTACTCCAAAATTTTCTTCAACAAAACCATTTGATGAAAAGATTGATGCACAATATAGTGTAGCAGTGATACTGCAACAAAGCAAAATGAATATTATTATTTTTTTTAATGACATATCACCTCATTTTTCTAATATGGGTTTTGTGTATATAATATGAAATGTTGGTTTACTATTTTCAAAAAATTCTATAAATGAATAGTCCTTATTCTCTTGTTTTGAAACTAATGCAATATATGGATTTGATAGATCCTCTCTTATTATTCCTTCAAATATTGCAGTTACAGTTATTATTGAAAGAGAATCATCTTCCATGAAATAAGATATGGATGTCGTGGGAATATACATATTCTCATTACTCTGAATATCAGAAACATAATACGGTAGTATTGAAATATAATCATCTATAAATGAATTCTGTATCATAGTCGAATCAAATTGCACATTCGCTAAATTGATGCTATATTTTTTAAATTTATCAAGCGTAGTTCCAAGTTGAGTACATACCGAGTCCACATTAACTTTTATTATAAGCTGAGATGGAGGAAGATTTGCGATAATCATTTTTCCAGGATCATAATTTCTATTCATGTTCTCATCAAATCCGATAAACATATCTTTATTTGCTCTAAAATTGAGTGTGTCTTTTTTACCTGTTTCGTTACCGATTGCGATTATTTTTAGTAAAGGACCATCATCGTTGGTATTATGAGTATATAGCTCAACAAAATTATCAATAGCATCAGAAGCATCGAGCAATATTCCGTAATTCAATGAATCATCATTTATCCAATCTTCTACAATATCAAAAGGAAAATCAATACAGATTGAATCAGTGTTAATTATAAACTCAATGGGTGTAGGAAAATCTTCATAATCTTCTGTACTAATACTATCCCAGGTAGTTGAGCTGACTGACCAACTTTTGAGAAGTTTATAAGCATGTATAGTAATGGGAATTTCTTGATTCATTTGAGATTTCCTTTTAAAAAAAATTTGACAAGATTCAATGCTGGTAGAATCAATCCAAGTCGTATCATGTAATGAGCTAAACTGGAGTAATGATCTTGTTTTGACATCATTAAAATTACCAACTAACATTAATGGATTTGAAGGATAGATTCCAATAGTATCAGCAAAAGATCTCTCAAGGGTGATCGCATTTGAAATTGTATAGGATTGTATATCTGGATCCTGGTCATATCCCATATAATTATTTTTCTGAGAACATGAAATAAAATAGGAAACGATAACAATCATTGAGAGGATAAATAAATTTTTCATATTAAACCTTTATTTATATTCTATATTAATATATAAAAATTAGTAGTAGTAATAAGCATAGTGAATTTGTGGAAAAGAATTTATTACATAAGAGGAGACTACGGTTTAGGAATAAAATTAGTGTGGAGTAAAATGTTAATAACATGAAGATATACACAAGAAAATACATAAGTGATTAGTACAAGTAACAAATTATATAGTTATTCACATTATTACACACATGAAGTGGATAATTTAGTGAAGAAAGGTCACACATAATGTTATTGTACAATGTTCTCTATTATTTCGTTAATTTCACTTTTTAGATTTGAATCTTTTTCGATTTTTTGTGAAATATTTTTTTTAGCATGAATAATTGTAGTATGGTCTTTTTTGTTATAATGATTTGCAATTTCAAGGAGTGAGATATGAGGAATTAATTTAGCGGAAAGGTACATTGCGATTTGGCGAGGAAAAGCAATCTCTTTTTTCCTAGTCGGTTCTTTTATTTGATTTTTTCCAATTTCAAAATATTTTGCAACTTGTTCTTGAATAAGATCTAGTGTAATAGGCGGTTTATGATCTGCCATCATATCTTCAAGTATTTGTTTAACATCAGTGATGTCGATTTCATGAGTATTTATTTTTTTATATGAAGAAAAGGCAAGAATTTTCACAAGAGATCCTTCTAATTGACGGATATTATCATCGAAATTTTCTGCAATAAATTCTAGTATCTGTGGTTTTAATACGACATCATCTTCTTCACATTTCTGACGAAGAATTGCCACTCTTGTTTCATAGTTTGGACGCTTTATATCAGCAAGAAGTCCCCATTCAAATCTCGAAATAAGTCTATCCTGTAACTGTTTGATTTGTTTTGGTGGTCTGTCACTTGTGAGAATGATTTGTTTTTTTGCGTTATATAAAGTATTGAAAGTATGAAAGAACTCTTCCTGACTACCTTCCTTTCCTGCAAGGAATTGTATATCATCGATCATGAGTAGATCATAGGTTCTGAACTTTTTACGGAAATTTATAGTTCTATTCGTTTGTATTGCAGAGATCATCTTGTTTGTGAAATCTTCTGTTGGAATATAAAGGATCTTCTTATTTATTTTATTATTAATAATTTTATTTCCGATTGCCTGCATTAGATGAGTTTTTCCAAGTCCAACCCCACCATATATAAAAAGGGGGTTATAAATTTTGCCGGGTTTTGCTGCTACAGCTTGAGCTGCAGAAACTGCAAAATGGTTGTTATTTCCTATAACAAACCGATCAAAAGTATAGCGTGTGTTAAGACCATTATCCGAAGAAATATCCTTATCAAGAGATGCTGGTAATGAATAATTTTCTGTAGTGCCAGTAGAAGAACCAATAAAATCAACAGAGATCTTCTTTGCAACAATATTATACGCTATTTCCTCTATGAATGACTTGTAATGCTGTTCCAACCAATCAGCAAAGAATTTTGTTGGTGCTTGAATCGTAAGTGTAGTATCAACAAGACTGAATTCTTTTGTTTTTTCAAACCAAGTGGAATACGCTTGAGGATCTACCTGATCCTTGAGTTCATCAAGGATTTGATTCCACAATCCTAAAGATTCAGGCATAGATAATAAATAACCTTTTATATTACTTTATATTTGTAAGATACGAAATGCACAATAACTTTATCCACATATTTATGAACAATTTATTAACACTTGTAACTTGCTATTATTTAAAAAGATACAAGAAAATGTATTTTTTAACAATAACAGTTATCCACATCTTGTGAATTTTGTATCATTTCAAATTTTTTCAAAAAAGAAAGTGCTCAGTAACTCTTGTCAACAAAAACTTCCCTCATCAAGAATATAATTAAAATCTAGCTACTCTCGTTCATAAAACATCACAAAAAAGCTAACATACTTGCAAATTACTTATTCTTTTATTCAATAATCGTAGTGCACGTAAAACTTGACATACAAAGCTGAAAAAAAATTTCTTAACGAAAGAAATTACAAAAATTTATAGCAAAATGACTGAGAAAAAAATCTGGCATATACTAATAACTAGTAGCTCTTCTTCTGGAGTGAAGAAACTTCATTTATCAAAGACACAAGGGATTTTTATTGCTTTTTTTATTATTGTTTTTATTATTACAGCCAGCTTGTTTACATATTTTTTTATAAACTCGGAAATAGATAAACAACAATTATCGGAATTACAAGAGTATAATAAGAAACTAAAAACCGAGATGACCAAGATCAATTCACTAATAGATACCATGCAATATAAACTTAAGAATGTTCAAGAAAAAGATAAGGAAGTTAGAGAACTCGAAGGATTACGATCAATTGACGATGATATAAGACATATGGGGGTGGGTGGTGTTCAATACTATGATTCAACTTTTTATTCGAGGGATGAAGAGCTTTTTAATCTACATAATGGCATATTGAATAAAATTGATGCTTTTAATAGACAAATCGAATTTGAAAAATCTAGTTTTAGTGAAATTTCAAAATACCTTACTGTTAAGAATACTATTTATAGCCACACACCCTCAATAAAACCGGCATATGGAAGAGTGAGTGAAGAATATGGATATCGTACGCACCCTATATATAATGTAAAACATTTTCATCACGGAGTAGATATTGCTAACAAGGAGGGTGCCGTAATATACTCTACAGCAGACGGAAAAATAACTGAGAAGGGATATCACAAGGATTATGGATATTATTTACTTATAGATCATGGTTACGGTTATAAAACTTTTTATGCTCATTTGAGAAAACGCTTTGTTGAGATCGGCCAGATAGTAACAAAATATCAAATAATCGGAGAAATGGGTTCAACTGGTACTTCAACAGGATCTCACCTGCACTATGAAGTGCGTTTCTTCGGAAAAAGTACAAACCCGACGAATTACTTTAATAAAAAGAAATCTACAATACAAGTAGATAAAAAATATCTTTCTTAACTTTTTTCCTAATCTTGAAAAAAGCATATATTTTTTGTAATAATAAGTGTATTGATTATACAATTGATTTTGCTATTGACGGACTTATCATCGCAGCTGATGGTGGAGCAGAATTTCTTGTCAGTCAAAAAATATATCCCCAAGTTCTTATTGGTGATTTTGATTCAATCTCGAATAAAACCCTTCGGATATTAAAAGAAAAATCAAAAATATTGCAGTATCCAACAGTGAAAAATGAAACTGATAGTGAGCTTGCACTTGACTATTGTATTGAAAATAATTATGATACCGTGGTCATGATTAATGCTCAAAATGGTAGATTGGACCACACTCTCGCAAATATTTTTCTTATAGAGAAATTTATTAAAAATGGTATTTCCTTATCATTTATTAATAGAGATAATAAAATTTTTGTACTCCATGACTATGATGAGATAGAGTTCAAAAGTCAAAGAAAAAAAAAGATTTCTTTGATACCTCTCACAGAACGGGTTCATGTTGAGTCTATTTCGGGTTTTGAATATAAACTTGAAAATAAAATATTGTATAGAAGCAACACACAAGGTATTAGTAATAATGCTATAAGCGAGGTACTGAATGTGAAGATTTCATCAGGAATTTTATTAATAATATGTGGAAGATGATATGAAGCAAATAAAGTTTGAAGAAGCACTTGAGCGACTAGAAGAAATTGTGGAAACTCTTGAAGAAGGGAATATTGATATAGAAAATTCTCTCGAATTGTATGAAGAGGGCATTAAATTAATACGGCAATGTTCATCAAAACTAAAAAAGATAGAAAACAAAATAAAACTACTCAATGAGAGCGAAAATGAGGATGAAGATGATGCATAAAACAATCAAGTTGCTGTAGAGGAGTAAATACATGACCAAAATGATGCGATTAAAAAAGGATGTAAAAGAAAAAAGAGAACTGGTCAACATAGTTATTGACCGTTTTTTGCCTAGGAAAGACGAGTATCCAAAAATCCTACATAAGTCAATGCGATATACTCTCTTTGCAGGTGGCAAGCGCATCAGGCCCTATCTTACTATTACTACCTATCAACTTTTTGGACATATGGATAAAAAAATCTTACCAGTCGCTGCCGCAATTGAGCTTATTCATACTTATTCTCTTATTCATGATGACCTGCCGGATATTGATGATGATGATCTTAGAAGAGGCAAAGCATCAAATCACAAAGAATTTGGAGAAGATATCGCACTTCTTGCGGGTGATGCTCTGATCGTTGAAGCGTTTAGATTATTATTACAACTTGATGCAAAACCAAAATTTAAATCACAAATCATATATGAATTTGCACAAATAACTGGGAGTACTGGATTAATTGCTGGTCAGGTTGTTGATATTTTAAGTGAAGGGAAAAAGATCAATGCTGATACTCTCGATTATATTCATATGAATAAGACAGCTAAGTTAATTTGTTTAGCTGTTCGTTTTGGGGCAATATTGGCAGAAGCAAGTGAAGATGATATTAAACGGGTTACTGATTTTGGAGAAACACTTGGACTACTTTTTCAAATCGTCGATGATATTCTAGATGTTGAGGGAACAACAAAAAAAATGGGCAAGAAGTCCGGTAAAGACGTAAAAGTGGGAAAAGCGACTTATCCGAAAGTATACGGATTAGAAAAAGCAAAAGAAAAAAGAGATGAGCTCATGTTGAAAGCACAATCTATAATTTCTTATTACGGACCTAAAGCTGAATTTTTGAAAAAAATTTGTATCTATATAGCAACTCGAGAATTTTAATGATTTGTATCAAATTAAAAAAACTTACAGAAACAGCACAAAAACCAAAGAAAATGACTACACATGCAGCGGGATATGATATCTATGCGGATGTAGAAGAACTTCTATTACCACCTATGGATACCGCAGTTGTTCCTACAGGATTTTCTATGGAGATCCCGCCTGGTTATGAGGCACAAGTACGCCCAAGAAGCGGATTGGCAGCAAAAAAAAAGATTGGAATTTTAAACTCCCCAGGCACAATTGATGCGGATTATAGGGGGGAAGTAAAAATCATTCTCTTTAATTTTGGCAAGGAACCGTTTGTCATTTTCCGCGGTATGAGAATTGCCCAGATGGTAATACATCGTATAGAGAATATCGAAATGGTCCAGGTTGATAACCTGCAGAAAACTCAACGAAATGATGGCGGTTTTGGTCATACTGGATGATCATATATTTACAGAGGAGGAAAATGAGAAAGATAGCAATCGAATATGTATTAATAGAAGAGCACTTAACTAATTTAGATGGGGTGCTTGTTGTACATGATGACCTTATAACTTTTTTACCGGGGACCGATTTGCTTAGTAAAGGATATAAAGCCGGTAAAGAAATACTTTTTTTTACTAAATGGAAGATACTACCTTAGATGATTTGCAGTATAATAATTTGCATCTTCGGCAAAACAGGAAAGGATATCGAAGTTCGGAAGATTCGCTGTTACTCCTATATACATTAAGTAAAAAACTGGGATGTAATTTTTCTGGGAATGCGTTTGAGTTCGGTACAGGTTCAGGAATTATTTCTATCTTACTTGCAGCAAAAATTCCTGAGATTACGATAACAGCAATTGAGATACAGGATTCTCTCTTCAATCTCGCAAAGGAAAACGTAATGCATAGTGGTATGGACAAAAAAATCATATTGATTCGAATGGATGGGAGAGAAGTTCAGAACGAGATCAAGAAAGAAACGTTCCATTGTGCTTATTCTAATCCTCCATTTTTTCAGAAAGGATATGGCAAAATAAGTCCTAATCAAGAAAAGCAATATGCAAAACACGAAGAGCTATGTACGATGAATGATGTGCTCATGGTCTTTTCTCATATACTTAAGAAAGGAGGTAGAGGATTTATTATCTATCCAACACATCGCCTTAGTGAATGTGTGGAAAAAATCGATAACATCCCTAACCTATTTTTACATGAGATTAACTTCTTTTATAATCTGAAAAAACAAACAGGAAGTTGGAAAGCGTCTCAAAATGAACGGAATTATAAGACCTTGGAGAAAGAAAGTAAACTTTTTGTTGCGGAGATGAGAAAGAAATAATGAAGCGGTTTTTTCAATTATTCAGAAAACTCTACTCAAATCTCATACTCCATCTTGTTGTCATTTGGATGCTTATCATTGTAACATCAGTAGTATTGATTGGAATGTTCTACGCAGAGGATTATCTACAGAAAGTGCTTCATGAAGAAGTAGCCAGATCATCAATTATCATATATATCGAACCGCAAGAAAAAACAGAAGATGTTATGATTAACATACTTGCTTTTCCAGTAATAGAGAATCACAGATTGGTTACAAGCATGCAAACCATAAAGGAACTGCAGCAGACCTATGGACTGAGCAAATTACCCCAATGGGTTGATCCAGAAAAAATACCTGATTTTGTTCATACAAATCTTAATCCGCTTCAGTTTTCAAGTAAAAATTTTTACTCAATGATTGATTCTCTTTCTAGTGATGATCGGATACAGCAGATTGATTTCAATGATGTAGAGGTGGAACGTCTGGCTAAGATAATGTCACTGTTTAATAAATTTAAATGGGCACCACAATCTCTCGTACTGATTCTATTTTGCTTTGTATTATTTCTTATCAGGCGCCTTATGCGTGCTAGGCAGAAAGAAAAATGGAAACTATGGAAAAGCATGAATATCAAACCCATTTTTAAAGTATCTCACCTTTTTCTCGAATTTGTTTTAACAATAATTGTAATAGGTGGAATATTTGTACTATTCCTTTTTCTTTTTATGGGTGATCTTCTAATTTTATTCAATATAGATATTCTGCAGTATAATGATGGATGGCGCTCTGTATGTGTATTACTTGGTATCTATATGTTTATTTCTTTAATTAATCTCCTGTTCAAAGATAGAGAAAAAACAAAGATGGTTTTTTATAGAAGTGGTAAAGTATAAACGTCAAATCCCGAATGCACTCACTATCCTAAGGATTATCCTGATCCCAGTTTTTATCTTTTTTGCGCTAAGAGATTTTTATATTCCAACACTCATTGTCTTTGTGATTGCTGCACTAAGTGACACTTTTGACGGAGTAATTGCAAGAAAGTATAACTATGTTTCGGATTTTGGGAAGATCGTAGATCCTCTTGCAGATAAGCTTCTCGTAGCATCTGCAATCATTATATTTACCTATTGGGGGTTGATCTTCTGGTGGATGACTTTTGTGATTATTGCAAGAGAACTATTTATGACTGGTTACAGAGAGGTTCTCAAGAAACGAAAATTCTACCTTGCAGCAAACAGGTGGGGTAAAATTAAGACCACGACGCAGATGGTTACGATCATCGTTACTCTGGCATACAAAGCAATCCTACCTGATATAGAAATCATTGACAATATCTTACTTGCGATGTACTTTTTGATTGCATTTTTAGCATGGTTATCTGCAGGAATTTATATATTTCAGGTGCGGAAGGAAAGCGATGAAAAGAACATGGATTAGTCTATTACTAATTACAGTATTGACTACACTGTCTGGCTGCAGTAAGGAACCATCAGCCCAAAAAACCACCTCCGACCACAGAAAACCACTTTCCTGGGGACAAACCCACCGCATCTTTACCTATGCTGATGACAAAGCCTGGGCCTACGGTCAGCTGGAGATAAAAAAATCTCTCGAAAGGGAATTCTTTACTACGACCAACGAGCGACTATTTGAAGTTGAAAGGCATGATATAAATAAGATACACACCTATTATAAATTTGCTAATCTCCTTTTCCTATGTGATGTAAGCTCTAATAAACTGGTTTCTAAGTATGTGAAGGAGATCATTCCCGAACAGGTGGCAACCGTAAATGACACACTACCTGCAACGATGATCGCAGCCAAAGATCTGTGGGCTCGAGATCAGCGGGTGGTCTTTATTCTTGGAAAAAACCTGGAACAATTGCTCCTCTACACCTTTGAGAATCTTAATCCAATATTTAATATTTATGAAGAAGCGGAATACGAGCGCATAAAGAACAATGTGTATAAACTTGGTTTGAATGAACAGGAAATTGCATATCAGAAGGAGCACTATCCCTGGTACTTAGAACTTCCCATGCAGTATAATTTGTTCAAACGGAAAATAAGCGGCGGATTTATATCCTATCTTTGCAGGGTAAAAAATTATCCGGATAGATTCCTCGCTGTCTATTGGGAGCCAATGGAAGAAGATCGGGTATCTAAGGAATGGCTTTATGAAAAGCGGCTTATGATAGGCGAAACATATTACGAAGGAGATACTCTTTTTGCAGAAGATGTGCGGCAGGAAAAAACAGATTTTCTCGGCTACCAGGGATTTAAGCTTTCTGGAAGATGGCAAAATTTAGGCAACTTCACCGGTGGCACCTTTGCCAGCTCGGGCTTCTATGATGAACAGCAGAAGATCGCATACATGATAGATAATTCGGTGTTTTTCCCGGAAGGCGATAAGCTTCGGGCACTGATAGGATTGGAAATTATAAGTAAATCCTTTCATACAATAAACAAAAAATAACGAAAAGGAGGACTCATGAGGAGATATAACCTAACATTGCTGTCAGGTATGATAGCACTTATTTTCAATCTTACATCTTTACTCGCACAGGAGGTAAAGATCAATGAGATCCTGTATGACCCTGCAGGAGGAGATACGGGCCACGAATGGATAGAATTGTATAATCCAGGCATTGAAGCAGTGCAATTAGTCGGCTGGCAGATCCAGAAGGCGGGTTCTGTATTTGAGACGTGTTTTACATTCCCGGCATTTACGTTGTATCCAAGCCAGTATATTCTTATTGGTGAATCACAGGTAACTGATGCAGATCTTATAGGTGAATTAGCTTTTCAGAATGGCGGAACAGCAACCGACGGAGTGCGGATCCTCTCGGCAGTAGGAGATACGGTGGATACAATTCTTTATGATTCCCCTAATTCAAATGGACTCCCAGGAGATGCTCACCAGCCAGGGATATATTTCGCAGTCGATGTTTCCTCCGGGCATACATTGATCCGCTATCCAAACGGCCACGATACCGATAACTGCGAGCAGGATTACTATGAGTGTGAATATCCAACTCCCGGCGCTCCAAACGAAATGCCGCAGGATGTAATCATTCAGAATGTCGTCATTCAACCCGAGCATCCAGATAGTACAGACATGACCAGTATATTCTTTTCTGCATATAATAATTCTGATATTCCGATTCAACCAGACAGCTGTTCATATAAGGTTTTTGTGTCAGAAAATCCTGTCTTGGAAGGTGTGATCCAAGACGAAATTCCCAGCCATCATACCCATCAGATACAAGGAGAAATTGGAATATTCCCAAACGGGCTCTATGAGTATTATGTGGAGCTGAACCTCTCTTCAGACACAACCCCTTCAAACAATACGAATGAATCTTCTTTTCTTGTGGGCAAGTCACCGGTCATTATCAACGAGATTATGTATATGCCAGGAACCCCCAATGTGGAATGGGTTGAGCTGTTCAATAATTCTGAAGCCACTTACTCGGTCATGAATTGGCATATTCGTGATGCAACTTCAGGATGGAACACTGCAATAACACAAATGACTATTGAGCCGTATTCGTATCTTGTGCTTACAGAAGACACGTCTGCAGTCAAGGACTTCTATGGGTACGATATCGCACTTGCACAGACCAACGACTGGGCATCGCTGAATAACACCTCATCAGACGGGGTGTATATTTCCGACAAATATTTCACACATCTCGATTCCATGTCCTATGATCCCAATGAATTTTCATGCCCTTATAATTACTCCCTGGAACGCATTAATCCTTATGAAGAGGTAGCCCAGAACTGGGGTGTATCTGTCGACAGTCTTGGTGCCACGCCGGGGAGGGTAAACAGTATCACACCAAAACAATATGATATTGCGGCAGTTTCTTTAACAAAGCAAGAAAACGAGAGTGAGGTAACCCTACGCGCGGTAGGTAAGAATGTTGGATTTAAAGCTCTTTATAATGTTGAATACATTTTCTTTGATGATCTTAACTGGAACCAATATTATGATGAAGGGGAGGAAATTCGGACTGGTTTGTTTGATCTGCAACCCGGAGACACGACGGGTTTTTCATATTCCTTTACGCCAGATATTGGATACTATACTTTTGGAATTTACCTGAAAGATGAGCAGGATATGGATGACAATAACAACCTCTTACTAACCACACACAATACTTATGAATCACACCCTCTCTGCATTAATGAAATCCAGTCTTCACCACCCGATAATCAACCAGAATGGATCGAACTATTCAATATTTTTGATCATCCTCTCGAAATTACAGGATGGACTGTCGCAGATCCGAGCGATACCCTTGAGATACAATCAACAAGGACTTTTATCTCTCCAAATAAATATCTTGTCATCGTTCCAGAAGCAAATGATACTCTCGTGATTAAGCAACATTTTCCACCTCTCGACACGCTTGAAAGTTATGTATTTGCGTGGAATATTCCGTCTCTAAATAATGATGAAGATATATTGATTGTATATGATGCATACGGTTGTCAGATCGACAGCGTTCACTATTACAGCGACTGGAAAGAGATAGAAGACAATTCACTCGAGCGGATAAATCCATGCTTGCCTACAGAGAATGAAGACAATTGGGGAAGCGCGGTCAATGAACTCGGTGGCACGCCGGGCATGCAGAATAGTTTATATGTGCAGCACATAATTCCGGATGTAGAGTTGACAATCACACCCAACCCGCTTTCATACAGGGTAAAAAAATCGGTGCTCATCGAATATAATCTTCCCGAACCGATCTCCAAGATCAATATACGTATCTTCGACATGAAAGGACGCATGGTCCGCTGGCTGACCGACCAGCAATGGGTAGCCGCACAGGGCACAGTAATCTGGGACTGCAAGAATGAACAGGGCAATGTTGTCCCTATCGGCATGTACATCATCCACATGGAGGGCTCGGGCAAACAGAGCAATAAGATCTATGAGAAAACAGCGAAGATGGTCATAGGCGAAAAATGAAGAACACTCTTAACGTTCTACTTGTTATAGTAATTGCTTCGTGCGCGACGATAACACAAGGAACCAAGGAAGAGGTTATGTTTACCAGTAAGCCCGACAGTACTGAAGTATGGGTTTCCGGAAAGAAAATAGGATATACACCGACTTCAGCAGAAATTAGCACATTTGGAAAAAAGGAAGTCACGTTGATATATCCAAACGGGCAAAAAAAACACATACATGCTTAAAAAGAGAGTCAGCCCTTCTGCTTTACTCAATCTTCTTCTCGTTGCACCCGAATTATGTCTTATTGGATTTGGCACTGATTTGCTATCTGGGGGCGGGTGGACTTTTGTTGATAAGAAAGACAAAAAAAAATTCCAAATCACCAAGGGAACAGCAGAAATAACAACAGAATCTTTCAGAATGAAACCCGAACTCTACGGATTATTATCAGGAGGAATTTCCTATGGGAAAGTGGGTGAAAGTGGAGAGAGGAAGGACATATTATCAGGAGACCTCTATTTTAAAACGATTTTATCGCTAAGAAAGATACTTCATTTTGGATTTGGAGGAAATTATAGATTCCTCAAGTTTGAACATGACGATGATGTAAGTTATACGACATTCTATTTTATTTTTAAAGGTGCACCAAGAATAGAAGAAAAGAATAAAGGATATATAGTATTACATCTTGGTGGAGGAGACGTTTATGCAAATTTTGAAGAACCTGAACCTCATTCAAGAGACTATTTTTATGTAGCATTTGGGACAGGAATGGATCTTGGCGAGAAATTATATGCAGAAATATTAATAAAAGGTTTTTCAACAAAATGTTCAAAAATGCCAACCGAATCTATTGGGCTGAAGGTTGGATTCAGGCTTCCAAACGCATTAAACAAGTAAACAGATCATGAAAAACAAAATCTTGTTATTTTGTTTTATTCTCTTATCATCCTGTGCTATGATCACCAAAGGTCCTGTGCAGAAATTGGAATTCACCAGCAATACCGACAGCGTGAACGTGTATGTGAATGGAAAGGACATCGGATATACACCAACCTCGAAGAAGCTCTGGAAAATCAAGCAAAACTATGCGACATTCTATCTCACCGATGGACAGGAGCATGACTATCAACTCAAAACACACATGAATTCAGCGATCCTTAACAATGGATTTCTAGTGCTTCTACATCCGCTTCTCGGCGGACTTGGATTTGGCGTGGATTATTTCATGGGCTCAGGGCGTTCCTTTGATGAGCGCACACTACGATTTGAAGATATGAACACAGGAAAGGAAATAACGGTTGATATAACTGAAAAGATCTTCAAGCCGGAAAACTATGTCATGCTTTGCGCTGGTGCTGGAGTTTTTCCACATATTATTAGCAGTGAAGAAAAAAAGGAAACAGAATTTATATTTATACCGAGTTTTTATCTTGAAAAGACGCGCTCATATCGCGAAAGATATCACCTCGGATTTGGGATAGGAATAGATTATTTGAAGCGTGTAAAAGAATATGAAGATCGCATTTCCGAAAATGTTTTCCATATACCGATGTATGTGATATTTAAATGGATGCCATTTTTTACAGAGGAGAAGATCCGATTCTATTTCATAAGTCATTTCGGTGCAGGATGGGCGTGGGGAAAGGTGAATGGTCTACAGAGAATCGGACCAATGGCTTTTTATGGAGCATGGGGCACGGGGGTTGATGTTAACGAGAAGGTATATTTAGAGTTATTAAGCCAGGGTCGTATCTTTGACTTTATCTTTGGAGAAGGTTTATTTTTCGGGAATGCATCGTTCTTACTTCGAGTGGGATTCCGGTTTGATCTGAAGGGGGAGTAAAAATATCCCTTCTCTCTTTCATAGACTACTTATTAACGCCATGTCTCGGAGGATCAACTTCCTCTATTAGTTCTTCCTGAAAAACTTAGTAACTGCAGACAAATAATTTAACAACGGTATTAAAGAAGTAACAAAACTCCCAAAAAGTCATAGAAGTGGACGAAAAGCTAAGAGTTTTAGAAGTACCTTGAAAAGAACCAGTTATTTGAACACTACTTATATTTGATTTACTTTGCTTACTATGGACGTTTTACACACCGGAAACCTACAGCAATATCAATATCTTGTGGGTTAGCTTGTTTTAAAAAATAAAAACCAGAAGGACTTGAAGAACCCCATGAACAATATGTAACAATTCTAGCAATTACTAATGGATTTGGATTATTAGGCCATCTAAGACTTTCAGTCCATTGACTTACATTTCCAACAATATCATAGAGTCCATAAGGTGAAGGGCTATCTGTAGTTTGAAAGCCCATAAAGATCTGACCACTATACATTCCTACAGGTGTAGTTCCCTGTTCAAAGGGATCACCGCTGTAGTTATAATTTGCGTTTGTTGAGTCATAAGTATTTCCCCAAGGATAATCATATCCAGTCATTCCTCGAGCAGCTTTTTCCCATTCAGGCCAAGTGGGAAGATCAAGGCCATAATGTTGTGCAAAACCCCAAGCACCATACCAGCTTACATCCACAACAGGATGATCATCAAAATCTCCTGGATCCCAACCATCAGGGACTTTTACACCAAATTGACTACCAGTCCAGTCGATTCTTCCATAATTGAAATCATAAGTTGGCCAACCTTTATCGTAATATATGTAGTCGCCTGCTGGAATACGATCATCACCGGGATAATAACCATATATTTCATTATCATAGAACCAAACATCACCAAGGTCGTAAGCTTCATTTAGATAATCAACATATTGCTGATTGGTAACATCATATTTCATTATCTGGTAGTTATATGTAATTGTTTTTATTGTATCACCAGGTCCGGAAGTGTATGTTCCACCCGAAATAGCTATCCATTCAAAACCGTCATCTCCATAAAAAGACGTGACATAGTAAAAATATTTTGTATCACCGGCAGCTCCAATATCAGTATAGGTTGTACTTGTTGAACTATCAATTTTAGAAAAATTGTTATACGGTTCAGTTGAGCGATATATGTAATACATATCTGCATTTGTAGTATCTGACCATTCAATGATAATGTCATTACCACTAACAGAGGGAGTAACATACATGGGTGGTTCTGCAAAAAGCATGTATGAACAAAGTACCATAAGACTTATTAAAACAATAATTTTTTTCATGTTTTTCTCCAATTGTTTATTTTTGATATTAATAAAATTATTTTCATAGAGTTTTCTCTTTTATAGTAAATAATTTATTATATTGTGATGATTCATGTCAAGAAGAAAATTACAAATAAAGATAAAAGATATTTAATAGATAAAAAACACTATCCCTGTTTATATAAATATCTCAACCTTGTTATTACTATTGCACATGAAAATATAAAAAGAACAGACAAATGAATCACATATCCTTTTACTGATTCCCAACTCCCGCCCATCACACTAAGTTTGATAAATCCATTGAAGAAAGGTGTTGTGGGAATTGTATAAGAAAGCCACTTTATCGGCAACGGCATTGCTGAAATTGGCCAGGAGTATCCGCAGATAAGGAACAGAGGATATGAGGTAAACGCCATGATCTCCATGTACCTTCGCTGGCTATGGAAGAATGATGCGACAAAAAGAGTATAGAATAGAACCGAGAATAAAAATAGCACACTCATCAACGATACCTCAAGCAGGTTTCCTTTGATCGGGATTTGAAAAGCATGGAAGACAACCACAAAAAAGAACAAGAAATAGCCGACATACAGCAATACGTAAAATCCCATCTTCCCGGCAAGTATATGAAGAAGCTTATTTTTACCTGGAGCCAGAAGTTTTGAAAATCCATTTTTCTCACTTTCTTTAGCCACACTTTCCCCAAACCCGATAAGAAGCGTTTGTTGAAGTATAAGCAGAAATAGCCCAGGAAGCAGAAATGCGCCGTAACAATTTATGGTATTGTAGATCGGATGCACATCGACCATGAGGGGTTCTACAAGTTCTATTGCAGTGGCCTGCGTCATCCCTTTTGCCTGAAAATACCGCAACCGCACGCCTGCGCCATACGTGAGTAAAATTTTCTGAATTGCATTATTCAAATCGTTCGAAGGAAGGAACCGTGTCGTATTCAAGTAGAGCTTTACATCTGCACCTTTCAAAGATTTTATCTCATCCTCGAACCCTTTTGGGAAATATAGAAACCCCTGGATGCTCATTGTATAGAGCTGGTCAACACCTTCCTCATAACTACCAAGCGTCCCAATGAGTTTGATCTTCTGGGTAGCGCCCATAAATCGTTTGAGCTCACGAGTGGTTTGGGTTCTGTCCATATCCACGACTGCAAAATTTATCTGATCAGCATCTTTGTAGAGGTAGATGGAGCCAAGGAAAAACGCATAGAGCAGCGGCGCGATCAGCACAGTAAGAATAATGCTGTTATCTTTAAAGATAATGCTCAACTCGCGGGAGAAGGTTTTCAGCAATGTCTTCACTATGAACCGTTTCTGCCGAATTTACGCACTCGTATTCCGAGGGCAATACTGCTTCCCGCAAATCCGAAAAGAATAAAGAGAAACATGGTGAGTAATTCCGGACTAAGGTATCTGACGGGAGCATGCATCTGGAACAGTTTGAAAAAACCATATAGGAAATGAGTGTAGGGTATGAACTGCGCATAGAGCTTATCAAAAGCAGGCATCGCAAAGATAGGGAAGGTGAATCCGCTGAACACGAACGCGGGGGAATTATAAAAAAAGGCAACATCAAGAGCAAAAAGTTCATCCGTAGCGATTGATGAAAGCATGAGACCAAGAAAAATAACTGCGGCGAAAAAAATGATGAAAAAGCCAATCACCGCAAGGAGATTCCCTCCTGCAGGAATGCCGAACAGTGGATAGATTATCCCCAGTACAAAGAGAAGGATGAGCAACCCCATGATTAAGTATGCAAAAGCTTTACCAAGCAAGATGTTCAACGTTTTTCCATGAGCCGTTCTCAGCAGTTCCCCGAACGTATGTTCATTGATCTCAGAATTTATTGCTGTTGTGGTCACAAAAAAGAGGATCATCTGCATGAGCACGGTCATAAGACCGGGAACAAGGTAGTAGAGATAATTATAGTTGGGATTGAAAAGTGGCTTTGCATCGACGCGAATGGGCAACGCAAGATTCATTGCCTGCGCTTCTGTCATGCCTTCTTTTACGAAACGGTCAACAAGCACGATGGCATTGATCGAGTTCATCACATCTTCTGCTGCTTTATAGATCGTGTTGCCAAAGATGATATTGGAGGAGTTTGTATACACCGCCATTCTTGTTGCTTTACCGAAATATATATCATCAGATAACCCTTTAGGAATTTCAAAAACTGCCTGAATATTGTGATGATCGAGAAAAATGTTCTTAATATCATCAGAAGCATGCAGGTATTTTATTACTTTTGTTTCTGGAGAAGCTTCAATAAATCTTATGATTGTTCGCGATAATTCAGTATTATCTCTATCCAGAACTGCTACGGGAATGTCATGCAGGATTCCTTTCACATATATAAAAGAAAGCAGCAGAAAGACACAAACAGGGATGAATAGTAAAAGATTTCTCGTGGATTTCTGATGGATGATCCGGTCGATCTCACGCATAGTCACACGAAAGACCGCATGTAAAGATTTCATGAAGTTATTTAGTATAGACCTGCGCGGTCATGCCGGGATGAAGCTCCTCAATTGTTGAGAGAGGTTTCAGGTGGACTTCAAAGGTCTTAAGATCAAATTGTCCGCTTGCTTTTGTGGGAACCCAGGTGGCAAAATCAGCCATTGAAGAAAGATAATGAACAACAAATTCAAACGATTGATTATTCAGAGCCGGAATCCTTACGTTACATTTCGTGCCCTTTGTGAAATGCGCAAGCTTGTCTTCCCGTACATTCAACAGCAGGTATATTTGATCCGGCATTTGGATAGAAAGGAGGGGATATCCTGCCCCCATGACCTCACCGGGATTTGCAATACGGCTGCAGACCACACCGGAAACTGGTGCAATAACATCGAGCTCCTTATGGTATGCAAGTGCTTCATTATACACACTGCGTGCTTCATAGTACTCACCTTTTGCTGCTTCAATATCTTCAATCCGTGCTCCCTGCAATGCCATATCATACATTGCGTTTGCTGCATTCATCTCATCCTCCGCAGCATGATATTTGAATTCTATCTCATCCATCTCCTGCCGTGAAATGATGCTGTCAGCATACAGGACTTTAAATCGAAGGTAGGTTTTTTCTGCAAATTCGAACTGGCTCTTTGCCATCTCATATTGATTCTTAGCTGCAGTTTTTTCTTGTTCACGAGCACCCCTTTCTGCTTTTTCTACAAGGGCTTTTGCCGCCTGCAACACCCCTTCTGCCTGCCCGAGCTTAGCATTCATGATATTTGGTTGTATGGTTGCGAGCAGGTCCCCCTTTTGTACGAAATCACCCCGGGTAACAAATATTGTGTCGATACGCCCTGGTATTTCTGATGCTACATCAACAACCGTCGTTTCAAACGTGCCGGTAAAGATTTCCGGTCTTAGAGCGCAAGAACGAATGAGTAGAAAGACTACGGCCACAACAATGAGTATCAGGGGAAGGAGGAGTAATATTTTTTTGTTGTTCATATAGTTCTCCGGTAATTATTTTTGTAAGAGTTGTACTATCTCATTTGGTTCACCAAGCGTCATATATAATTTAGAAAGAGATGAATAATATTCATACAACGAAAGCATGCGTTCGATGGCAGCTGCCGAATACAGCATACGCGCATCGATAACCTCAAGAGAGGTGCCGAGTCCTTCAAGAAAACGTTTTTCGTCGATGGAAAGATTTTTTTTTGCAAGGTTAACTGTCGGGATGAGTTTCAGATAACGGGTTTTGCTGTTTTGCGTTTTATAGTAAAGATCCTCAACCAGCAGCATGATCTCAGATTCAGCATACTGTTTTGCGATCTTTACTTCTCTTATAAGGTGTTTTGCGGACTTTAGTTCATTGACTTTTTTAAATCCATGAAAAAGATTCATCTCCAGCTGAACTCCGACAGAATAGCGAGGAAGAACCATGGGGTAGTTCTTTCTGATAATATTATACTCTCCCACTGCGAGTATTTTTGGCAGAAAACCAGCACGTTCGACTGCAAAGGCCTGCTCTGCCATTCGTTGTTTCTGATCAATCGTCTTGAGAATGCTGTTCTGTGTAAGCGCGCGATCTTTCAGATCAACAAGATCTAGTGCAACATCTTTAAATTGTAGAGGAGTGTACAGATTTAGAGTATATGCAGGTAATCCTAATAATGTCCTGAGTGCCGAAACAGCAAGCGTGTGTTCATTCTTTGCATCTTGAAGCTCCCGTTCTGCATTTGCAACTGCAACCTGTGCCCGTATGATCTCCGGAGGTGAAATAACACCAATCTCAATTGCGCGCTTTGCCTGAGCTTCGTGTTCCTCCATGCCGGAAAGAACCTCCTCGCGCAGACGCACAACATCCCCCAGCAGAATTGCTGAAAGGTAACGCTGTATGACATCGTTTATAACTTCATTCTTGATCTTCACCAGATCTTCGTGGGCAAGCTCAAGTTCCGCTAAAGCATACCTTTTTCCTGCAACCACCTCCCCGCCCAGGAATAGCGGTTGGGTGAGTACCAGATTTGCATTCGCATATTTTTTTTGGTCAATCTCAATATCGTATGATGGTAGTTCACTCAAACCCTCAACGATCTCATCGTGTATCATCTGCTGAGTCCAGGGAGAGAGCCCGAGTTTTTTGGCCATCACCGCACCATAGTCACCAAACATATCATCGATCGATTCCTTGATCTTCTCTGTATTAAAAGCGGGATTATCGCTAAGGTAGGTATATCCTGCAAACAGATCTACAGAAGGCAGGAAATTTCCAACCGCAGCACTGTTTAGATACTCTTTCTGAAGAACAACTTCTTCCTGCTGTTGTATCCTATGATTTCTTACAAGCGCGCTATCTATAGCGTTTCCAAGAGAGAGCATCATTTCTTCACCTTCCAATGCAGAAGCGATGATGAGTGAAAGAGAAAAGATAGTTAAAAGAAACGTTTTCATGTTTTTTCCTAAACAAGTTTTTCAGAATGAAAAGTATCACCAAGATGGAGTATTTAATTCCTAATTTTTTTAAGGAAATTTATTTCGTCAACACACTTGCACATTTCAAGATTTTTATTACGTTATGTAATGAATACACAGCTTTCATTTTCTTGACAGTGATAATAACGGTGAAATATTTGGTGATTCATTTAACGCGGGGTGGAGCAGTTTGGTAGCTCGTCAGGCTCATAACCTGAAGGTCGCAGGTTCAAATCCTGCCCCCGCTACCATTTTTCTTTTCTCGGCGATGTAGCTCAGCTGGTTAGAGCATCGGAATCATAATCCGAGTGTCCGGGGTTCAAGTCCCTGCATCGCTACCATTTTTTGCTGCCTTTACGGGCAGATTTTTTTTGCGCGCCAGTAGCTCAGCAGGATAGAGCAACAGCCTTCTAAGCTGTGGGTCAGAGGTTCGAATCCTCTCTGGCGTGCCATTTGTTTATACAATAATTTCAAAACGATCGATCACAGGTGACACAGAGATGACAGAGAGGAAAGGAAAGATATAGTACAGATGAAAATTAACAAAAGTATATCTTGACCAATCACTGTTTATTTTTCTATTTGTCGTATGTTCACGAGGATAATATCATTTTCAATATTAGGCATTGATGCGATCCCAATCGAAGTTGAGGTCGACACAAAGTTTGCCTCGATGCCGTATTTTACCATGGTAGGATTACCTGCAAACTCAGTAAAAGAGAGTAAAGATAGGGTTTTCGCTGCCATCAAAAATAATGGATACAAGAAGCCAGCTCGTGCCTACACGGTCAACCTTGCACCCGCTGATGTTAAAAAGGAAGGTGTTGGATTTGATCTACCCATCGCTATCGGAGTCCTTACATCATTAAAGCAGATCACCTTTATAGAGAGTGAAAAGTATGGGATGGTGGGAGAACTTTCACTCAACGGTGAAGTCCGTCCGGTAAAAGGAATACTACCAATAACAATTGCCGCCAAAGAGAAGGGACTAAAGGGAATTCTTGTGCCGAAAGACAATGCAAAAGAGGCTGGTGTTGTTGAAGGGATTACAGTCTATCCAGTTGAAACACTTGCCGATGCAATTGCATTCTTAGAAGGAAGAGAGACTATTGAACCAGTAGATATTGATGTATCAACACTCTTTGCCAATGAGCAACGACAAACCATTGACATGTTTGATGTCAAGGGGCAATACAATGTGAAGAGAGCGCTTGAAGTTGCTGCAGCAGGTGGACATAATATTCTTATGATAGGACCACCTGGTTCAGGTAAGACTATGCTTGCAAGGAGGATGCCGACCATTCTTCCGCAATTGACGCTTCAAGAAGCCCTGACGACCACTAAGATACACTCTGTTGCAGGTAGGATCGGTCAGGATCATTCTCTGATCGCAGTGCGTCCTTTTCGTTCTCCCCACCATACGATAAGCGATGTTGCACTCATTGGTGGTGGAAGCTATCCAAAGCCAGGAGAAGTCTCTTTGGCACACAATGGAGTACTCTTTCTTGACGAATTGCCAGAGTTTAAGAAATCTGTTCTTGAGGTGCTTCGGCAGCCTCTGGAAGATGGAGTTGTAACTATTTCCCGCGCAGTGCAGTCAATTACTTTCCCCGCCAATTTCATGCTCGTTGCTTCTATGAATCCCTGCCCATGCGGTTATTATGGCAGTCATGTGGAAGGACACACCTGCACCTGTACTCCCACAATGATTCAGAAGTATGTTTCCAAGATTTCAGGACCTTTGCTGGACAGAATCGACATCCATGTTGAAGTGCCAGCGGTGAAATATGATGAACTGTCACGGGATCCAAAAGGAGAGAAATCCAGTATATTACGAGAAAGAATAAATAAAGCCAGAGGTATTCAACATGTCAGATTTGAAGCAGCTAAACATATATTTTCAAATGCTGATATGGAATCAAAGCACATTCGAGAGTATTGCTGTATCAATGATGATTGCAAGCAACTGATGAAGATAGCGATAGAAAAGCTGGGACTTTCTGCAAGGGCTTACGATCGTATTCTTAAGGTTTCGAGAACAATAGCAGACTTAGAAGGAAGCAGAGATATAACTCCCGCTCACATCAGCGAAGCAATACAATACCGTAGTATGGACAGGAAATATTGGGTTTAATGAGTTCAAGAGAGATCATCCAGAAATTTGACTGGAAATTAATGATCATACTGATCATTCTATTAATATATGGGGAGTTCATACTCTATAGTGCTTCTATTCAAAAAGCAGGGGATCAAATAATTGTGAACGACTACTATATTAAACAACTTATCTGGATAATTTTAGGACTTGGGTTTTTTTTTATCATATTACATATACCCAAAGTAATATTTGATTTACTTATTGTGCCATTTAATATTTTTATTTTTTTGCTGTTGATTATTGTATTACTTCTCCCGTCGATCAAAGGAGTACATCGGTGGATAAGTCTTGGGAGTGTAAATATTCAACCATCAGAATTTGCGAAATTGGGAGTAATATTACTTTTAGCAAAAATATTTTCTACCAAGATTATATCTCATCCAAAAATAATTTTGTATGGTTTTATTATCATCCTTCCAATAGTTCTTCTTGTGTTAAAGCAACCAGACCTGGGAAGTGCTCTTGTCTTTTTTGCAATACTTTTTCCTATGATGTATTTTGCAAACATATCCCTTTTCACTCTTTTTATCATTATTACACCAGTTGTGAGTATGGTCGTGGGATTTAATATCATGTATTGGATTATTTTTGATATTTTGCTCCTCCTTGTACTTATCATTAAGAAAGTATCTTTATTATTTGCAGGAATTATCCTTGTAGGAAACGCATTTATTTCATTAGTTACTCCTTTTTTGTGGTTGAATCTTCACGAGTATCAAAGAAATCGGATTCTTACCTTTATAAATCCAAAATTTGATGTATTGGGGAGTGGTTATCAGATAATTCAATCAAAAATTGCTGTCGGTTCTGGCGGGTTTTGGGGTAAAGGTTTTTTGCATGGAACTCAAAAAAATCTAAATTTTCTTCCTGAACAACATGCTGATTTTATCTTTTCTGTATTAGGAGAGGAACTTGGGTTCATGGGATGTTTGTTTCTAATACTACTTTATATAGCTCTTATCTGGGGCATAGTTAAAATTCTGAAAAAAATTAGAATCTTCGATCGAAAGCTAATTGTCACTGGTATTCTTTCGTATTTTGTGTTTCAGATTTTTGTAAATATTGGGATGAATATTGGTATCATTCCGGTTGTTGGAATACCGCTCCCATTTATCAGCTATGGTGGCAGCAGCATGCTGGTAAATATGGCATGCATGGCTCTTGTTTTTAAATATGCGCGCGAACGATCCTTTGTGTAGCAAAAATTAGTCAAAATATTTCTTGATTGATTTTCTCAACCCAAAAAAAGTGAAACTTATGAATATAAAAACATTGTTTGATCAAGCCCTCGAACAACATTTTTCTGTGATGCAGGATTTGCCACTGCATTATTCGAAAATCGAAGAAATAGCGAGCATTATGGCTCAGGCACTAAAATCTGGAAATAAAATAATGCTCTGTGGAAATGGTGGAAGTGCAGCAGATGCCCAGCATATTGCGACTGAGTTCGTTGTGCGTTTTCGAGGAGATTTCAACAGAAAATCCCTTCCTGCAATTGCTCTGACAACAGATACTTCGCTACTTACTGCATGTGCAAACGATTATGGTTTCGAAGAAATTTTTAAGCGCCAGATTGAAGGGCTTGGAGAACCGGGAGATGTGTTGATAGGTATCAGCACCAGCGGGAATTCTCCTAATGTTTACAAAGCAATTCAATTTGCCCGCAGGAACAAAATTACAACAATCCTGCTAGCAGGAAAGGATGGAGGAACCATCAAAGATGTTGCTGATCATGCGATCGTGATCTCCCACTTTGACACTGCGCGTATACAGGAGGCACACATTACTATTGGGCATATACTATGCAGGCTTGTGGAAGAAATATATTTTTGAAAAAAACTAACAATAAGGAGCTGAAATGGCTAAGAAAAAAGAAGCTGAAGACAAATTTGTCTATGATGCAAAGAAATTCTGTGTCCCCGTAACGAAGATAGGAAGTCTTGAAAGTATTCAATTTGTGATTGATGATTTCATAGAAAAGGATGTTTCTTTCTGTGTTGATGGATCTGATGAACGATGGGAAGTCTGGCGTATGGAAGAAGAAGGCGATTCTGATAAGATAAAAAAGAAGGATTATCCTAGAAAACCAAAATACTTATATATCGATGGAGAAAAAGTCGATTATATCATTAAAAAATAAAAGGTAAAATTATGTCACAAATTGAAGGAATTTTTGCCAGAGAAATACTGGATTCCCGTGGGAACCCAACTGTTGAAGTTGATGTTATGTTAGAATCCGGTTTCTGGGGACGCGCAGCTGTACCGTCTGGAGCATCTACCGGTGAGTATGAAGCGGTTGAATTGCGAGACGAGGATAACGAACGATACGGTGGGAAGGGTGTAATAACTGCAGTAATGAATATTAATGAGATCATTACACCTGGATTGCTCGGAATTGAGAGTGACAGGCAGGTTGAGATTGACAATATCATGTGTGCACTGGATGGCACCGATAACAAAGAAAAACTCGGTGCGAATGCAATCCTGGGTGTGTCTATGGCGGTAGCCAGAGCGACAGCTCTCGAGCTGGAACTTCCTCTCTATAGATATCTTGGCGGAACTAATGCAAAAACACTACCCGTTCCAATGTTGAATGTTCTGAATGGCGGAAAACATGCAAGCAATAACGTGGATGTTCAGGAATTCATGATAATGCCGCTGGGAGCTGATACTTTTTCTCATGCACTACAAATGGCAGCAGAGACCTTTCATTCACTAAAAAAGATCCTAAATACCGCGGGATATAGTACTGCTGTTGGCGATGAAGGTGGATTTGCACCGAACCTGGATTCCAATGAGGACGCACTGAAATTTATTCTCAAAGCGATCGAAACTGCTGGGTATCGCCCGGGAGAAGATATTTCAATAGCACTGGATCCAGCAGCATCTTCATTTTTCAGCAACGGAAGATATATTTTCAATGTTGGAAAAACAGAAAAACTCACCAGCACCGAAATGGTGTGTATCTATAAAGATTGGTCGAGGAAATATCCTATCGTTTCTCTAGAAGATGGGCTAGATGAAAATGATTGGAAGGGCTGGAAGGTGCTTACCGAGGAACTTGGCAATAATATTCAGATTGTAGGCGATGACCTGTTCGTGACCAACATCGAGCGTCTTGATAGAGGGATTTCTGAAGGAATTGCAAATTCCATTCTCATTAAACTCAACCAGATCGGTACTGTCACAGAGACACTTGATACAATTGAAAGAGCTAAAAATGCTCGTTATACCTCTGTTATCTCGCACCGTTCTGGAGAAACCTGTGATACGTTTATCGCAGATCTTGCAGTTGCAGTTAATAATGGACAAATAAAAACAGGTTCGACTTCACGCTCAGAAAGAATAGCCAAATATAATCAACTTCTAAGAGTCGAAGAAGAGCTTGCGAATAGTGCTCGATTCCCAGGCAAGGAGCTCTTTGCTCAATTTACAAAGTAGTGCAATGGAACCCCAGCGAAGGAAAAATAGCCATAGCCACTACGGAATACTTTTTCTTATATTATTGTTTCTCGGAATCGTGTGGTTTTTGTTTTTCTATAAGTACAGCGTTATAAAAATTCTGAAAAACAAATTTGTAATGGATCAGAAAGTAGAACAGATAGAGATGATGAAAGAAGAGCGGGAGATACTTGAAGTGGAGAAACAGAAATTGGTAATTCAAGACCCCAAAACTATTGAAAAGAAAGCCCGAGAAATTGGACTTGCTAAAGAAGGGGAGACCATTATCCGCATAAAAAAATCTAAAGACGATAAAGATAATTAAATGACGGATTACATTTTCCCAGAATGTGCTATGTTATGATACTATGAAAGCGCTGATCAAAGGTACCCTGATTTCACCCATATCAAAGGATGAAATTCTTTTTCTAGATCCTGGCTATATTGTCATTAACCAGGAAGGTAAGATAGACGAAATCTATTCCGAAGAGCCAACAGAAGGCTATTCAGAAGTTCTTGATTTTTCCGGAAAACTGATTTGTCCGGGTTTTGTTGATATTCATAACCACCTCCCGCAATTTACTATAAGCGGATTATACAGGGGAAATCTTCTAGAGTGGCTTAACAATATAGTGTTCCCCACAGAAGAGAAATTTACAAATGCTGAGATAGCTGAAAAACATGCTCAGGAATTTTTCCAGACGGTTTTGAGAAATGGCACGACCACAACTGTATCCTATGTGACCATTCATAAGAAGGCAACAGACAAAGCTTTCGAGCAGGCAGAAAAATCAGGCATTCGTGCATTTCTCGGGAATGTGCTGATGGACCAAAAAGCACCGGAATACCTTATCAAAGAGACTGCACAGCTCCTTAAGGATTCCGAGGAGATCATAAAGAAGTGGGATGGCCATGATGGTGGGAGGCTCAGATATATCTTAACTCCCCGTTTTGCCCCCGCCTGTTCATATGACCTTCTTGAAGGTATTGGCAAGCTCGCACAGAATTATAACCTTTATATCCAGTCACATCTTGCAGAGAGCAAACCAGAACTGGAGATGGTTAGCAAGATTTATTCAGATTTCGAAAATTACACTGATATATATTTGAAAGCCGGGCTACTCACAGAAAAGACGCTTATGGCACACTGCATCTATCTTAGCGATGATGAAATTGATACATTGAACAGAACAGGCACCAAGATCAGTCATTGTCCCTCTTCGAACAGATTTCTCCAGAGCGGAATTATGCCGCTGCGCAAGCTGGAAAAAGCAGAACTATCAATTGGCATCGGCACCGATGTGGGAGCAGGATACAGCCTCTCGATGTTCTCAGAAATGCGAGAAGCAATTGAAGCATCCAAAATGATTAAATTTTTATATCCAGAAGAAGAGTACCAACCAATTACTCCAACCGAAGCATTCTACCTTGGAACACTAGGAGGAGCGCAGGTGTTATCGATCGGACACGAAACAGGGAGTCTCGATAAAGGAAAGAGCGCGGATTTTTCTATTATAGATTACCAGAAACTTAATCCCTGCAGAGATGACTTCTTTAAAGAACCGGACAATATTATAGCACGTATGATATATGGGGGGGCTGAAAAATATATAGAAAGAGTTTTTATCAGCGGGAAAGAGGTTTTCCAGATCAAATAGAAACCCCAAATTATTTCTTTACAAAAATCACACCACCTTCAATTTTTCATTATAATGGAATCTATATCAGCAGAATATAATAACATTTCAAAACAAGGAGAAATATGTATACCGTATTACTAATAATTTTATTACTTATTGCAGGACTGATCATCCGCGCTGGAATAAAAGCCAAGAAAAGAGTAATAACTGTACTCGGTTTTGTATTTGCCGCACTCGTTCTGTTCTTTTTCTGGCTACTCGGTTTCTGGGGAGAGATGCTCTGGTTCCAGAACCTCGGATATGGCAGCAGGTTCTGGGAGGTGGTGCTTTCCAAGTTCTTCAGTGCCCTCGTCGGAGGTATCATTGGATTGATCTTCGTTTTTAATTTTACAATTGCAATGGGGAAACAACGAAAGATTCTGCGAATACTCGCCTGTCTGGTTGCCGCAATAATTGGTGCGAATTGGGGTTATGCAAACTGGTCAGTTTTCCTGAAATTTTTCCACGCAGTCACCACGAATGTTGCTGATCCAATTATTGGAATGGATACGGGATTTTACCTTTTTAAACTTCCGTTCTACGACGCATTGTACACAATACTGATGATTCTCTCTGTTATCTCTTTGATCACGTTAGTTGTTTCCAAACTATTTACTTTTGAAAAGGGACAGGTTAAAATAAAGGGATTACAAGGCGTTGATATTGAAGAAGATGGCAAGCCTGGTTATGGAGCAATCTATTTCAATGCAGGGATTGTGGTTTTAGTACTTGCATTTGGCAAATTGCTTGAAAGATTTCATCTTATGTATTCCACATGGGGAGCAGTCCATGGTCCCGGGTGGACAGATGTACATCTGCGCTTCCCCGCATACTCTCTGGTGATACTTCTTACGGTTATTGCAGCCCTGTTTCTGATAGTTCCACCGCTTAGAAAGATCCTACAAAGCAAGTTAAGCAAAGGGGAGGGATTTGGTGCACAACGAAGACTTTCACCGATCATTATGCTCGGGATTATCGTGGTTGTGATATGGATTCTTGCGCTTGAGGCAGTTCCACGCCTATTTCAGTGGTTACGCGTTGAACCAAATGAAATAACAATGGAGAAACCTTATATCGCTAATAATATTGAATTTACACGCTTGGGCTTCAAGCTCAACGATGTGGAAGAAAGAGAGTTTCCAGTCGGTGACAAGTTTACGCCCGAAATGGTTACCCAGAACGAGAATATTTTCCAGAACATACGGCTCTGGGACTGGCGGGCACTTGATGCCGTGTATAAGCAGTTCCAGGAGATACGGTTGTATTACGAATTCGTTGATGTTGATATTGATCGTTACATGATCAATAACAGATATCGCGAAGTCATGGTTTCTGCCCGTGAACTAAGATTTTCAAACCTTCCTCTGCAAAGCCAGACGTTTGTGAACAGACGATTCAAATACACTCATGGGTATGGCATCACGCTGACCAATGTAAGCGAGTTCACCCCCCAGGGATTACCCAATTTGCTCATCAAGAACATTCCACCGGTGAGCACATACCCCGAGCTCGAGGTTGCCGTTCCCCAGCTCTATTACGGAGAACTTTCATCCGGGCATGTGATTGTTAACTCAGAAGAACCGGAATTTGATTATCCCAAAGGGGAAGAAAATGTCTATAATCACTATGCTGGGACGGGTGGCGTGCAGATCTCTAACTTATGGAGAAAGTTCCTCTATGGATGGAAATTCGATGGAACACGTCTACTCCTTTCAGGGTATCCTACAGAAGAGAGCAGAGTCATGTTCCACAGGCAGATAAAAGACAGAGTCCGTACCCTTGCACCCTTCCTTGAGTTTGATGACGACCCTTACGTGGTTCTCAACGATGGAAAACTCTTCTGGGTCATAGATGCCTACACCACATCAGGGTATTATCCTTATAGTGAACCCTATCGCACGAGCCAGATCATTCAGTATAAGAATTTCCGCTCTATCCAGAATCTTGTCGCAAACTCACTGAGAAATATCAACTACATAAGAAATTCAGTGAAGATTATAATTGATGCATACAACGGTACAACTGATTTCTACATATATGATGAAGAAGATCCGATCATTCAGGTGTGGAGCAAGATATTCCCGGGCATGTTCAAAACCAAGAATGAAATGCCCGTTTCAATGCAAAAGCATGTACGCTATCCAGGTAAAATGCTGCTCATTCAGGGACTTGTCTATGCAAAATATCATATGAACGATCCTGCAGTTTTCTACAACCAGGAAGATTTATGGATCCGCGCCACAGAGAAATACTATAATAGTGTCCAGCCAGTTGAGCCATATTATATCATGTGGGAAATCCCTGAAACCAACGATCAGGAATTCGTGATGATACTTCCCTTTACCCCCAAGAAGAGACAGGTTTTGATTGGTTGGATAGCCGGCATGTGCGATGGAGAAAATTACGGGAGATTGATCGCCTATAAATTTCCCAAGGAAAAACGCATTCTCGGACCTCAGCAGGTAGAAACAAAAATCGATCAGGATTCCTATCTTTCTGGGCAGCTCACCCTCTGGGATCAGCGGGGATCGAATGTCATTCGTGGAAATGTGCTGGCAATACCGATCGAAAACACGATTATTTATGTTGAGCCGATCTATCTTCAGGCAGAAACTGCAGCATATCCAGAACTGAGACTGGTTGCGGTCATGCACGGAGATGAGTTAAGTTATGCAGAAACATTTGATAAAGCGTTACAAGGTCTCTTTGAGAAGCAGATTGCTGATATTATTACAGAGAAGGACGTAGGCGATGTTTTTACGATTGAAGAAAAAATTCAGCAGGCAAGCAATGCTTTTGATAGTTATATTACATCACTTGGTGAGAAGCGCTATAATGATGCTGCTCGAGCCCTTCAGGATCTGGAGAATGCACTCAAAGCCCTTTCCAAAGAAGGAGCCTTCAGTACCGGCTCAGAATAAGGATAGTTAATATGAAAGAATATGATGCTTTTTGTATAGGGACCGGTGTTGCCGGTAGTTTAATTGCGCAACAGCTTAGAAAAAATGGCTTAAATGTGGGTATTGTTGATCTGCGTCCTTATGGAGGCACCTGTGCACTCTACGGATGTAATCCAAAGAAAGTGCTGGCAGGCGCATCAGAAGCATATGAACGAGCAACCAGCTATTTCCACAAAGGAATCGATGGCAAGCTATCGATCAACTGGCATGAACTACACAATTATATGCTTAGATTTACAGAAACGATCCCTTCCGAGCGGGAGATAAAATACAAAGATCTTGGTATAGATATGTATCACGGGGTCGCGCAATTTGCCGGAGAGCACGAGCTCCAGATAAACAACCAGAAGATCTATGCAGAGAAGATTATTATCGCCTCTGGATCACGCCCACGCACGCTGACTTTTCCTGGAGCAGAATACCTGATAACCAGCGATGAATTCTTTGGATTAAAGGAACTGCCAGGGCACATTATGTTCATTGGCGGCGGCTACATTTCTTTTGAGTCTGCTCATGTCATGGCTCGTGCTGGGGCAAAAGTGACCATTCTGGAGAACTCATCTCAACCTTTAAGGAATTTCGATCAGGATCTGGTAAGATTGATGCTCAAGCGATCAAAAGAGATCGGTATAGACTTGAGATGTGATACTGACACAAGAGAAATTATAAAGGAAGACAATAACTACCTTATTGAGACAAATCATGGAAAGTTCAAAGCAGATGTGGTTGTGAATGGTGCCGGTCGCGTTCCCAATATAGAGGATCTTCACCTGGGGAAAGGTAATATTGAATATGATGGTTATGAGATCAAGATCAATGAATATCTTCAAAGTGTATCAAACCATGCAGTCTATATTGCAGGTGATGTGAATGTTAAAAGCATGGCGCTTACTCCTGTGGGCGACATGGAACACAAAGCAGTGGTTCAGAATATTTTGAATGGGAATTATGCAACTCCCGACTATAAGGGGATTCCCAGTGTTGCTTTTACCCTTCCACTGCTTGCAGCATGTGGTTTGAACGAACAGGAAGCTGAGGAAAAGGGATACGATGTGATTGTCAATTATGCAGACACTTCAGATTCTTATACTACAAAGCGGCTTGCACTCCATTATTCCGGCTATAAGATTATCATCGACAAGAAAACAGACCAAATACTTGGAGCACACCTGTGCGGACACCATGTCGATGAAGTCATAAATATATTTGCCCTTGCAATTAGGAACAACCTTACAGTTATTGATCTCAGAGAAATGGTGTGGGCTTTCCCGACAGTGTCCAGTACGATCGAGGACATGATTGGGTAAGTGCTCTTCATTTAGGCATTCTGTAAGCATGTCGAATATGGAAATTCTTGACACAAACAATGTGCGGAAAACTTTTCTGAACTTATGAAAATGGATATAGAAAAGATCATTGGTATTATAATTATTAATTCGCCGCCCTGTCGGTTCTGACAAAATTTCTGTCGAGCCGCGACGGGGTAACCTGTGGCGGTTTTTTTATATCTCAAATAAATTATAAGGATTATACTATGTTCAGAAAGATCGATGTGAAGGCAAAACCTGCTGAGTTTGAAAAGCCAATTCGCGATTACTGGAAACAGCATAACATTCCGCAAAAAAGTGAAGATTTCCGCGAAGACGCTCCTAAATTTATTTTTTACGAAGGACCACCTACTGCAAACGGAATGCCAGGTATTCATCACGCAATGAGCAGAACACTCAAGGATGTGGTATGTCGTTATAAAACCATGCAAGGCTTCCAGGTGCGCCGGAAAGCCGGGTGGGACACTCACGGACTTCCGGTCGAGATCGAGGTGCAGAAACAACTTGGTTTCTCGGTCAAAAAAGAGATCGAAGAATACGGCATAGAGAAATTCAATAAGAAATGCAGAGAATCCGTCTTCACGTATGAAAAAGAATGGCGAGAGATGACGAATCTCCTGGGTTACTGGCTCGATCTGGACGATCCTTATATCACCCTCACGAATGACTATATCGAAACCGTGTGGTGGATACTCAATCAATATTGGAAGAAGGATATGATCTATATTGATAAAAAGATCGTTCCCTTCTGCCCGAGCTGCGGCACCCCGCTTTCTGATCATGAAGTAGCATTGGGTTATCGGGAAGTCGAGGACCCATCCGTGTACATCAGATTCAAGGTTAAGGGTGAGGAAAACACCTATTTCCTCGCATGGACAACAACACCCTGGACCCTTATTTCAAACGTCGCACTCGTTGTTCATCCCGATCATGAGTACGTGAAAGTAAAAACCGGAGATGAATATCTAATATTGGCAAAAGCCCGGCTCGACGTTCTTAAAGAAAGCTATGAAATTGTCGAAAAGTATAAAGGAAAAGAACTTGAATACAAAGAATACGAACAACTCTTTCCTTTTATCAAACCCGAGGAAAAAGCTTTCTATGTAGCGCTTGGAGATTATGTAACATTGGAAGATGGAACAGGTATCGTACATACCGCACCTGCATTTGGAGAAGAGGACTTTGCAATCGGCAAGGAGTACGACCTTCCCTTTATGCGTCCCGTGGACGAAGAAGGAAAATTCACGGCAGAGATCACGGATTGGGCAGGCGAGTTCATCAAAGATGCGGATAAGGGCATTATAAAAGATCTCAATATGAGAGGAATGCTTTATAACCGCACGCAGATAAAACACACCTATCCATTCTGCTGGCGCTGCGACAGTCCGCTCATCTATTTTGCGCGCAAATCCTGGTACATCAGAACAACCGCATACAATGATAAAATGATCGAGAACAATAAAAAGATCGCCTGGTATCCTTCATACGTTGGAGAAGGCAGATTCGGAGACTGGCTTGAGAATAATAGAGATTGGGCGATAAGCAGAGACCGCTACTGGGGCACTCCGCTCAATATCTGGATCTGTGAAAAGTGCGGGCATCAGTATTCTCCCGATTCAATAAAAGAACTTCAGGAGAAGGGTACGCTTGCTGATGGCAGACCCGTTCCGGACGACATTGAGCTTCACAGACCATATGTGGATGATGTGATATTCTCATGCCCGGAATGCAAGGGCACCATGCGCAGGACCCCAGAGGTTTTAGACTGCTGGTTTGATTCCGGCTCAATGCCTTTCGGGCAATGGCATTATCCTTTTGAAAATGAGGATATCTTTGACAAGGAACTCTTCCCCGCTGACTTCATTGCAGAAGGTATCGATCAGACAAGAGGGTGGTTCTATACCATGCTGGCGATCGCAACTTTTATAAAAGGAGAGTCGTCATATAAGAGCTGCCTGGTGAACGAAATGGTTCTGGATAAACACGGAAAAAAGATGAGCAAGTCCAAAGGAAATGCAGTAGATGTCTTTAAAATTTTGGAGAAATACGGTGCTGATGTCACCCGGTGGTACATGCTCTCGACAAGCCCTCCGTGGCTTCCTACACGCTTTGATGAAGAGGGTGTGCTGGAAGTGAATAATAAATTCATCGGCACGCTGAAAAATGTGGCTTCCTTCCTGGCAACCTATGGCAATATTGATAATTTTGAATATAAGGAATATTCCATAAAAACAGAGGATCGTCCTGTACTGGACAGGTGGATAATTTCCCGTTTGAATTCTTTGATAAAGAAAGTTCGAGAGTTTAACGAGAAGTATGATCTCACCCGTGCCGTGCGCCTTTTGCAAGCATTTGTGATAAACGATTTGAGTAACTGGTATGTGCGCCGCATCAGAAAACGCGTGTGGGCATCCGGCATGGAAGATGATAAGGTTGCTGCCTATATGTCACTCTACGAAGTGTTACTTGCTATTTCGAAACTCTGTGCTCCCTATGCCCCGTATATATCCGAAGAAATATACCAGTCTCTTACACAGGGTGAGAGTGTGCATCTGGAGGATTATCCCAGGGCAGAAGAAGCATTGATACTTCCCGAGCTAGAGAAAGAGATGCAGCACATCATCGATATCGTATCCCTTGCACGCGCAGCTAGAAATGAAGTACAGATAAAGATCCGCCAGCCCTTGAGAACCCTGTATGTACCAGAAGAACTTCAGAATGTGGTTGACCGCATGAAAGCCCTTATCGTCGAAGAAATCAATATTCATGAAATAGAATTTGTGAAAGATAAAACCAAATTTTTCGATTATGAAGTGAAACCGGATTTCAAGGTGCTTGGACCAAAATATGGCAAACACATGTCTCATATTGCACAGGCACTGCAAAGCATGGATGCTAATCATCTTATGGAGATACTAAAGAAGGATGGCGTGTATCATCTTGATGTGGACACGGTAGAAGTGAAGCTTAGCGAAGAAAGCCTTCAGATCGAAACCCAAAGCAAAGAGGGATTTGTCTATGGTGAAGATGGTGATGTGTATGTTGCCCTGAACACCACTCTGGATGCTGAACTTCTTCTAGAAGGTAATGCCCGTGAACTTGTAAACAAAATACAGTTCATGCGAAAAGAACATGATTTTGATATAATGGATCGAATTGAGATATCCTACTATACTGAGTCAGATGACATAAAAAATACCTTTGAAGAATTTGCTGATTATATCGAGAGTGAAACACTTGCAGTTGATATTAAGAGTGCTGAAACTTCAGAAAAAATGAATCAATGGAATGTGAATGGAAAAGAGGTATTCCTTCATGTTGAAACAGTATAACAAGAACGTGTAATTATTGAGGATCGGGAGCACCTTTGCGGTGCTCCCCTTTTTTATTGTTAAAGAACTCACGGATTGGCACGAAACATCGCAAAAAAATATATCAACACCTCTTTACTAAGCCCCAGCTTAGTAAAGAAGAATTATAACTCTATCTCAATCCCAACAGGGCAGTGATCCGACCCCATAACATTCGGAAGAATGAAAGCATCTTTCAGGCGCGGGCGCAATTTTTCCGAAATCAAAAAATAATCTATCCTCCACCCCACATTATTTGCACGTGCATTGAACATATAACTCCACCAAGAATAATTTCCGCCCTCTTTACTAAATTCTCGAAACGTATCGATAAAACCAGCATTGATGATCTTATCGAAATCCTCCCGCTCTTCATCAGTAAAGCCAGCATTGTGATGATTGCTTTCGGGTCTGGCAAGGTCGATCTCCTTATGTGCCACATTCAGATCTCCACAAAAAATGACCGGTTTGTCTCCCTCGAGGTTTTTCACATATGCCAAAAAATCTTTATCCCATACTTGACGATACTCGAGACGTGTCAATCCCCTTTGAGAGTTTGGGGTATACACATTCACAAGGTAGAAATTCTCATATTCCAGCGTGATCACGCGTCCTTCGTTATCATGCATAGTAACATCATTATAACTATCAATGGGGCTTTCTTTTGCAAATACTGCGGTACCAGCATACCCTTTTTTCTGTGCGTAATTCCAATAATCATGATATTCGGAAAGATCCAATTCGACCTGACCCTCTTGCAACTTTGTTTCCTGAATACAGAGGATATCGGGTTGGGCATCCTTTACAAAATCAGTAAATCCCTTTTTTAACGCAGCACGCAGCCCATTCATATTCCAGGAGATCATCTTATAAGTTTTCACGTTGTTCCCTTTCTAGCGATAGTATTTTTTCACATATAAACGCTGCTGAATATACTGCAAACCTTTTTTTATAGTCGTTAAGCTGAGCATAGCAGATAACAGGATACGTCCATTCGAGTAATGCAATCAAGTAAGGTATTATATCCTTTTCAAACAACGTAACAGTATTAGCATATTCCCGCAATCTACAGATTATTGTGTATGCTTTTTTCACCATGGGATCCTTCCCATGATATGTATAGGATGGTTTCTCATCAAGATGGTTTGCACGTAGAAGTCCCTGCTCGAATTCCAGCATTTGTTTGAGCTCCTGTTCGTTATCAAAATTGCACATCTCTATCTTGAAGATTGGTTCAAGACGTGCAAAATCAGAGATAATATTTTGGGGTTTTGTTTCAGAAAAGTCTATTACATAGATATTCTCTTTCTCATCAAGAAGAATGTTCTGCATATTCAGGTCGCCATGGTTGATTCCCCGGTACCACAATTTTGAATAACCCTGACGAAGAGGATAATCATGTTTGAGAAAATAATATGGATTGATAATTTCTTTCCTCAACTCCTTCATATAGATTTTTTCATCATCGGGTGATATGCCTTGTTCCTTTTCAAGGGTTTCAAAAAGATGGGTGAACAGCGTGAGGGGAGAATGTTTTGAATATGGATAAATATGTTCCCAACGAGGTTGTCCATACCATGGCTTGAGCACATCGGTAAATATTCGGTCGAAAAGCGGGAGGAGTTTTTCTGCAGGATATTTTTTATAATAATCCGTTAGCCAACACAATGTGCTTTCCGTCCCGTTAATGCCAACAAAGTTATACCGAAGCCCAGCCCACTTTTTATGTCTGGTCGTTCCCATGATGGTTGTGCTGTTGTTCAGGATGAATTTTTCAACGTATTTATGATATGCATCGACTTCGTTCTCTGTGTTCTTGATTGACCCGATCTTGAGAACAGTGGGTAGGAGCTGTCTTCCGTCCTTATCATAACTGGTGACCTGAAAGGCAACAGAGGTAAACCCACCATGAAGTTGCCTTAGAACCACCCTACTGCATTCAGCATAGATTCGACGTATAATGGTATCCCATTCCGAATTGTACGTGGCATCGGCAGCAGTTTCTATGATCAGCCGCTTTTCTTCTGCAGAGCGAATATTCTCTGACACATAGAACCATCCATTGAATGAATCTACTATAGAGGAAGGTTCTATATAAACGATATCCTTGAGATGTTCTATGTTACTCAACTTGCTGATCAGATTATCAAGCGCAGATATTCCTTCAACGACAACATCATCTATTGTACATCCGATTGCATACACATCATCTGCATACGTGGTGATATAGAGGTCATCGATCAGCTTTTTGGTATCCTCATCCTCTGCTAACTTATCTCTATCATAACAAATGCCCTGCAAGAAGACCATTTCTTCCTCTTGAACATCCCTATCTGAATAACGCTGTGTTTTTAAGTCTTCAGGTGTTTTGAGCTTGGAACTGTGTAGTTGTTTTATCTTTGCGATCATACAGAATCCCATAATTCCCGGATCATTCCCTTTCTTTGAGAGAGTACCGAAGATATCATGAATGATGGAGTGCAACGATGCAGCACCTGTCTCGCATTGAATTCTATATTGTGGTTTTCCCGAAAAACTCAAACCCTGAGCCATAAAAAGCTGGGCTTCAAGGGGTTTGTCTGTAATAATGAAGTCAGGGTGGTTATGTTCGTCCGCAGGAGAGAGCCCAGAGAATGTTCCGGTACACATCATTAACCCGAGGGACTCTTCTGCCTGATCTGCAGAAATGCCGAAACCCCCGAGACCAAATCCAACCCCTAATTCGGACATATTTGTAGGCAGTAGATTCCTGCTGAGGATAGCATTTTTGAATGAGGTTCCTGGTTTTCTCCAAATGTCTATAAGCGAAGAAGGTGTTTCTAGATCATGGAGGACATATTCCCTCTTCTCGCACAAGAAGGTTTCTTCTTTTTCCTTTGCTTGTGTATGTTGCCGTGCTCTATGGAGGGCTTCTTCAACAGATTCGACCAGGGAAAGCTGATTGATCAAACCCGTTAGAGAAAGAATGTTTATGACGTCATCGTTCATTGCAGACAGGAGAAGTTCTCCTCCCAGATTCCGAAGTTGTTTTTCGGTTTTTAATAGAATTCGAATACCTGCACTTGAAAGATAATGTACAGCCTCGCAGTCAAATATCCAATATGGAAAATCTGATTCTATAGCCGAGAGTTCTTGTTCGAGGAGCGTTGCTCCATAACCATCAAGTCTTCCCGAGAGTGTAATAATTGGGATAGGATCATCAAAAGACGTTATGATCTCAAGCATGGCACCTTCCTATAAGAAAGAGATTATTTCCCCCGTGTTATATATTTTTCTATTGCAGCCCGCTGTTGGGGTGTGGTCATGATGACAAGAGAGTTATCTTTACTGATAATATAGGTTTCATCCGGACTGTACTTCCAACCCATCTTGGTTCGAACCGCTAAGAGTAAGGTATCTTTAAACTGTTTGAGGTTAAGGTCCTTAAGTTGCTTGCCCTCGAATTTTTCAAGCAGGGGCGTTTCTTCAATGCGCAGATTTTTGTTAGTGTCCCGGAGCATGGTATCCAGAAATGAAACCACGGTCGGGCGGATCATCTCAGATGCCATTCTGAGTCCACCGATTAGCGTAGGAGAAACCACTGCATTAGCACCGGCTTTCTTCATTTTTTCTGCATTCAACGCATTATGACAGCTTGCCACAACTTTTATTGTGGGATTGAGTTGATGAGCAGACAAGCTAATAACAAGGTTTTTATTATCATCGTCCATGGCTGCAAAGATTCCAATAGCTCTTTCTATTTCAGCTTGTTTGAGTACTGTATCATCTGTGGGATCACCCTCAATATAAAGTACGTCAGGAAAGCGCTCCTGGAATCGATTTATGCGTTCTTCATTATCCGTGATGACCACACAATTCCTGTCGGTCGTGTAAAGTTCATTAATAATGTTAAGTCCTACTTGTCCGATACCGCATACGATAAAATGCTGTTTTAGTTTATCTATCTTTTTTTCCATTTTTCTCCTTCTGAAGGTCGCCTGCAATTCTCCCTCAACAGTAAAAGCGGTGATAGTAGAAAGTACATACGTCAGAATTCCTACACCAGTGAACGCAATGATCATCGTAAATATTCGTCCAAAACTATGCCCAGACAGATCAATGATCTCGGAGTATCCTATTGTAGATATTGTAATGACAGTCATGTACAGGCAGTCAAGCATGGAATAGGATTGGTTAAAAGAGCGTGTAATAGCCCAGTACACTCCTGTCGAGAGAAACACTACAATAAGAAGTGCAGTACCTGCAATAAGAAATTTCTTAAGAAGTTTTGATGACAAATATTGATCCATAATTGCTCTTTCGTTTAGTGTATACATAGATACATACTATCCTGATGTCAATATTTACACGACTCATACATATTTATTGCTTACAGAATAATTGACAGAAAATACATGTACCAGCAAATGAAGAATCGCTGCGCCCGTAGTTCAACTGGATAGAGCAACGGACTTCGGATCCGTGAGTTGGGGGTTCGACTCCCTCCGGGCGTGCCATTTTTTAAAGAATATATTATGGATAAAAAAGGATTTTTTATTACGTTTGAAGGTATCGAAGGGTGCGGGAAGAGTACCCAAGCCAAACTTCTCGCAGAAGCAATATCACCGTACCGAAAAGTACTCCTTACACGTGAACCGGGAGGTCCTCCAATCTCAGAGGCGATTCGCACGATTCTTCTGAATAAGAATTTCTTTGAAATGAACAGACTTACCGAGGTTTTCCTCTACATGGCTAGCAGAGCTCAGCATACTATCCAATGGATCATCCCTGCAATACAAAAAGGTACTGTTGTTATCTCTGACCGCTACTATGACTCAACTTCTGCGTATCAAGGTGCTGCACGCGAAATTCCGACAGAAGAAATCAAAACCCTCAATAGTATTGCAACGACTGGACTAAAACCCGATGTGACGTATATTATTGATGTGCCAGTCGAAATCGGACTCGAGCGTCTCCATAATGTAACCAAAGCAGAAGATATTGACCGCCTGGAAAGCGAAGATATCGAATTCCACAGACGTGTACGAAAAGGTTATATGAAAGCAGCTGAAGATGAACCAGAACGGATCATGGTAATCGATGGCACAAATGAGATTAAGGAAATACATAAAAACATTATGAAAGATATAAAAGAAAAATGTAATTTTATTACAGGGGAGCAAGAATGAAAAAGAAACAAGTAGTACTGCTTCTGATCGTGCTGATGCTGACATTCGGTTACTTTATCGGACGCGTAGGATCTGCCAAAGCAGAAACAACTAAGGGTAATCTCTATGATTACATGAAACTTTTCACGGATATCATAACCAAACTCAATCAGGTGTATGTTGAGCAGATCGATGCTGAGGAAGTATTTGTAAATGCTATCGAAGGTATGCTGGATTCACTCGATCCCTATACAACACTCCTCACTCCAGAAGAATTTTCTGATCTGCAGACAAGTACAAAGGGTGAGTTTGGAGGTTTGGGCATTCACATTTCTTCAGAAGGCACTGATTACATTCAGGTAATCTCTGTCATTGAAGCAACTCCAGCTCATAAAGCGAATCTTTTAGCTGGAGATGAGATTATTGCAGTTGATGGAACTTCGACGAAAGATTGGACTTCTACAAAAGCAGTGGAACACCTGCGAGGACCAAAGGGCTCAGAAGTGACGATTACTATCAAACGTGAAGGGTTGGAAAAACCGATCGATGTTGTCATTGAACGAGACAAAGTTAAGATGGATAGTGTTCCTTATTCCTACACGATCGGTGATATTGGCTACATACGAATAACAAATTTTAATGCTAGCACTGGAAAAGATCTCCACGATGCAATGGTAGGTCTTGAAAAGCAGAGAATTAAAGGCTTGCTTATCGATGTACGATCGAATCCCGGTGGATTGCTGAGCACTGCCATAGAAACAGTTGATCAGTTTTTACCGGATAAAAAACTTGTGGTTGAAACAAAAGGGAGAATCGCAACCTTCAACAGAGAATTCTATACAAAAGATGACTATGCATTCGGTGGTTTGCCCATCATCGTGCTTATAAATCAGTCAAGTGCGAGTGCGGCAGAAATTTTTGCTGGTTCACTTCAGGATTGGGATAAAGCACTTATCGTAGGAAAAAATAGCTTTGGAAAAGGTTCGGTACAGCAGCTGTTCCCATTGCCAATGAACTATGGTCTGAAGATAACTACCTCAAAGTATTATATCGAAAGCGGACGCTGCATTCATAATGATGACAACGAAGATGCAATCAGAGAAAAAGATTTCACTAAATTGAACCAGAAGGAAGATACTGATGAGCCAAGGGAAATTTTCTTTACAGTTGGCGGAAGAGAGGTCTATGGTGGTGGAGGTATTACACCTGATCTTGCGATCGAGCAGGACACGCTGAATGCCTTAGAGCTTGCTGTACGACGTAATAATCTGTTTTTTCCCTTTGCGGTCGAATTTCTAGCAAAAGTGGATATCGATGAAAATTTTTATGTAGATGATGAACTCTTTACAGAATTTGTCGAGACAATAAGAGAAAAAGAAATCGAGTTTTCAGATGATGAGCTTGCAGACTCAGAACCATGGCTCAGGAATTCTCTGGAATCACAGATCATTAGCAATAAATTTGGTTTACAAGAAGGAAATAAGCGAGCAATCAGGATAGATCCACAGCTTCAGGCAGCTCTTCTGCTTTTCGAGGAATATGGATCACTTGAAGAGATGTTTGCCCATGCAGATGAAATAGCAAACGAATAATATATAATGAAAGGACTCATCATTGTGAGTGAGTCCTTTATTGTAAAAAATTCTGTTTACCAAACCCCAACCTATTTATCTGGTTCCCAAACCCCTGTTTGGTAACCCAAACAGTTCTTTATGCAACCCGAGTCGTTCCCTTCGAGACTGACTCGCACAATCAACTTCTGATTGTTCCCACTCTTTTCGTGAACACCCGAAGGTTGCGTGAATGCAGAAACCAAGTACCTAATAACACTCGGAAGATTCCGACAAGTCGGAAACATTCAGAGGTTATATATACATTACCAAGCCAGGCTACATTTAATTACGTCGTGGTAAACTGGGGCTTGTTAAAGAGTGTGAAATTTTATCAAAGCCAGTCTTCATGGTATTCCGTATTGATAAAACTGGGCTAAGTGAAGAGAAACCAAATAAATAATTCTCTGGTTCCCAAACCCCTGTTTGGTAACCTACACAATTCTATACGAAACCCGATTCGTTCCCTTCGAGACCGACTCGTGCAAGCAACTTCTGATTGTTAACTGTTTTTTTCTTGAACACCCGAAGGTTGCGTGAATGCAGAAACCAATTACCAAATAACACTTGGAAGATTCCGACAAGTCGGAAACATTCAGAGGTTATACTTTACCAAACAAGGGTTTTGGTAAAGAGGGGATAAAAAAAGGGACTCACAAATTATGTGAGTCCCGGTTAAACATGTAAATTACAAGTTATCGAATGATCATGATTTTTTCTATTTGATAGGGTTGTTCATTAACAAGCATCTGGAAAAGGTAGATACCTGATGGAAGCTTAATTTGCTGTTCATCTTCTCCGTTCCAAACAATACTGAACTCATCATTCATTTTATGCTCATTCTCATACACCTTTGCGATACGTTGTCCCTTGATGTTGAACACATTCAGGGTGATCTTACCACGCTGAGGTGCTACCATGGCAAGAGTGGTTTGTCCAGATGTAGAACCGAAGGGATTGGGTACTGATTTAAGGATTCCATGGATCGTGGGCTGTTGTCCCGGTTGAAAAACAGGGAGATCAGTGTTATCTATATCAGTAGCGGTTACAGGATCATATGTCGTGGTTTCATCAGATTGATACTGCTGTCCCTGCATGAGGGGTTCTTGAAAAGAGAGACCAGCACAACCAGATTCATTTACTATTTTCATCGTAATATGTAGATACTGAATGGCAGAGGTTGGAAGTATATTAGAGTTCGCTGGAAGCATAGGGAAATTATATTCAGTCGTGATGGCTACACGAGATGAAGTATTATCAGTAACATTAACGATGTTAAATAACGGTACTCCCTGGGAAAGTTCACCTTGTAGCAATGTGCCTTTTTCTACAACCACATTTCCTTCTGAAGTGATATTTTCTCCAAAAGAAATGGTGTCATAGTTTATGTATACCATTGATGAGCCAAAGTACGTAGCATCATCAGAAGCATAGGCAACTATATCAAAGGCATAATATTTCTGTGAATTTTCTATAATGACTTCACCGTTTTCGAACTCAAACGTAATACCACAATCTTTGGTTTGTGTATAAGCTATTGTACAAAGGAGTACTAACGAAAGAGTGATAATAATTTTTTTCATAATATTTTATAAGAAGCCCGGATTCACCAGAAGGCAAACCCGGGCGTTTATAGATGTTAGCACATTATTTCACCACGATGAGTTTTTTCACATCGGTGAATGTGTCAGTTTGTAATTTATACAAGTAGATACCTTGCCCAAGATCAGAGGTGTCCAGAGTGGCACGACCATTTGTTCCTTTTACTGTTTTCACCAGTTCACCACGAATGTTGTACACAGAGATAGTAGCATTTTGATTTACCACATACCCTTTTATCTGGTACTTGATCTCTGTGCTGTTCACCGCAGGATTAGGCCAGGCGCCAAGAAGTTCGGTAGTTGCAATCAGGTCGGGAGTGTTATCACCAGTCATGTCACCAGGCGTGTAGGTAATAGGACCGTGGAAGGTTGAGATACCACCATAATCAACTACTTCAAGCCAGTAGTAATGTGCAGCATAGATGTCTGCAACAACATCATTGTAGATGTAGGTTTGAGGTTCTGTGGTATTACCAGTTACACCATCAATTTTAATAAGATCGTAATTGATATGTCTGCCAGCTCGTGTAAGATCTTTTGTTTCAGAACGATAGACATTGAAGCCCAGGACATCAGTTTCAGTCACAGTCGTCCATTCAACCACCACAAACTCACCAAAGGTTTGGTTTATCGTGTATCGAGCCATAAATGAGTTCTCTTGCATCTGAACAGGAAGCGTATGGTTGTCCTCATCTGTAGCAGTTACACCAAAAATGGTTTCATTGTCAGATTCATATATCTGATCAACCATGAGGTCTTCCTCGAAGGAGAGCCCAGCGTGCTGCTGAGGATCAGAGATTTCAATCTTGATGTGCAAGAATTGAGCGGAAGATGTCGGAATGACATTTGCCCATCCCGGCGCAGACTCGAATTCGTATGAATAGGTGATGGCAACACGTGAAAGTGTGTTGTCAGTAACATTCACAAGAGAATACAGTGGGCTTCCTGCTATATCACCCTGAAGTAACGTACCTTTGGTGATCGTAATTTTACTATTCGTGTATATTGACGAACCAAATCCAAGGGTATTGTAGTTAATATATACCTGGCTATCACCAAGGCGTTTACCAGACTCATCTGCCTGCATCATGACATCAAATTCGTAATAACCACTTGCAACTGCACCATTAGCAAATGAGAGCGTGACACCAGCTTTTGTCTGAGAAGGTTCAATCGCATGTTGATTTGTCATGCTTTTGGCTTGCGCAGGAACTTGAGAACCAGCTCCTACATTATACTTCCAGAACGCATTTTTATCATTATTCTGAACCTGTCCATTCAGGTTGAAGTCAGCAGATAAGTATCCAGCAGAACCAACCTGTGCTTTCCAGTAGATGTTCTTATCATCATTTTGAACCTGTCCGTTACCACTTGCATCACCAGTGTAGAGTGCATATACGCCTGATTCAACCTCTTTGAAGCCGTTCAAGTACGCACTTCCATCAGTCGTCAGATCAATGCTCGTTGCCTGACTCTCAAAATCACCAAACTTATGCGTGAATGCACTCATAATATCAAGATGATTTCTGTGATGAATGACCATATAGTATTCCACACCAGTTGTATAATAGAAAGGCATACTGTAATTACCACCAGTATCCACGATCATGCCATTATCAAGGACAAAGGCATTTGCTTCTTTGACGGTCGCACCTGTTTCTGAAGTACGCAGTTCAATAAAGAGCCAGTCGATCAACGTTCTTCCAGGAACA
>Ga0272443_10000634_pt1 | contig 60958 bp, 47 predicted proteins | sample SSMAcet12_FD_193581 | JGI IMG/M metagenome (GOLD analysis project Ga0272443, IMG submission 193581) | Marine sediment archaeal communities from Little Sippewissett salt marsh, Falmouth, MA, United States - SSM-Acet-12 | ecosystem: Environmental > Aquatic > Marine > Wetlands > Sediment ... | reverse complement strand
AGCCGATACATGCGCGAGGAGCATGTTCTTTGTCACGTCCAGGAAAGAAGCGAAACTTTTTTTATGCGGAGGCCAGTTCCCCTGGAGGTATCCGATAAAAGCGAGGACCATCGGTTCATTGACCGGTATCCAGAACCTTACCCTGTCGCCCAGTTCCTTTATCGCGTTTCGAGCAAATCTTGTGAAAAAGTCTATAGTGGCCTCATTTAACCAACCGCCTTTCCGGGATATCCATGCGGGCAATGTGAAGTGGTGCAGTGTCACGATCGGTTCTATCTCAAGTCTTATAAGTTCATCGAGGACAGCTTTATAATGGTCCCATTCTTTCTGGTCAAAGGAACCCTCATATTTTTCGATCCGGCTCCATTCAATACCCAGCCTGTGCGCGTTATGGTTCAGATCTTTGGCGATTTGAAAATCTTCCCTGAACCTGCTGTAGTGGTCACAGGCCAGGCCTGACGCTTCAGTCCCGCCGCTTTGTTCCCATGCCCACCAGTCATTGTTATAATTATTCCCTTCTACCTGGTGGGCGGAGGTGGCCGCGCCCCATAAAAAATCTTTTGGAAATCCGGACATGGAATAATTATACGGCAGTAACCGGTATTTGGCAATGTAATGTGCTGCGGACATGGAAATTACGCGATAAGGATACTTCTTGCCGGGTTTTAACCCAATGCCACCAAGGCTTCCCCGGCTTGCCCGGGTTTTCGAACCTGCCGGGAAGGGCAAATATGAAAAAATATCAAAAATAAATTGACAAAAAATAAAAAATATATAAAATAAAAAGCGGGTGAAGGTAGGGGATTATCACCCGCTTTGACACGCGATAAGTCCGGAACGGACTTGCGTTTAAAAACTAGTAATATTTTAAACAATTATATATTGATTGTCAACGGAAATATTTTATGGTGAAATTATTGTGAATTTGTAAGTAGCTATTAATAAATAACTTAAATGAAGGGAATTCAATATGAAGAAAATCTCCGTTTTAATCCTGTTTGTATGCCTGGTCTTTGCCGGAAACGAGGCAAGATGTACCGTTCAAAATGGTGAAATATGGCATGAGATTTCATTGACCATACCGCCCGGTGACCATCTTAAAAAGATCACGTATTTTTCCGGGAATAAGAGCATCTATGTTATTACCGGAACCTCCATTTATGTGTCGGAAGACCATGGAATGAGCTGGGTAGAGATGGATTTTCCCGAGACAGATCCCGGATTAAAAGATATATTTTCATCGGACGATATGGTTTATGTCATCAGCGAAAAGGGCATATATAGATCGACCGGGGAAGGGGCGTGGGGACTTGCCGCCCGGGGAAGCGCCTTGAGAGAAGGTATATGCGACAAAGATCATACTGACAAGGTCTTTGTAAGAGGAGCGAACGGGGTCTTCAGGCTGGAGGGCGGCCGGTTGGTAAAAGTGGATCTGCCCGGAGTCGCGAAGAAAGTGGATGCTATATGCTGCAGTGCGGGGACCTTGTGGATAGGGTCAGGTAACAGGATATATTATTCAGAAGACCTTGGCCGAGGATGGAAAGGGATATTGTTAACGGGATGCGCGTATTATGATGAGGATGAGAACGGATCAGGGGAAGAAGAGGCCGCGGATATTTCTGAGGGGGCTGAAACGATACCGTTTATCAGGGATATATATCCTGCGGATGACCGGATAATAGTGACCGGCCAAAAAGGAGTGTTCCTTTTTGGCTATGACGGCGGGATTGAAGGGATGGTGTCGTTCGCGGGTCTGGGAAAATCCAGGGGAAAGATCTCAATGATCACCCCGTCCGGCCTTGTGTCGGCGGGTGAGAAACAAGTGTTTTGCGATTTTAATACGGATCCTCCGGGCTGGGATACGGTATTCGAGGTCTCCTCCCCGGTTGAAGGCGCGATAAATGATATTTGCATGATAGCGGCGGACAAAAAAGAAATATGGGTGGTCCTTGACCACAGGTTGTTCCGTTCCGATGTGGAGTCATTGTTACGAAAGACTGAACCCGGGCGGACCCCGGGACCAGGGCCCGGGTATATCGGTCCGCTCAGCGCCCCGTCGATAAGGGAAGTGCATGAAATGGCCATGGATTTCGCGGAAGTCAATCCGGAAAAAATAGAGAGATGGCGCAGGAATATCAGGCTGAAAGCCATGCTGCCCAAAGTGTCGCTGGGTTTTTCGGAATCCAGCAGTGATAATATCGAGATATATAAAAGCTCCACAAAATATTATACTATAGACGGCCCCCGGGAGACCGATACGGACTGGGATATAGACCTGTCCTGGGACCTGTCAGACCTTATATGGAATGAATCGCAGGCCAGTGTAGACGTAAGAAGCAAACTGATGGTACAGTTGAGGAACGATATCCTGGAAGAAGTCACCAGATTGTATTTCGAAAGAAAAAGGCTTTTACTGGAATACTGGAATACCCGTGAAGACGAAAGGTCCTCTCCGCGTGAAAAAGCCGCCAGAATAGAGGAGATCACCGCTTATATCGACGCTTTTACCGGCGGCAGGTTCAGTGAAGCCGTTGAATGTGCAAGGTGACTCTGAACGTTCAGTTTTTGCCGCTTGTCCGATCATACTCGAAACCCCTTGACAAAACATATAATATCATTACAATTGGTTAGAATTCACATAAAATGGAGGTCAGATGAAGCTGGAAAACAAGGTATCGATGGTGACAGGAGGGGCCAGGGGGATAGGTAAAGAGATAGCTCTTATCCTTGCCGGAGAAGGTTCCGATGTGGCGATTTGCGATGTGAATGAAGAAGTTTTAATGTCTACAAAAAGCGAGATCGAAGCGGCTTCAGGCCGGAAAGTCGTAGCGGGAAAAGTCGATGTCACAGCGCCAGAAGAATGCCAGAACTTCGTCAACAAAATCCTTGACAATTTTGGCAAATTAGATATACTTGTCAACAATGCCGGCATCACAAGAGACAACCTGTTAATAAGAATGAGTGAAAATGAATGGGATGCCGTCCTGGACGTTAACCTTAAAGGTGCGTTCAATTGCATTAAGGCGGTCACCCGGCCCATGATGAAGCAGCGTGAAGGCAAAATAATAAATATGGCTTCAATTATAGGCATTATGGGGAATTCCGGCCAGGCCAACTACTCAGCCAGTAAAGGGGGGCTGATCGCCTTGACGAAAACGGTGGCCAAAGAGCTGGGTTCCCGAAATATCAATGTCAACGCTATAGCCCCGGGATTCATCCAGACGGATATGACGGATAAACTGTCAGGAGACGTGAGGGATAACCTGCTTAAATTGATACCTCTCGGCAAAATGGGGACGACAAAAGATGTAGCGGATCTTGTATTATTCCTGGCAGGCGAAGATTCAGGGTATATAACGGGCCAGGTTATACAGGTCGACGGCGGAATGGTAATGTAAAAAGGGTTTGATATTCAATAAAAGCATATAAAAAGGAGGAACCGATGTCGGAGATAGCTGAAAAAGTCAAATCAATAGTCGCGGAACAGCTTGGTGTGAAGATCGAGGAAGTAAAAGACGACGCGAAGTTTATCGATGACCTGGGGGCTGATTCCCTTGATACAGTCGAACTTGTTATGGCCCTTGAAGAGGAATTCGGCGCCGAAATTCCGGACGAAGATGCTGAAAAACTTACCACTGTCGGAGATGCTATAAAGTATATCGAGGGTAAATCAGGACAATAACCAGAACACGACCTGCCAGAGAGAATAATGCCTAAACGAAGAGTAGTTCTTACGGGAGTAGGCGCGATAACTCCCGTCGGAAAAAACATACCGGAATTCTGGGACGCCGTTATAAACGGTAAATCAGGAGTAGCTCAATTGACCGCTTTTGACGGCAGCCATTTCAACTGCAATATAGCCGCGGAAGTAAAGGATTTTGACGCTACGCTTTATATGACATCAAAACAGGATAAGCGCCTGGATAAATTCGTAAAATTCGCGGTTGCCGCCGGAAAGATGGCGTTCAAAGACAGCGGGATAGATCCGGAAAAGATCGTACGCGAACGAGCCGGCGTTTATATAGGCTCCGGTATAGGCGGGCTGCACACGGTAGAGTCCGAACACCGTAAATATCTGGAATCCGGCCCGGAAAAAGGCCCGTCAAAGATCTCCCCTTTTCTAATACCGATGCTGATCGTCAATATGGCCTCGGGTATAGTATCTATCGAGTTAGGGCTTAAAGGTCCCAATTCTTCAGCGGTGACAGCGTGCGCGACTGCCAGTAATTCCATTGGAGACGCTTTTAAGATCATACAGCGCGGCAACGCGGATATCATGTTCGCGGGAGGTTCGGAAGCGGCTATCACACCTATGGGTTTCGGGGGTTTCTGCGCGCTTAAAGCCCTTTCGACACGTAATGATGCTCCTGAAAAAGCTTCCCGCCCGTTCGATAAGGAGAGAGACGGTTTCGTTATGGGAGAAGGGGCCGCTGTGGTGGTCCTGGAAGAACTTGAGCACGCGAAAAAAAGAGGAGCGCATATATACTGTGAGATCGTGGGGTATGGGATGAGCGGAGACGCTTATCACATGACGGCTCCCGAGCCGTCCGGAGACGGCGCGGTAAGATGCATGAGAGAGTCCCTGGCCGATGCCGGCTTTAATCCCGAAGATGTGGATTATATCAACGCCCATGGCACCTCTACCCAGCTTAACGACAAGATGGAGACCAGTGCCGTCAAGAACGTTTTTGGAGAACACGCTCGAAAACTGGCTATTTCTTCCACAAAAGGGGTTACCGGGCATCTTTTGGGAGCTACGGGAGGAGCTGAGCTTATCGCTTGCGCTCTGGCCATTGAGAATAAAGTTACCCCGCCCACCGTCAACTATGAGATCCCTGATCCGGAATGCGATCTGGATTATGTGCCGAATGAAGCCCGGGAGTCTGAAATAGATGTTGCTTTAAGCAATTCACTGGGTTTCGGGGGGCACAATGTGACGCTAGCCGTAAAAAGGTTTAAAGGTTGATTGTTCTGGTTGTTTATTCACGCCGATATCTTAAAGATGAGGAGATGAAAAATGGATTATCTTTTGACTGAAGAACAACAGATGATAAAAGATCTTTGCCGCCAGATAGCGGAAGAAAAGATAAAACCTGTGGCCGCTGAATATGACGAAAGCGGCGAATTCGCGTGGGATATCATAAAAATACTCGCGGAATCCGACGTTTTCGGTATTTATATACCGGAACAGTACGGCGGTATGGGTGGGGGTGTTATGGACCTCGCTATAGCCACTGAAGAGCTTTCATGGGGCTGCGGAGGCATCTCCCTGGGATTTGCCGCCACGGGGCTGGGGACTTTTCCAATATTACTTTTCGGTAACGAGGAGCAGAAACAGAAATATCTTCCCGATATCGCTTCCGGTAAAAAATTGGCGGCTTTCTGCCTTACCGAAGCGGAAGCGGGTTCTGATGCCGGCAGCATAAAGACCACCGCGAAAAAAGAAGGGGACCATTACGTCCTTAACGGGACCAAACAGTGGATAACCAACGCCGGTGAAGCTGAAGTCTACACGGTAGTGGCCATCACGGACAAATCCAAAGGCGCCCGCGGGGCAAGCGCGTTTATTGTGGATAAGGACACTCCCGGGGTGAGTTTCGGTAAAAAGGAAAACAAGATGGGGATAAGGAGTTCCGCGACACGAGAAGTTATTTTTACGGATTGCAAGATACCCAGGGAAAATCTTCTCGGAAAAGAAGGGCTGGGTTTTATAGTAGCGATGAAGACTTTCGACAGTTCGCGTCCGGGTGTCGCGGCGCAGGCGCTTGGCATAGCGCAGCGGGCGCTGGACGAAGTCCTCAAATATACCCATGAGCGGCGCCAGTTCGGGCAGGCGATATCATCTTTCCAGGGTGTCCAGTTCATGATCGCCGATATGGCTACGCAATTGGAAGCCGCCAGAGCCCTGATATATTCAGCCGCCAGGATGATAGATTCCGGAGCTAAAAACATCGCGAAAGTCTCGGCCATGTGTAAGATGTATGCTTCAGATGCGGCGATGAAGATAACCACTGATGCGGTGCAGCTTTTCGGCGGGTACGGGTATATGAAAGAATATCCGGTCGAGAAATTGATGAGAGACGCGAAGATAACACAGATATACGAGGGGACGAACCAGATACAGAGGGGTGTTATCGCTTCATCCTGCATAAAGGAAAGCCTTTCGTAAAACTTGTATTTCAATACTCCCGTGATGCGGGAGATCGATACTACAGGCGGAAGCCTGTAGAGGAGCATACATATGAAAATACTGGTTCTGATCAAACAGGTCCCGGAAACGACGGATGTAAAAATAGACCCTGTGACGAACACGCTTAAAAGGGAGGGAGTCCAGTCCATTATCAACCCTTTTGATATGTATGCTATCGAGGAAGCGCTGAGGATCAAGGAAAGATTGGGCGGGGGAGAAGTCGTGGCGATAAGTATGGGGCCTCCGCAGGCGAAAGACGCGTTGGCCGAAGCCATATCCATGGGATGCGACAGCGCCGTGCTTTTAAGCGACCGTAAATTCGCCGGCAGTGATACATATGCCACAAGTTATACGCTTTCCCAGGCCGTGCGGAAGATCGGGGATTTCAAGATCATATTATGCGGCAAACAGGCATCGGACGGGGACACCGCCCAGGTCGGACCGGGTATATCCACTCACCTTGATATCCCGCAGGTGACATATGTGAAAAAGATAGAGGAATTAACCCCCGATAAAGCCAGGGTAGAACGCATGACGGAAGAAGGGTATGACATAATAGAAATACCTCTCCCGGCTGTTTTTACCGTTGTCAAAGAGATAAACGAACCCAGACTGCCTTCGCTTAAAGGCAAGATGCGTGCGAAAAAAGCGGAAATACCCGTATGGACCGCTGAGGACATTTCATGTGACGAGGAAAAGATCGGTCTTGACGGTTCCCCGACGCGGGTGGTCAAAGTGTTTACGCCGCCTCCCAGAGAAGGGGGGCAGATACTGGAGGGTGAGCCCGAAGAAGTTGCCAGGCAACTGGCGGAGTTTCTTAAAGATGTTGTCGTCGGATAGCCTGTTCTGGAGAGAAGATGTCGAATAGCGCGAATATAAAGATTATCGATGAAAAATGTACCGGTTGCACCTTATGCGTTAAGGTGTGTCCTTTCGGCGCTATCGAGATGAAGGATAAGAAGGCCGTTATAGATCTTTCAAAATGCACGTTATGCGGGGCTTGCGTGGAAGCCTGTAAATTCGAAGCTATAATCTTGAAGAAATCCGACGAGAAAAAAGTTGATTTTTCTCTCTATAAAGATGTATGGGTCTTCTGTGAACAGAAAAAGGGTGAAATACAGTCTATCTCGTATGAGCTTTTAGGTAAGGGAAGAGAGTTAGCGGATAAATTAGGAGTGGATTTATGCGGGATACTTCTCGGGGATAAGATAAATGATAAGTGCCAGGATCTTATAGCCAGAGGAGCTGATAAGATCTACCTGGTGGAATCCCCGAAATTATCCGCGTATCAGGATGAGCCGTACACCGAAGTTTTGACCCGACTGGTGCAGAAATACAAGCCGGAAATAGTATTGTGCGGAGCTACCGTGATAGGCCGGAGTCTGATCTCCAGAGTCGCGGTAAAAGTGCGGGCCGGGTTGACCGCGGATTGCACCGGACTGGATATTGATCCCGATGAAAAACTACTGCTTCAGACAAGACCGGCTTTCGGGGGGAATATAATGGCCACTATTATCACTCCGAATACCAGGCCCCAGATGTCCACGGTGAGGCATAAAGTCATGAAGGAAATGGACCCCTCCTCCGGCAGGAAGGGTGAAATAGTAAAAGAAGAATTTCCTGATGATGTATATTTATCCAGAAGCATGTTGCTTGATATCGTAGAGGAAGTCGAGGAGACAATAAACCTTACTGAAGCCGATATTATTGTTTCAGGCGGACGCGGTCTTGGCGCTCCCGAAAATTTTTCGATCATAAGAGAACTGGCTTTGACATTAAATGCCGCTGTGGGCGCTTCCAGGTCCGCGGTGGACGCGGATTGGATACCCTATTCACACCAGGTGGGGCAGACCGGTAAGACTGTTTGCCCTAAACTGTATATAGCCTGCGGGATAAGCGGTCAGATACAGCATCTTATCGGGATGAAGTCTTCGGATGTGATAGTCGCCATAAACAAAGATCCCGATGCTCCTATTTTCAGTGTTGCCACTTACGGTATAGTAGAAGACCTTTTCAAAGTGGTCCCAAAACTTACCGAACATTTCAAAAAGATCCTGGGCAAATAACTCATACCAGGATTATGCTCTTACCCCGGGAATTACTTGGCGATTCGAAGGATCCATGTAACTTTATGGATCTCTTCAAATGAGGTATAAGATATCTGTAGCTAAAAGCAAATAGCAAATAGCAAATAGCCAAGGACTAAACCTGACTTTCGTTTTTCCAGATTTTTCACTCCACTATATGATGTATTTAAATTACGCACTTATCTAATATATTGCGCAAAAACTGAATTTTTGCTTGACAAGATCGATATACTTATGCATACTTAACCAAAGTCATTTAAAGCTGTCTAAACTTATATAAAGTATATTAAACTTAACAAAGGGCATAAAATGGAACTACAGGTAAAAAAGAAATTTACAGTTCAGGAAGTCGCGGATCTCCTGGGTGTATACAGGGGAACGGTCATCAATTATGAAAAAAAAGGGATATTTCCCGTTCCTCACAGGAACCCGATAAACGGCTACAGGGAATACACTGAGGAAAATGTGGAGGAAATGAGGAAGATCATTGAAGGAACAAACTCAAAATAGAGAGGAAATGTCATGCATTTTAAAAAACTTGAAATGGTAGGTTTTAAATCTTTTTTAAATAAGACCGTGTGCAAATTCGAACCGGGAATAACCGCGATAGTGGGGCCGAATGGATGCGGCAAAAGTAATATCGTAGATGCGATCAAATGGGTGTTCGGGGAACAATCCGCCAAATCCATGCGGTCCGGTTCAATGCAGGACGTAATATTCAACGGGACCGAAAAATTCGAGCCTGTCAACATGGCGGAAGTTTCCATAATATTGTCCAATGATGACAGAGCGCTTCCGGTGGATTATGATGAGGTCGTGATAACCCGCAGATTGTTCCGGTCGGGTGAAAGTGAATATCTTGTCAATAAGACCCCCGTCAGGTTGATGGATGTCAGGGCGCTTTTGATGGGGACCGGGCTTGGGACAAGTTCATATTCTGTGATCGAACAGGGGAGGATGGACCTTATACTGAGTTCAAAACCCGAGGAGCGACGTTACGTTTTTGAAGAAGCCAGCGGGATCACCCGCTATAAGACCAAGAAACGGGAAGCGTTGCTTAAGCTTGAACGCACACAGGAAAACCTTACCAGGTTGAGCGATATTATACGGGAAGTAGAACGCCAGATCAGGTCCATAGAAAGGCAGGCCCGTAAAGCCGACAGGTACAAAGCGATTTTTGAAGAACTCAAGGACCTTGAGATAAAGGTATCGTACAGAAAATACAGGGACCTTAACGACAATAATTCTTCCATTGATTCCCAGTCCGATGATATTAAAAAAGAGGCCCATGATATCAAGCGGGAAATAGGAGAGCTTTCGGGATCACTTGAAAGGCAGCGGAATGAGTTCAATCTGCTGATGGATGCTCTCCAGTCTTCACAGAGCGAGATCATGCAGCTGGCATCGGATATCGACAAGAACGAGCATGTCGTTTCGGTGAACAACGAACGTGTCCAGGAACTGGAAAAATTTGTTCAAAGGCTGGATTGGGAAATAGAGGAGGCCATCGAGCGGAAAGAATCCATGCAGCGAAGGGTGGAAGCACTTGAGCAGAGATGCAAAGACGTATCCGAAAGGCGCGGGAAAAAAGAGGATGAGCTTTCCGGGAAAGAGGGCACGGCCGGGGAACTTACTGAAAACCTTGATAAGCACCAGCATGACCTTGTCCTGGGTAAAGAAAAGACCATCGATATAGTCTCCGAACAGACCCGTTTCAGGAACCGTCTGATAAAGATCAATGCCGATGTGCAGAATATCGAAGCCAGAGAAAAACGGTTAAGGCTGGAGAAAAAAAGAGTAGACCAGGAGAGGGAGAATGTTTCTGAAAAGCTCAGGGAAACTGAGCGGAGGACGGAGGCCCTGTCTGTTGAGCTGGAGAACCAGAAGGCCGAGTTTGACAGGTTCAATGCCGAATTTTTGGACAAACAGCGCAGGCTCGGTGAGGCTAAAGACCAGAAACTGGCAAAGGAAAGAAGATTGAACGAAATAAGGCCGCAGGCGGAGTTTTTGAAGCGCCTTATATCGGAGAGAGAAGGAATAAATGACAGTGTGAAGGAAGTGATGAAGCTGGCGGAATCGGGCCATGCCTCTTTTAAAGGGATCCGCGGTATATTATCAGAGATCGTCAGTGTGCGTAAAGGATTTGAAGAGTCTATGGAAAGCGTGCTTGGGGATTTTTCCCAGGCCATAGTGGTCAACAGCCGTTGTGACGCGGATGCCGTCCTTGATTATCTCTCCGGGAAAGGTTCGGGCAGTGTCAGTTTCATGATCCTGGATGAGCTTGCCGGGTTTACGGGTCTGTCCGGACAGAGAGAAGACCTCGGAGACATCCTTTCGGATATCGACGATATCCTGATAGCGGATGACCCGTATGGTTCCGCTTTAAAAAAGATGCTGGAACACGCCTCTGTGTCCGGGGATCCCGGGAAAGCCCGGGGGTTTATTGTTTCCGAAAAGGATCCATACAGGACCATTATCTGTAAGAATGGTGAGTTGTTCCAGAAGGGCAGATACAGAAGCAGGAATTTTTCCAGTGAAGAGCCGGTATTTTTATTCGGCAGGCAGGAAAAACTCGAGGGTTTGGTCGAAGAGGAGAAAGGTATAACGTCGGAATTATCCACTGTCGGGGTTCTTGTCAGTGAACTGGAGGAATGGGTCGGCGGTTCTATTTCCCTTAAGGAAAACCTGGAGACAAAACTCCGGGAAAAACAGATCGAAGTTGCCGATATAACGTCGAAGGGATCCATATTAAGAGAAAAACTGCAGTCTCTGCAGGAAGAAATAAATGTAATAAACGCTGAGATAGAAGGTGAAAAAGCTTCTATGAAAGACCTGAAAGAAGAAGAATCTGAGCTTAACCGGCGTTTATCCCTGCTGGACGAGGAGAACGTGAAGATCGAACATGCGGTCAGGCTGGCCCAGAAATTGATAGACGAGCGGTCCCGGGAGAGGGAAAAGCTTTTTCACGAGATCTCGGACGTCAAGATAGCCCTTTCCGCGTTGAAGAAAGAAGAAGAACACTTGATCGAAAACCTGGAGAGGGAAAGATCGGGATATTTGAGGATAGATGAAGATGTCCGGGAAAAACGCGAACGTATAGCGGAAAGCGGGTCAAGGATAAAGGAGCTGGCCGAAGAAGCGGGGGAGCTTAAAACCCAGAATGAGCGCTTGTTGTCGGTGAAAGAGTCAAAAATGCTCGAGAACGCCGAGAAAAAAGGGCAAAAAGACCGGCTGGCCGGACTGATCAGCGTCTCGGAAAAGGACCTCAGGGAGAAAGAGGAAAGACTTGAAGCGGTAAGGGACCGCGCTAGAGATATAGATATCCGGACAAAGGAGATAGAATATAAAAAAGAGGCGCTTCTGCAGAAGATCCGGGATAATTACAAGGTTGATCTTGCCGGTATCAAAATGGAGATAGAGAATACTTTTGATTGGGCCGGTGTCGATGAGAAAATAATCGAATTGAAGAACAGGCTCGAAAAGATGGGTGAGGTAAGCCTGGGGGCGGTGGAAGAGCATAAACAGCTGGAGGAACGTTTCTCTTTTCTCAGCAGGCAGAGGGATGACCTTATGAAAAGCCGCGACGATATAATGGCAGCGATAAGAAAGATCAATGCGACCACGCGCAAGATGTTTATGGAGACTTTCGAGGCTATCAGGAGAGAATTCAACACGTATTTTAAAATGCTTTTTAACGGCGGCAAAGCTGAACTTGTACTCGAGGATGAAAATGATGTCCTGGAATGCGGTATTGATATAGTTGTAAGGCCTCCCGGCAAAAAATTACAGAATATAATGCTTCTTTCCGGAGGGGAAAAAGCGATGACTGCCATAGCCCTGATCTTCGCGATATTTAAAGTCAACCCGAGCCCGTTCTGTATACTTGACGAAATAGACGCGCCTCTGGACGAATCAAATGTCGTGAGGTTTACAAGAGTATTGCAGGAATTCCTGAAATTATCACAGTTTATAATCGTAACCCACAATAGGATGACTATACAGCTGGCGGATGTACTTTACGGCATCACGATGGAAGAGAAAGGGGTATCTAAAGTCGTATCTGTTAAGTTTTCGGAGGAAGAAAACCTTTTGGAAGAAGAAAATATTCCTGTGGCCGCTTGAGGTATGATCTTTGTAGCGAAAGATCACCCCTGCGATATACCGATGTTCATATTGTACGGAAGTCCTTCCGGTATACTCAGTTTACTTAAAAGCCACAATGATCACAAAAATGCACTATTGTATTTTTCCGCCACTAGGCGAGCCAATGTTAAAACATCAAAAAGTTTGAAAGCTTTAATTTGACGTATTATTTATGAAATGTTATAATAACCATGGAGGTTAAGACAATAAAAACCGAGATATGCATATCATATAACAATGATAACCAGGCTGCCGAAGATAATAGTTAAGTTAATATCGATATTGACGATTATTTCCATGGTCAATTGCGACCTGGCCTTTGCCTATCCGCAAATCCGCTCGATAAATTCCCGGACGATCGTTCCGGAATTGTTTTTTTCAAAAGAAAGAAGCATCGATTCATATGACGAAGCCGCGGCCGCGTGGCTGGCGCTGTGCATACGCCGCTTTCTGCGCGACCATTCACTGGCGGCGGCGGAAGATGTGGTAATAAAAATACGTGATCTATTCCGTGAACATTTTAACGAAGAGATGAACTCCGCGGAGAAGCGGCTTCAATTACCCATCCGGTCAGAAGAGAAACAGGTGTTTCTCAGGCTGGGCGATTATTATGTCCGGTTCTTCGATCCAAAATTCAAGAATTTACCATTACCTGACGGCGTACGCGTGATCAGGGACAGTGAAGAACTTAATGAATACCTCAGTTTCCAGGTGTTGCGCCCGCTTACTTTCGAGGAAAGGGAAGCCGCCCGGATAGAAGGGTGGGACAGATTGCAGAGAAAATATCCTTTTTCCCATGCGGACGAGGGGGTGCAGCCCGAAACAGAGATGATAACGGGATCAATACAAAGTATGCCTGCCTTTTCTGGTAACCTGCCGGTGGATGTCCTTGAGTTGGGGAGCGGAGACTCCCATGACGCCGCTTTTGTGAAAGAAGCTATTCCGAACGCGGAAATATTCACATTAGACGCTACCCAGAGCGTACCGGGAGGAGTTACGGGAGCAAAGCATACCCGGGCGATGATGGAATCCCTTCCTTACGCGGATGGGTCCTTTGACGCGGCATATTCAGTGCACGCATGGGGTTATGTGGACAGGAAAAGAGCAGGGGAAGAACTTTTTCGTGTCTTGAGGCCCGGCGGGCGCGCTTTCATAATCACGATGCACCCGGATTCTGAATGGTTGCGTCAGACGCAGGCATATTCGCTGTTGTTGAAATATATAAAACTTGCCAGAAACAGTTTGATGGGCCTGGAGTACAGCGAAGACATGCTGGCGGGTTTCATCGCGCGGTACGGGGAGACACTCGAAAGTGAGATGGCGCCTATCAGGGCATATCAGGAAACAAAAAAGATGTTACAGGGGGATGAAACAGTTACGTTCCGGGATATAGAGGACGAGATCGAGGAACTGGAAGAATTGGCAGCCCTGGATTACGACAGAAATAACCTTTTTAAAGACGCTTCAGAGGTCAAAAGGTATGCGCATGATCTCGGGTTCGAAGACGTACAGGTGCGCCTGGTGTCTGACGGTTCTCTTGTTTCCTGGGCGATAACGATGGACAAACCCCGAAAAACCGGGGATGGATCCCGTCCCGGAGACATGCAGGTAAACGGGGAGGATATACCGGATCGGGAAAAGAAAAAAGTAAAAGCATGGGAAAGGATCTTTCAGATCACACCGTTGGTCCATGAAGGTAAAAGCCCGGGATACAGGTTTCTATTGCAGTATTTATCCGGCAAGATACGGGAATTCAAAGGATTCAGCCCGGACAGAGAGTTGAACGTAGCGGAACTGGGCTGTGGGAACTCAGCGGCCGCCAGGAACCTGAAAGAAAATTTTCCCGATTTAAGGATCAGTACACTTGATCCCAGTGATATGGTGCCGGCCGGCGCGGGTGAAGATATAACGCATTACCGCGGCTGGATAGAAGACATGCTGTCAGTGGATGAGATATATTTTGAAGATATGGATATACCCTTGAACGAGCCTTTTGATATTAAGTACAACGGCGGAGTTTACGAGGGTGTGCATCTTGTGGAAGGGGGTATATCCGGTGTAAATATCGCGAACGGCCAGATAATATACGTAAGGACCTCACCGGACGGCAAGATGCGCAATGCGCAGTTTTTCAACGGGAAGATCAGGCTTATCAAAAGTAGAAGAGCGGAGTTTGAGGACGGACAATTCGATATCGTATATTCAAATTATGCGTGGGGGTATACGGACCTGGAAAGGTCCGGGCGCGAACTTAACCGTATATTGAGAGACGGGGGCAGGGCCGTGCTTTTGACCATGTATCCCGGTTCGGGCTGGTTAAGAGAAATGGACATAATACGGGAATTGTCCAATTATCTTGCAGATTTAAAGGACATGAAACTGAGAGCGCAACGTGATGGAAGGAGGGCCGATATTCCCGTAAAAAGGATAAGCCGGAGGATATTGGATCATTATGAGACTTTGAGCTATCTCACGGCAAAAGATTTAACAAGAGAAGACGCGGCTTTTCTAAGGGCGTTCAGAGGGGCCCTTTACAAGCCCAACAGGGTGACAGTGGACGAGATCGGCCGGTGCATAGATGAGCTTGAGGGTATATTGGAGTTGGATTACGACAGGGGAAAATTGTTTCATAACGAACAGGAGATCTATGATTACGCTGAACGGCATGGGTTCAAAGTTGTACAACTGGACAAGCTCAACCCGGTTTTTCACAAGACCAGGAACAGGTTTATCAGGTTTTTGACAAACCTCAAACATCGGGCTATACCGGATGAGCGAGGGACAAGGGCATGGGGTATAGTCCTTGAAAAAAAGACTTCACTCGGTTTTTCACCTCAACCGGAGGGTATTGAGTTAAAAGCCATTACCCGCCCGGACATGCCTATGCTTAAACCGAGACGTAGAGAGTTCCGGGTAAAAATAGCCCCGTGGGATCCAGCATTTCATAATTTTAATAAAAATATTAAAAAATACGCTGAGAACATAAAAACATGGCTTGGCAGGTTTTTGGGGGGATGGGCATCCCAGCTTATGGAATCGGTATTCTGGTCCCCTGATGTCTGGTGGGAAGAGCAGGGAGTACCCAATACCGCGATGTTCATGCTGCAGGGGGATTTCCGCACGGAATACCCGGGCCGGCAGAACGATTACAGGACGGCGTTTTTTATGTACAGGGCGGTCGGCAGAGATGAAGCCGCTAAAGACGGGGTATCAAGGCTCGGACTCGCGATGGCCAGGATCGATTCTGATGGGAATATCATAAAAAATACGCTTAAAAGGTTCCCGCTGCCGGTAATGGACATACGTCCGGGTGAGTTTGATGAAGCTGGATGTGAAGACCCTCGTGCGGCCGTGATAGACGGGAAAGTGGTCATTTCATATACGGCGGTGCAGCGTTCTTCTATCGGTGCGGCGGTATCGGATATAGTCAGTAAGTACCGGAAAAAATTCATAAACGGGGAAAAGGTCACCTGGCGGTCGATGGCGTTGGACTTGATGAGCCTTTACAAAAAAATAAGAAGATTCGGGTGGACCGGTGAATATTTCGCGCAGGCCGCTGTAGCAGTGATGGATGTCGAGGATTTTAAACGGAAGGTGGACCTATGGGAACACCTTGCCGACAAGCGCGAAAAATATTACAGGGAAAGGGATCCCGCGCTCAATGAGCAGTTAGTTAACTATGTGTGGGACTGGGACCGCAGCCTGGTAAACGGAGAATCCGATAACGAATACGATAAAGACGGAGTGGTCTTTCCCGATGTGGAAGGGAACATGTGGCTTCTTGACAGGCCTTTTGCCGAAGATGGGAGGCATAGTATAAGGTTCAGGAAATATGATCCGGAAACCGGGGTCTGGGAAAAACTCGATAAATACATAAAACCGCGGGGCAGGGAGCCTTATAAGGAAGAATGGATAGGCGGCGGGACCAATATAGTAGAACTGGACTGCGGATATCTTATGCTTTATCATTCGGCTGTCGATGATTCGGACAAATACGGCGGGGAACACAGGTCGTATTACGGCCATATGGTGCTTCTGGATAAAAAAGATCCCACGAAGATCCTATGGCGGTCGGAAAGGCCTGTTTTAAGCCCTGAATATTACTGGGAAAAAAGAGGCCTCGGGGGGACTTTGGACCATGTTTTCCCGGAAGGCATGGTAGCCCTTGAGGAAACTCCTGACGCGAATGGCAAAGTATATGTGAGGGTCCTTGCCACATACGGTGCCAGGGACGAGTTCACGGGATCCGCGGCTATAGAGTTAGAGATCGATGTTAAAAAACTTATTCCGGAAGATGACGCTCACGGCACGGTCCCGGCAGTGAAACCCGATGACCGGCTATTTGAAGAATACGGGGAGGATACGGGGTATCCCGGGATGTTGGCCCTGAGCCTTGCTGTCGGGAGATGGTGGTACAACAGCGTTAAACGGATCGGTTTTGACCGGAGGAGCCTGGAAGATGAAACTGCGGTCAATATCGCCCCGTGGCTCGAAGAAATATTGAAAACCGGCGTACCGTTTGTCCTGTGGTTCATATTGAACTTCTTCAACGGGGCCGCGCAGATCGAAAATGAACTTGTTTTCGCGGGCATGCTGGCTGGGGCAGCTGTGATATTTATATCCCTGCACCTTTTTAACGATAATAATTTCCCGGAGATAAGAAATGAAAAAAATATTATCAGGAAGGCAAAACTTTTATCGCGTGAGGCATTGAGATTGACAAAAGCCCCGGCTAAGGCGGCGGCCGGAGGCATGGTATGGTCTGCCGTTTTTGTTTTTATGTTTTCACAGACATCATTTTCCGTTCCCGCGAAGATACTGTTATCCATGATAGGGGCGGTGGTTTTTGCGGCGAAAACACACAGGGATATAAATATTTCCACAAGAAAGATCCGGGCATCCGCGGAGGACCCTGATAAAGCGGAGGGGTACGCGAGTTTGTCCGGCAGCGGTTCCGGCGAAATGACGAGCAGCGAGATATTCGATTTTCTTCATGGCTTATTGGGATGTCCCGAAGGCGAAGTGGTGGAAGTAGGGGAGTATATGTTAAACGGCAGGACTTTCAGAGTGCGGCTTAATGAGAGGTATGCCCAGGCAGGAGATCTTTTCTTTCTTAGTGAAGGCGCGTACAGGGAAGCCATGAAAAAAGCTCCCGGGAAAATATTTGACCGGATCAAGGATCGGCTGGTGGTCATAGATTATATGGCGCGTAATCTTGTTTATAAAGGAGCAGGATTTCTGGAGTATAGAAATATAAGAGAATATGCTTCCAGAGAATACGCGCTGGGTGATTATTTCAAGCATATGGGGTATGCCGTCTCGGCTATTCTAATGATGCAGGCATATAAAGGAAGAATAGAGGGTAAGACTGTGCTTGACGCGGGCTGCGGCGACGGGATACTGGCTATAGTCGCCTATAAGCTAGGGGCTGTAAAAGTCCTGGGTGTTGATAAGGATGACGGGGAGATAAGGGATGCGGAAAAACTTCGCGGACTGAACGATATTTCCGCTGAAGAAGTGGCGTTTCTGCAGGCTGATCTCTCATCATTTGACGAATATCCTTTTCTTGATTTCGAGACGGTAGTCATGAATTTGCCGTACTTTGGTTATACCGATGACGCGCCGGGTGGAAGCTGGGCGGGATTCTTTTTTGATAATATCCCGGGCATAAGATCACAGATACTTTGCGGCTCCGTGACTAAAGCGGATGTTAAGACGAAATTCGGGGAGGGCTTCCAGGTATTCAAACAAGTATTCAAAAGATTGTTCTATCTTTCTTCCGATGAAGAAGAAGACAAAGCGGTCGCTGCTTTCTTTGTCGCAAAAAAAGAGGTGCCGGACCGGAGAGTCCTGGATTATGGCGGGGGGGAGGACGCGCGTACCGGCATATTTCTGGATAAGACCGCGGGTGAACGCGAAAAGCCCGTTTCATCTTCCCGGGAACCCGCGCCGGTTAAAAAAGGGCCGTCCGGTACGAAGTTTAAGGATGTGTTCGCAAGGTGGTCGGCTTCGGGTATAAGCCCGACCTCTTCGCTGACGCCCGTGCGCGGTGTAACGGGCCCTGTAGGCAGGCCGATACGTAACCCGCGTGAAGGCCAGGACCGGCGCGAAGTTACGGGTATGCTCGCACGAAAAAGCTCCGGTAAAAAAGGGAGCGGATCTCCCAGCGGGAAGACAGGGGAACAACCGCTTAAAAGGCCCGATCGGGATATACTGGAAATATCCGGGGCAGTACCTGCGACAGGTGACGGGCGGTTACGCGTGATCATGGATAACATCAGGAAAGAGATAGTCCATATGACCGTACTGGCGCTGCAGATAGCAAAATACAGGTCCGGTTCCACGGGTCTTGACGGGATACTCGCGGGAGATCCCGTGCGGGAAGTGCCGGGCAGAAACTCCGGTAAAATAGGGGTATATATAGATGATGATCTTGGTAAAGACAGAGGGCGCGCCATGGAGGAAGTGAAAAAGGCCCTGAGGGGCCTTACGAGACGGGGGTCCGAGGATCCCCTGTATGATCTTTTATCCGGCGTGATAATCGAGACCGGGGATATCTCCAGCATATCTTCAGGGGTCGACGCTTTTGTGAGAGACAGGGGGATAGCTCCGGAGAACCTGATAATAATAACCGCCGGGAAAGACAGTGCTGCCGCCGGGCTTGAGAAATATGAAGACGTTTCCGTTATAACAAGGGTAGACCAGGATGGCTTTAAAGGGGAAGCGTATTATCCTTTGGTGGAGATAGTCTGCTTTACCCTGATGAGGTCGCATTTTCTACATTTTACGGAAGAGGAGATAGTGAGGGGGTATAACCTTATACCCAATGTGGAAGAACTTGATGTGGAAGAGATCATCGAAAGGTTCTGGCACAAGAGGTCGGTCAGTATAGTATTAAGTCTGCCGGACGCTGTGCCGGCTGACGCGGGTTTCTATCATGAGATAGCCGAATATATTGAAAAGTACGCGTGATCAATGTTACCCCCTGGTGAAAACGCGGCGGCGGTCATGAGACCGCTTGCGGGGAACGGCAGCCTCCACGTACGGGGCCATATGGCTCTGCCGCGTTTTCACCGTTTCACATGCCGCGGCTGGGATACTTCTTGCCCGGCTTTAACAGGCCCGTATACAGATAATATCTGAAAGCCCGGGCGCGAAAAAGTCAGCGGCATCCCCCACAAAAACATTTTATTAATCATCTATCTGGGCTATAATGATCTCATGAGAACATCAAAAAAAGGACATAAGGGCAATGTCCCGCTGGAAAAGGAAGTCGCCGGGCTTTTGAAAAAAACTCGCAAGACGCTGGCCCTTGCCGAATCATGTTCCGGAGGCCTGATCTCACACAGGATGACCGATATACCGGGCATATCGCGTTATTACAAAGGCAGTGTAATATCTTATTCGAATGATATCAAGACCTCTATACTCAAGGTATCCCCGGGAGCTATTATTAAATACGGGGCGGTAAGCCGGCAGGTCGCTAAAGCGATGGCGGAAGGGGCGAGAGCTGTCACAGGAGCGGATATTGCCGCTTCAATAACCGGTATAGCCGGCCCCGGCGGGGGTTCGGCAGAAAAACCGGTGGGTACGGGGTATATGGCGGTTTCTTCCGCGGGGGGCACCATTACCCGTAAGATATTTTTCAGCGGCAGCCGGTCCGCGGTAAAATCAAAGTTCTGCGAAGCTGTTCTGAAATTATTGAAATGCTATATACCCAATAGCGGGAAGTCATGTTAAATGGCCGTAGACAGTATTAAAAAGATCAGAAGTTTTATCGCTGTAGATATAAGTGATGAAGCCAGGGATGAGTTCAGCCGCGTGGAGAACCGGCTTAAACGTTCCGGTTGCCGGGTCAGGTGGGTGAGGCCCGAAACTGTTCATATCACTTTAAAATTTCTCGGGTATATTGAAGAGGGCAGGATAGCCGGTATATCCGAAAGAATAAGATCGGTAGCTTCATCGAATCGCCGGTTTGAGATAATACCCGGGCGTATAGGGGTTTTCCCGGACTGGCGGCGCGCTAAAGTCTTATGGGTCGGGATTGACAAAGGGATCCGGGAAATGAAAAAGATCGCGGAAGATGTGGAAAACGCTATGGCTGAAGAGGGTTTTGAGAGGGAAAGGAAGGCTTTCAACCCGCATTTCACGCTGGGAAGGATAAAAACACCGGAAAACCTGGATAAACTGGAAGCGATTGCCGGGAAGACCGAGGTGGCCCCGGTGTCTATACCGGTTTCCAAGCTGATACTGGTCAGGTCCGAGCTCAGCTCCGGGGGCCCCGTATATACGCCTTTATTTGAAGCCGGCCTGAAAATTCAGATATGAGCCTTCCATAAATCCCCAGGGCGTAGTGATATACTCATTTTTGGCTTTACAAAAAATGAGCCGTATCGGTATAATAGACCACTAAAGCGGAACATAATATTAATAGTCAAAATAATAAAGGGGGTAAGCTATGCCCAGGAAAGAAGTACGTAAGATCGGGGACAGTAACGAAAAAACCGCGGGCGGGGCCAGGGACGTTTCAAAGGCTAAAGCCCTGGATCTGGCCATTACCAAAATAGAAAAAGATTTCGGTGAAGGCGCGATCATGAAGATGGGTAAGGATTACAAAGTCGATGTCGGAGCTATATCAACAGGCTCCCTGGGACTTGACATAGCGCTTGGGATAAACGGTGTTCCCAGGGGCCGGGTTGTGGAGATATTCGGCCCCGAGTCCAGCGGGAAGACGACTCTCACTTTAAATATACTGGCTAATGCCCAGAAAGCCGGTGGTGAAGTCGCTTTTATAGACGCGGAACACGCGTTTGATCCCGGTTATGCTAAAAAGATCGGGGTGAACCTCGACAGCCTTTTGATCTCGCAGCCCGACAGCGGGGAACAGGCGCTGGAGATCGCCGAGACCCTTGTCAGGAGCAACGCGATAGATGTCATCGTTATAGATTCGGTGGCCGCTCTTACGCCCAGGAAAGAGATAGAGGGGGAAATGGGGGATTCACATGTCGGTTTGCAGGCAAGATTGATGAGCCAGGCGCTCAGAAAACTCACGTCTACCATAAGTAAGACAAAAACGTGTGTCATTTTCATAAATCAGATCAGGATGAAGATCGGTGTGATGTTCGGCAACCCGGAGACGACCACAGGCGGTAATGCCCTCAAATTTTATTCATCCGTAAGGATAGACCTCAGGCGGATAGCTTCCCTGAAAAAGGGCGATACTGTCGTCGGGAACCGTGTGCGCGCTAAAGTGGTTAAAAACAAGCTGGCGCCGCCGTTCCGCCAGGCGGAATTCGATATAATGTTCGATGAAGGGATATCAAGGGCGTCCAGCGTGATAGATCTGGCCGAGAATACGGGTATTATCAGGAAAACCGGTACCTGGTTTTCCTACGGGGATGAAAAGATCGGCCAGGGCAAAGAGAACGCCAGGATCTTTCTCAAAGAAAACGCGAGATTATTGAACAAGATCGAAACGGAAGTGAAAAAAGCGATCGTCTCTTCTCAGAAAGGGCAGGCTTAGGTAAACATGCGGTCGGACGATATAAGAAAGAAGTTTCTGGAGTTTTTTGAAAGAAAAGACCACAGGATAGTGGAAAGCGATCTTCTGGTCCCCCGGGATGACCCTACGCTGCTTTTTACCGGCGCGGGCATGAACCAGTTCAAAGACCAGTTCATGGGGAACAATATCACTTTTAAACGGGCCGCCACATGCCAGAAGTGCCTCAGGACCGGGGATCTTGAGAACGTGGGCAGGACCCCCAGGCATCATACGTTTTTCGAGATGCTGGGTAATTTTTCTTTCGGAGACTATTTCAAGAAAGACGCGATCCTGTGGGCGTGGGAATTCATGACAAAAGAGATGGCTTTTCCCGCGGACAGGTTATGGATATCGGTATACACAGACGACGATGAGTCATACGGTATATGGAAGGACCTCGTAAAGGTGCCCGGAGGCCGCATAGTAAAACTGGGCGCCGGGGATAATTTCTGGCCGGCGGATGCCCCGGCAAAAGGGCCCAACGGGCCTTGCGGGCCGTGTTCGGAGATCTTTTATGATTGGGGCCCGGAAAGAGGATGCGGCAGGCCGGATTGTGGCCCGTCGTGCAGTTGCGGCCGTTTTGTGGAAATATGGAATCTTGTATTTACGGAATTCGAGAGAAAGCCTGACGGGACACTGGTCCCCCTCCCGAATAAAAATATCGATACGGGTATGGGGTTGGAACGCATCTGTTCGGCCGTACAGGGCGTTTATTCCAATTTCGAAACGGATGTTTTTGAGACATTGATAAACGATATAAAAAAAGAGTTTCAAAACAGCTCCGAAAAGCCCGGACCGGATGACATATATCTTATCGCGGATCATCTTAGAGCGGCTGTATTTGCTATAGCCGACGGTGTTTCCCCTTCCAATGAAAGCAGGGGTTACGTTGTAAGAAAGCTTATAAGAAGGGCGTTTCTGAGGAGCGGGCTTAAGGCCCCGTTCCTGTATAATCTGGTGCCGGCTGTCACAGGTTTTATGAAAGGTATATATCCCGAACTCGGGGAGAAACGGGAACATATAAGCGCGATCATAAACGAGGAAGAGACGAGGTTCAAGGATACGCTGGACTCCGCTATGCCGGTGTATGAGGACATGGTATCATCATCGGACGGGAGGTTATCCGGCGAGGATATTTTTAAACTGGTGGATACGTACGGGTTACCGCTTGATGTCATAGAGGATGAGTCGTCGTCCAGGGGGATAGGCCTTGATATGGCCGCTTTTGAGGGTCTTATGGAAAAACGGAAGGAAGAATCCCGCAAAGGCAGTAATATCTCGACGGATTTCATATTTCAACCCGATCTTTTTATGGACGCGCCGAACCCGGGACATTCCGATGACATGCCCCTTGAGGCTGAGATCATATTTATAGTGAAAGACGGAGGTGCCGGTCCCGTTATAAACGAAGGAGACAGAGGCGAGTTGTTGACATCCCCGCAGAGCGCCAGGTTTTACGCCGAAGGGGGAGGCCAGGTGGGAGATAAAGGTGTTATCAGAAAAAGCGGGGGGCTTATCGAGATAACCAACACATATGATGCCGGAGGAAGAAAAGTTATGGAGGTCCTTGTGAAAGAAGGGTCTTTTTCAACGGGGGATAAAGTCGAGATCTCACTCGACCGGGACGCGAAACTGTCTACGGCCAGGAACCATACCGCGACACATCTTCTCCAGGCCGCGTTAAGGAACGTTCTGGGTGAACATGTCAGGCAGTCGGGGTCATACGTGGACAGCAGGAGGTTGAGGTTTGATTTCACCCATATGCGCAAACTTACCGACAGGGAACTTGGGAAGATAGAGGTTATCGTGAACGAGTGGGTAAAGAACGGCATAGGGTTATCAAAAGATGTCAAACCTGTCGCAGAGGCCAGGGGGGAAGGGGCATTATCCTTTTTCGGAGAGAAATACGGCGATACAGTGCGGGTAGTATCGGTGGGAGGTGTCTCTAAAGAGTTTTGCGGAGGCGATCATGTGGATAACACATCCGAGATCGGCATTATCAAGATCGTAAATGAGACTTCTGTCGCCAGCGGTATAAGAAGAATAGAAGCGGTCACCGGTGTTAACGCTGAGAACTGGGTAAGGTCCAGCGTCAAAAGACTTATGGATGAGGCGGAAAAGATCTTTGATGACTGCGGCGGAAGGGACAAAACGGGGGAACATGTCCCGGACCTGGCTGAAGCCGTAAAATTGTCCGAGAAGATCATGAAAAAAAACGGGGAAGTGGATATAAACACCTTGATGGACTATGAAAACATAATAAAACCCGCCTTTGACAGGGCCGCGGAATATGCCGGGAAATGCCGCAAGAAACGGCAGAAGTCTGAAGATGAAGGGGCGTTCAACATTTTAAAAAATAAGCTGGACGACGCGATCGACGCGGGAGACATGATCGGCGGAATAAGATTTATATCCGGGGTCTTTGAAGAGACCCCGCCGGGGCTGGTCCGCAAGGCGATCGCTTACGCGGGGAAGAAGTTAGGCGGAGGCATCGTGATACTCGGGAGTTCCAATGCCGGGAAAGCCACCTTGCTGTGTTCGGTGTCACAGGACCTGGTGTCCAGGGGATACAGCGCGCGGGGCATAATAGACAAAGTAGTAGGCGTTATCAGCGGCGGCGGCGGCGGGAACGATACATTTGCCCAGGCCGGCGGCAAGAAGCCGGGGGGGTTGAGGCCGGCGCTTGATGAATGCAGGAAAATAATCGAGAAAGGCGAAAAATGAAAAGCATCAAGATAGGCAGTGAGAAGTTTAATAACCTTGTCAAAAGGCATGGCCAGGGAAGAAGGCGCCTGCAGAAAAAGGTCGCGGGCATACTGGAAAACGTCAGGATAGACGGCGATAAAGCCTTGATCAGGTATACGAACAGGTTCGATAAGGTATCACTTGCGCGAAAGGACCTTAAAGTCACCGAAGCGGAGATAAGCGGAGCTTATCAGAACATAAAACCGGAACTTGTCAATACCTTGAAAAAAATCATAAGAAACATGAACAAGTTCTATAAGAAACAATTGCCGAAATCATGGACCACGAGGCACGAGGCGGGTATAGAACTGGGTGAAAAATTCGAGCCGATCGAAAGCGTAGGGATCTATGTGCCGAGCGGAACGGCGCCTCTTGTTTCAAGCGTATACATGTCCGTTCTTCCGGCAAAGATCGCGGGGGTCAGGAAAATAGTGATGTTGTCTCCTCCCAACCGTTACAAGAGCATTGACCCGCATATACTGGTCATGGCTAACCTGTTAAAAGTGGATGAGATATACAAGATCGGAGGCGCTCAGGCTATAGCGTCCATGGCGTACGGGACAAAAACGGTCCCGAAGGTCGATAAGATAGTAGGGCCGGGCAATGAGTACGTGACCGAGGCTAAACGGCAGGTTTTCGGATACTGTGATATCGATATGCTTGCCGGCCCCAGTGAAGTTCTGATAATAGCCAGTCAACACGCTAACCCCGACTTTATAAAACAGGACCTGATGGCGCAGGCTGAGCATCATAAAGGGCTTTCCATCCTTGTTACTCCGTCCAGGAAAATATTCAATATTTTTCATGAGGACGATTCGATTAAAGGCTATTTGATAAAGGTCAGGAACCTTGATGAAGCGGTTTCGGTTTCAAATATGATAGCTCCCGAACATCTTCAGGTAATGGCAAAAAATCCGAAGAGGCTGCTGAGGAAGATCACAAACGCCGGAGCTATATTTCTGGGGGCTTTCACCCCGGTCGCGCTGGGTGATTATATAGCCGGCCCCAGCCATGTTCTTCCCACCGGGGGTACGGCCAGGTTCTTTTCGGGCCTGAACCTGAGAAGTTTTGTGAAAAGTTCCCATGTCATATCGTACTCCAGGAGAGCTCTTTGCGAAAGCGCCGACTGGGTAAAGGAACTGGCTGATCTGGAAAAACTGCAGCATCACTGGGAATCGGTGAATGTGAGATGTGACGACAAAAAAACATGACCGGGAAACCGGGTATGGTGACCGGCGGATAATTATACAGTTATATTTCAGGAGGGGGATATGGTTTTTTTTAAGCGTGGTAAAAGCGGCGTATCCAGAAAGACCGCTTATCAGAGGGTTTCAAAGGAAACACAGATCGAGATACCGCTTTTGAACATCGACGGCAAAGGTGTATCGGATATATCCACTACAATAGGGTTCCTGGACCATATGCTGACACTTTTTTCTTATCACGGGTTTTTTGATATCATTTTGAAGGCAAAAGGCGATACCCATGTGGATAACCATCATCTTAACGAAGATCTCGGGCTGGCACTGGGAGAAGCTTTTAAGAAGGCCCTGGGTGACTGCAGGGGAATACGAAGGTCATCTTCCGCGGAAATACCCATGGATATGGTAAGCGCGAAAGTACTGGTGGATTTATCTAATCGCCCCGCATTTAAATTTAAAGCAGAAGGAATTATTGGAGCTGTTATTGAAGATGAAGGATACTCTTTTCATTATGCACAAGATTTTTTAAATAGTTTTGCCAATAAACTATCTATGAATTTGCATATTGAAATTTCAGGTCGGGGAGAAGGCGATATGCACCATTACCTGGAAGCTGTGTTCAAGGCTCTGGGTGTCGCTCTTGATAAAGCGCTTTCGATCGACCCCAGAAGAGAGGGAGAGGTGCCGTCCAGTAAGGGGATTTTATAGCGGCTGTCAGTTGTATGCCACAGGCTTTAAGCTTGAATAGTTTACGGCTTATAGCTTGAGGCTTAAAGCAAACATGTAGTTTATGAGGACGATATGATCGGAATAATTGATTACGGCGCGGGAAACCTTAAAAGTGTTTACAGCGCTTTTCGTTACCTGGGCCAGGAAACAACTATTTGCAGAGAGGCCGGTGCTTTGGAAAAAGCCGACAAACTGGTCCTGCCCGGTGTAGGCGCCATAGCCGACGCTATGAACGGGCTTTCATCCGCGGGGTTGATCGGCCCTGTAAAATCCGCTATAAGGGAAGGGAAACATTTTCTGGGGATATGCCTGGGTTTGCAGCTTCTTTTCAGCCGCGGGGAGGAGTTCGGCGGTTGCGAATGCCTGGATATCATAAAGGGGAAAGTGAGGCTTTTCCCCGGGGGCGGGGGGCTGAAAGTGCCGCAGATCGGATGGAACACGGTCAGGATCACAAATAGTGACTGTCCTCTGTTTAAAGGAATAAGTGACGGGAGTTTTTTCTATTTTGTTCATTCTTTTTACTGTGACAGTGATGAAGGGAAGTTTACCTCGGGAATGACGGAATATGGCATAGAATATACGTCTGCCGTGTGGAAAGATAATATTTTTGCCGTACAGTTCCATCCTGAAAGGTCACAGGATAACGGCTTGAAAATACTGGAGAATTTTATAAAATTATGATCGTTATACCGGCAGTGGATATAATCGGCGGCAAGACGGTTCGTCTCGAGAAAGGTGATTACGACAGAAAAATGAGTTATGACCTGACTCCCGTAGAAGCGGCTCTGGAATGGCAGGAACAGGGGGCTGAATATCTGCATGTCATAGATCTTGACGGAGCTCGTGAAGGTCGACCTGTCAACCTGGATATCGCGGGAAATATAGCGCGGGAAGTGAATATACCGGTTGAAATAGGAGGAGGTTTCCGTTCCGCGGCGGATATAGATAAGGCTCTTTCATGCGGATTTGACAGGGTCATTGTGGGATCAAAGGTCTTTGAGGATATGGGTTTCGCGGAAAAAATAATACGGGAATACGGGGAACGTATCATAATAAGTGTGGATGTGGACAAGGGAGTGGTCAAGACCCATGGCTGGAAAGACAAGTCAGGACGCAGCCCTGACGAATTTTTAAAAGTTTTTTACTCATACGGGGCGGAACGCATCATATATACGGATATATCCAGGGACGGCACATTGAGCGGCCCTGATACCGTTTCTATAAAAGAAATGCTGGATAAATATCCGTTTAAGATGATCTATGCCGGGGGTATAAGGGATATACAGAATATTCTGGATCTAAAGGCGCTTTCCGATGCGGGACTGGAGGGTGTTATTACCGGCAGGGCTTTGTATCAGGGGACAATAGACCTCAGGGAGGCTATAGATGCTTGCAAAACGCATAATCCCCTGTCTTGATGTGAAAGACGGACGGGTTGTAAAAGGTGTGAACTTTCTGGATCTCAGGGACGCGGGTGATCCGGTAGAGAACGCCCGGATATATAATGATGAGGGGGCGGATGAGCTGGTTTTTCTGGATATAACAGCCAGCCATGAAAACCGTAAGACTATAATCGAGGTCGTGGAAAGCGTCGCGGAACAGGTCTTTATGCCGTTTACGGTAGGCGGCGGGATATCTTCGAATGAGGATATAAGGAACCTTCTCAATGCCGGGTGTGATAAGATATCCATAAACACGGCCGCTGTGGAGCGGCCCGCCCTGATAAAAGAATCCAGCGAAAGGTTCGGCTCACAATGTATAGTCGTGGCGATAGACGCGAAAAGCGACGGTAAAGGTTCATGGGAGGTGTTTGTCAGGGGCGGCCGGATACCTACGGGCATAGACGCGGTTGAATGGGCGCGGAAAGCCGAGAGGTTCGGGGCCGGAGAAATATTACTGACCAGTATGGACCGTGACGGGACAAAGGACGGATTTGATATAGGTCTCACAAGAAAGATATCCGAAGCTGTTAAGATACCGGTAATAGCTTCCGGTGGCTGCGGCAATCCGGACCATTTTGTGGAAGTTTTTTCCGGAGGAAAAGCTGACGCGGCTCTGGCGGCATCTATCTTTCATTTCAGGGAGTTTTCGGTATCCGATGTAAAGGACCGGCTTGCCGGTGAAGGTATATGCGTACGCCGTTAGGCCCGGGCAAAGTATCTATGAACGAGAGAGAGGTCATCGTAAAAAGGAGCGGGGATGGATTTTGTTGATAAACTGAATTTCGATGAAAAAGGCCTGATACCGGCTATTATACAGGATGTAAGGACATCCAGGGTGTTGACATTGTGTTATATGGATAAAAAGGCTTTGTCACGGTCCCTGCAGGAAGGGAAGATATATGTCTACAGGCGGTCAAAAGGCCGGGTGATGCTTAAAGGGGAGACTTCCGGATGCGTGCAGACAATAAAAGAAGTGGAGATAGATTGCGCGGGCAATTCGCTTCTGTTCAAGGTGGAACAGGACAGGGCGGCGTGCCATGAGGGCTATTTCAGTTGCTATTTCCGTAAGATAGGAAAAAACGGTGAAGTCGTCATAGGAGAGGACAGGGTCTTTGACCCCGACGATGTATATAAATAAACAGGCGCGGACAATATGCCGGTTTATTGAACTTGTGGAGCTTGGAGGGTTCGTTGAGTTGCTAACTCAATAAACCCAATAAACTCAATAAACTCAATAAACTCAATGAAATGGAGACCATGTATTACCCGGACAAAAAGGAATTTATCGGATTATGCGGGCAGGGAAATGTCATCCCGGTGTATCATGAGATCCTCGCGGATTTCGACACGCCTTTGTCAGCTTTCCTTAAGATAGATAAAGGTGACTGTTCGTTCCTGCTGGAGTCGGTCGAAGACGCTGAAAAACTCGGCAGATATTCTTTCCTGGGGAGCGATCCTTTGCTTACAATAAGAAGCAAAGGGGATAAAGTCACGGTGACGAAAAAAGGAGTCGAAAAGGTTTTCACTATAGATAAAGACCCGATCGATGAATTGCGGAAGGTGATGAAGGACTTTAAATTTGTGACCAATGAAAAGCTTCCCAGGTTCTGCGGAGGCCTTGTCGGGTATATAGGGTACGATATGGTCCGGTATTTTGAAAACATCCCGGACGACAACCCCGGGGAAATAGACCTTCCCGATATGAGGTTCGATCTTGCCGATACTATGCTTGTGTTCGATCATGTGGACAGGAAAATAAAGATCGTAGCGCTGGCCTTTCTTGAAGATGACCCTGAAAAGGCGTATGAGGACGCTTGCGTGAGGATCAAGAACGTCATGGGATCGCTCAAACGGCACGTAAACATCCCGGAGGTAAAGATATCTTCCGGGGATCCCGGGCGGGAAAGATCTAATTTTACCGACAAGGAATTCCATGGCATCGTCGAAAAAGCGAAAGAACATATAAAAGCCGGGGATATAATCCAGGTGGTATTGTCGCAAAGGCTGGAGCGGGAAACGAAAGCCGATCCCTTCAGCGTATACAGGGCTCTCAGGTCCATAAACCCGTCGCCCTATATGTATTATCTGAAATACGGGGAACACAGGATAGTGGGATCATCACCGGAAATACTTGTAAGATGTGAGGACGGTGTGGTCGAAGTAAGGCCTATAGCCGGGACCAGGCGGCGAGGGAAGGACAGGGAAGAAGATCTTTCTATGGAAAAGGAGCTGCTGGGTGATCCGAAAGAAAGGGCGGAACACATAATGCTTGTAGACCTGGGTAGAAACGATATAGGAAGAGTATGTGATTATTCCAGTGTAAGGCCGCGGGAGCTTATGCGGATCGAAAGGTATTCGCATGTCATGCATATAGTGAGCGATATTGCCGGGGAGCTCAGGGATGATAAGGATATTTATGATGTCATAAGGGCCACGTTTCCCGCGGGCACGGTTACCGGCGCGCCGAAAGTCAAGGCTATGGAACTGATCGACAAATTTGAAAACACCCGGAGGGGCCCTTATGCCGGATGTGTGGGATACATAGGTTTTTCGGGCAATATAGACCTCTGTATAACTATAAGGACCATCGTGATGGCGGGGAATAAAGCGTATATTCAGGCCGGGGCCGGGATAGTGCTTGATTCCGACCCTGTCCTGGAATATAAAGAGACGCTGAATAAGGCGGGAGCTATGATAAAGGCCATAGAGTTCGCCGAGAAGGGGCTGCAATGATCCTTGTCATAGATAACTATGATTCTTTCACGTACAACCTTGTGCAGTATATGGGAGAACTGGGCGGGGAACTTAAAGTTTATCGTAATGACAGGGTATCCATGGACGAGATAAACGCTTTGTCCCCCGGTAAAATAGTGATCTCTCCCGGGCCGGGGAGACCGGATGATGCCGGGATATCAAAGATGGTGATAGAGGAGTACACGGGCAAAGTCCCAATATTGGGGGTGTGTCTCGGGCATCAGAGCATCGCGGAGGTATTCGGCGGTAAAGTTGTCAGGTGCGGCCGTATTATGCATGGGAAAGTCAGCAGTATTCATCACAACGGTACCGGTATTTTCAGGGAGATACCTTCACCGTTTACAGCGACAAGGTACCATTCACTGGTCGTGGACCCCGGGACCTTGAAGGCCCCGCTGGAGCTTATAGCGTGGACGGAAGAAAATGAAGTGATGGGGATAAAGCATCAAGACCATCCTGTATGGGGGGTGCAGTTCCATCCCGAATCTATCCTGACCGAAGAGGGTAAGAAACTGTTGAAGAATTTTCTGGAAGTACACTAAACGGGTTTTTGCGGAAGGTGCCGTTTTGAAAGGTATTTTATGGAAATAAAAGAAGCTATAAAGAAAGTGACGGGGCTTATTGACCTTACCATGGAAGAGTCCAGGTCCGTTTTTGACGGGATCATGTCAGGGTCGGCTACTCCCGCACAGATAGGTGCTCTGCTTGCCGGGTTAAGGATGAAAGGCGAGACCGTCGACGAAATAACAGGAGCTGCCGAAGCGATGAGGTCAAAAGCGGTGCGCATAAAGATCGCGGGCGTATCGGGTGACGGAGACGGTGTACTTATGGATACGTGCGGCACGGGAGGGACCGGTAAAAACACATTTAATATATCGACTACCGTGGCATTTATCCTGGCCGCCGCCGGGATAAAAGTGGCGAAACACGGGAACAGGGCGGCTTCAGGTAAATGCGGCAGTGCTGATGTGCTTGAGGAGCTGGGGGTAAAAATAGATATTCCGGCCGATAGTACCAGAAAATGCATAGAACAGATAAATATCGGTTTTTTATTCGCTCCGTTGTTCCATAAAGCGATGAAATACGCCGTGGCACCCCGCAGGGAGATGGGGATAAGGACGATCTTCAACCTCTTAGGGCCGCTGTCAAACCCCGCGGACGCGAATTGCCAGGTAATAGGTGTTTATGACGCTGATCTTACCGAAAAGATGGCGGGTGTGCTGGGGAAACTGGGGATACGCCGCGCGTGCGTGGTCCATGGTGAAAATATGTTTGACGAAGTGACCCTTTCCGGGAAGACCAGGGTAAGCGAGGTCGCGAACGGGGAATTGAGTACTTTTTATCTCTGCCCCGAAGATTTTGGATTCAGGACCCGTAAAGATATCGTGATAGAGGGAGGGGGCAGGGAGGAGAATGCCGGTATCGTGAGGGCTGTCTTATCGGGCAGAGAGAAGGGGCCTGCCCTTGAAACAGTTCTCATGAACGCGAGTCTTGCTTTTTATACGGCGGGTGAAGTATCGGATTATAAAGAAGGCGTAGCAAAAGGGTTAAGTGTTATCAGGTCCGGCGCCGCCGAAAAAACGCTGGGAGACCTTATAAACCTGACAAATAAGGACGCTATATGATTTTAAACAAGATCATCGAAAAGAAACGCGAAGAAGTAAGCGAGTCCAGGGACAGGACCCCCGTCAGTGAGCTTAAAAAAACAGCTTATGCTTTAAGCGTAAACAGTACTTTCAAGAAGATGGTATCGCGTAAAGGGCATATCAACCTTATAGGTGAGATCAAGAGAAGTTCGCCTTCCAAGGGTATAATCAGGGGCGATTTCGATCCGTTGCAGATCGCGTGGTCTTACCAGGCTTCGGGGGCTTGTGCCGTGAGCGTCCTGACCGATGAAAGGTTTTTTGACGGGAGGTTAAAATATATAAAGATGGTGAAGGAACGGGTCAATATACCCGTGCTGCGCAAGGATTTTATTATAGACGAATATCAGATATTCGAATCGGTCGTAGCCGGGGCGGACGCGGTCCTTCTGATAGCGCGGATATTAACGCTGGAAGAACTGACCGATTATCTCGCTCTTTCACGTGAACTGGGCCTGGATTGCCTGGTGGAAGTGCATAATGAGGAAGAACTGGATAAGGCCGTGCGGGCGCATGCGGCCATTATCGGTATAAATAACAGGGACCTGGCGACTTTCAATGTGGATATTTCAAACACGGAGAGGTTAATAAGGCTCATACCCGACAGTAAAGTCATCGTATCCGAAAGCGGCATTGAAAGCTATGAACAGGTCATGTTCCTTAAAAGCCTGGGGGTGAACGCGGTACTTATAGGGGAAACGTTCATGAAAGCTACGAATATAGTGGCTAAAGTGCGTGAAGTAATGGGAGAATAAGAGAGGAGGGCACATGGAGGATCACAAGATCATATTGAGTGAAAAAGAAATGCCGGACAAATGGTATAATATTCAGTCCGACTTACCCGCTCCGTTAAAACCGCCTGTAAACCCGCAAACGGGGAAGCCCATAGGCCCGGAAGACCTGGCGCCGATATTCCCGATGAGCCTGATACAGCAGGAGGTTTCACAGGAGAAATATATAGAGATCCCCGACGAGATACGAGAGGTGTATAAGATCTGGCGGCCTACTCCCTTGCGCAGGGCCAGGAGGCTTGAGAAAGAACTTGGTACGCCGGCACGGATATATTTTAAGGATGAAAGCGTTTCACCTCCGGGCAGCCACAAGCCCAATACCGCTGTAGCGCAGGCATATTATAACAAGAAAGAAGGGGTCAGGAAGATCGCCACCGAAACCGGCGCCGGGCAGTGGGGAAGCGCCCTGGCTTTTGCCTGTAATATTTTCGGGCTGGAATGTGAAGTTTACATGGTGAGGGTCAGCTATGAGCAGAAACCCTATCGCAAATATCTTATGCATATATGGAACGCTAACGTTTACCCGTCTCCTACGGACAGGACGGAATCGGGCAGGAAGATGCTTGCGGAAGACCCTGATACTACGGGAAGCCTGGGCATGGCTATATCGGAAGCTGTGGAAATAGCCGCCATGAACGACGATACCAAATATTCGCTTGGAAGTGTGCTCAACCATGTACTTTTGCACCAGACTATAGTGGGGCAGGAAGTGAAAAAGCAGCTGAAAATAGCCGGGGAATCCCCGGATATACTTGTCGGGTGCTGCGGCGGAGGAAGTAATTTCGCCGGGTTCGCGTTCCCTTTCGTAAAAGATAAACTTGACGGCAAAGAGCTTGCCATCATAGGCACCGAACCTACGGCATGCCCGACGTTGACCAGGGCTCCGTACAAATATGATTTCGGTGATACGGCGCAGATGACCCCGCTTCTTATGATGCATACTCTGGGGCACACTTTTGTCCCGCCGGGCATACATGCCGGGGGATTAAGATACCATGGTATGGCCCCTCTTGTAAGCCTGCTCGCGGATCAGGGGATAATAGAGTCAAGGGCATATCATCAGAACAGTGTTTTTGAGGCATCGACCCTTTTCGCCCGTACGGAAGGCATTATACCGGCGCCTGAGACATCCCATGCCATAAGGGCCGCTATAGATGAAGCTATACGCTGCAGGGAAGAGAAAAAGGAAAAATGTATCGTCATAATGTTCAGCGGGCACGGCCACTTTGACCTGAACGCTTATGACGCTTTTTTGTCGGGCGGCCTGAAAGATTATGAGCTTCCCCAGGAGAAGATCGACGCGGCACAGGAACACGTGCCAGTGGTAGGAGCAGAATAAAAAACTAAAAACTAAAACCTAAACTCTAAACAAGGCTAAATATAGGATTTTGGATTATGGTTAAAGTCAAGATCTGCGGGTTAACTAACATTGAGGATGCCGTTTATGCCGATGAATGCGGCGCTGATCTTCTGGGTTTTGTTTTCCCGGCCGAGTCACCCCGGTGTGTCACCCCGGATAAGGTAAAGAGAATTATGGATGGATTGCCGGAAATGGTATGCGGGGTCGGTCTCTTTAAGGATGATGACCCGGGAAGAGTGCGGGATTGCGCCCTGAGTTGCGGGTTAAAATACCTGCAGCTTCACGGGGGGGAAACACCCGACTATTGCGGTGAACTGAAAGACATGCTTGGCACGGAGGGATGTGATATAAAGATCATAAAGACTTTCAAAGTGGGTGAAAGCATATTAGGAAGGCCCGCGTCCGAGTACCACGCTGCCGATTATTATTTATTTGATACCTATCATCCGCTTATGATGGGGGGTACAGGGCATTCGTTTGACTGGGGCATTGTCAAGAGGTTCGAAGGTGAAAAACCTTTTTTTCTGGCCGGAGGCCTGACCCGGGAGAATGTAAAGCGGGCTGTCGCCGAAACTGAGCCTTTCGGTGTAGATGTTTCCAGCGGTGTGGAATCGTCAGTGGGGAAGAAGGATAAAAACAAAATAAAGGAGTTTATCATTAATGCGAAAAGTACCGGATCGTAACGGATATTTCGGGGATTACGGGGGCAGATATGTGCCTGAGACACTGATGCCGGCGCTGAACGAACTGTGTTCGGAATATAAGCGCATCGCCGCTACAAAGGAGTTCAGGGAAAAACTCAGCCGGTATCTCAAATATTACGCCGGCAGGCCCACACCTTTGTATTATGCGGACAATCTGACAAGGAAACTGGGCGGGGGTAAAATATATCTTAAAAGGGAAGACCTCCTGCATACGGGCGCGCACAAGATCAATAATACGATAGGCCAGGCGCTGCTCGCGGTCAAGATGGGGAAGAAAAGATTGATAGCCGAAACAGGCGCGGGGCAGCATGGTGTGGCTACAGCGACCGTCGCGGCGTTGTTCGGCCTCAAATGCGATGTCTATATGGGCACTGAAGACATCAGGCGGCAAAGCCTGAATGTTTTCCGCATGAAACTTCTCGGGGCAGGTGTGATCCCCGTTGAAAGCGGGTCATGCACGTTGAAAGACGCGATGAACGAGGCCATAAGGGACTGGGTGACCAATGTAAAAGATACTTTTTATGTGATCGGGTCGGTAGCCGGCCCCCATCCTTATCCTCTCATGGTCAGGGACTTTCAAACTGTTATCGGTAAAGAGGTGAGAAAAGACATCCTGTCCATGGAAGGCAGGCTCCCCTCGTTTCTGGTGGCTTGTGTCGGGGGCGGCAGTAACGCTATGGGGTTGTTCCACGATTTTTACCCGGATAAAAAGGTCAGGTTCATCGGCGTGGAAGCCGCCGGTTACGGTGTTAATACGCCTTTTCATGCCGCTACTTTGAGCCGGGGCAGGGTCGGTGTTCTGCATGGCAGCAGAAGCATGCTTTTATCAGATAGTGACGGTCAGATCAATCTGGCGCATTCGGTATCGGCCGGGCTGGATTATCCCGGGGTCGGTCCCGAACATGCCTATTACAAAAAAACCGGCAGGGCCGAATACGTTTCTATCACTGACAGGGAAGCCCTGGACGCCGTGCGGCTTCTCTCGCGTGAAGAAGGGATAATACCCGCTTTGGAGTCGGCGCATGCCGTGGCATATTTAAGGAAATTCGTGAAAAAAACAGTGAAAAAAGATATTATCGTCCTGTGTTTGTCAGGACGCGGGGATAAGGACCTCGATATAATCAGGGAAAATGAATAGGATCGAACATACTTTCAGAGAATTGGGGAAAAAGGGCAGAAAAGCGTTTATACCTTACGTCACTTTCGGGGATCCCGACATAAAAACATCTAAGAAGATCGTCAGGGCCCTGTCGGAAGCCGGTGCTGATATAATCGAATTGGGTATACCTTTTTCCGATCCGCTTGCCGACGGGCCGACGATACAAAGAGCCATACACAGGTCCCTTGACGCGGGGTGTACGGTACGGGGCGTATTTAACGCGGTCAAGGAACTCAGGGAAGATGTGGAGACGCCGTTTGTCTTTATGACTTATTACAATATCCTTGTCCGGTACGGCATCAGGCGTTTTGTCAGGGACGCGGTCAAAAACGGAGCCGATGGCCTTATAGTGCCGGACCTCCCCATGGAAGAGGCGGATGAGTTGATGCGGGAAACGCGGGGAAAAGATTTTTCCCTGGTGCTCCTGGCCGCGCCGACAACACCTCAAGAACGCTTTAAGAATATAGCGCGGGTTTCCGGGGGTTTTGTTTATTATGTTTCTCTGACCGGCGTTACAGGCGCGCGGAAAGTTGTCTCCGACAGGCTTGTCCGTGAACTTTCGAGGTTGAAAAAACTTACCGTGAAGCCCATATGCGTGGGATTCGGCATATCCAGGCCCGCACATGCCAGAAAGATCGCTCGGTACTCGGACGGGGTGATAGTCGGCAGTGCGATCATAGACGTGATAGAGAAAAACCTGTCCTCGAAAAAGAATATCGCCGGAAAGGTGAAAAACTTTGCTTCGTCGATCGCGAGAGCCGTGCATGGCGCAAGATCCTAGAGCGCGGGTTATTTCAGGGTTTCCGGGTTTCGGACGCAGGGACCCCCGCATATCACAACTAACATCCTTATGCGTTATGGGCTATGGGCTGTGGAATTTAGGATTATCTGTAAACTGTAAACTGTAAACTGGGATCTGTCATCTATAAACTATATACGATATACTGTATACTACATACGAAATGATCTGAATTCTGTCTTCTGTTTTCTGACATCTGTAGCCGATATACGCAATACGCAATACGCAATACGATATACGCAATACGCAATACGACATACGCAATACGATATACGAAAACATGAGAATACTGGGTATAGATCTTGGAAAGAAGAATATAGGCATCGCGATAAGTGATGAATCCGCGGTGATAGCTCAATCTTACGGTATTGTTAAACGGGTCCGGGACGACAGGGCCGTAAAAGAGATAATGGACATCGCGGCCGCGTATGAGGTGTCGGAGATCGTAGTCGGACTTCCATTGAATATGGATGGGTCCCGGGGCGCTAGTGCCCGTGACAGTATGGGGTTCGCGGACAGGCTGAAAAAAGACTCAGGGATAAAAATCGTCCTCTGGGATGAGCGTTTGAGCACAAAGGAAGCGGAAGACATGATGCTGGCGGCTGATCTTTCCAGGCGAAAAAGAAAAAGTGTCGTTGATAAGATCGCGGCGCAATTGATATTGCAGGGCTATCTTGACAGCTGTGCGGAAAAAAGAAAGACGTAGAGGGGGACATGTACCAGAAAAAACAATTACGGAACGGGTTAAAAATAATAGTATCACCTATGCCTCATATGAGTTCGGTCACACTGGGCGTATGGATAGGGGTGGGGGGCAGGTATGAATCATCCCGCGAGAGCGGTATGAGCCATCTGATAGAACATATGCTCTTCAAGGGGACGAAAACCAGGTCTGCCAAAGACCTCAAAGAATCCATAGAAGGGGTAGGTGGCGTGTTGAACGGGTTCACCGCCGATGAGGTTACGTGTTATATGGTGAAGATACCTTCGATCCATCTGGCTATGGGACTCGAGATACTGACCGATATGGTCTTCAATCCCGGGTTCGATCCCGACGAGCTTGCCAGAGAGAAGTTCGTGATATGTGAGGAGATCAAGATGTACCGGGACCAGCCTGCCGAACGTGTGATAGAATTGCTGGCCGCGGTCATGTGGCCGGACAATTCCCTGGGAAGGCCGTTGACGGGCACCATCAAGACCGTCCAGAGTTTCAGGAACGGGAAGGTCGTTTCATTCAAGGAAAAATATTACCACCCCTCGAATATGGCTGTGATCGCGTCCGGTTGTGTGGATATAAAGGCGATCTCGGGCTATGTCTCCGGGAAGTATAAAGGGGCAAAAAGAAAAAGGCCCGTCTTTAAGACCCCGCGGACCGGGCAGAGAGGGTTCAGGTGCAGGTTTCTTTCGGGGGATACCAGCCAGACGCATATAGCTCTTGGATTTCACGCTGACGGCAGGAACGTACGGGACCGGTTCGCGTTCAAACTTTTGAGCGTGATACTCGGGGGTAATATGTCTTCACGGCTTTTCGAGGAACTGCGCGAAAAATATGGATTATGTTACGACATAGCTTCTTCTTACAAACGTCATAGCGATGTGGGTGAATTCGTCATCCATGCCGGTGTTGATAATAAAAATACTTTGCGTTCCCTGGCGGCCGTGCTTGACGAGTTAAGTAAAATAAGAGATATGGGGGTGACCGGGGATGAGCTTTTGAGGGCAAAAGAATACGCCAAGGGCCAGTTTCTGCTGGCGATGGAAAATACATACGCCAGGATGATGTGGTTCGGTGACAGGATCATGGTAGACGGTCACATACCCGATGAGAATGAACTGCTGAAGACGCTGGACAAGGTCACGGTCAAGGATATAAAAAAGGCATGTGAAAAGATGTTCAGGTCGGAGATGGCTAACCTGGCCGTGGTGGGCAAATTGAGCGTTAAGGACAAGAATGAGATGAAGAAAGTGGTTTCCAAATTATGAGAAGTTCTTTTAAGGTTGCCAGGGTCCTCGGGATAGATATAGAGATACACGCGACCTTTTTTATACTTTTGATGTTTTTTTTCATGCTGCTCGGCCCAAAAGGTATGCTTTTGATACTCGGCGTGTTCTTTTTTGTGACTATCCATGAATTGTGCCACAGCCTCGCGGCTCTTTATTTCGGTATTAGCGTAAAAAAGATCACGCTGCTCCCGATCGGCGGGGTGGCGTCGATGTCGGAAATACCGCGCAAACCTTTTCAGGAACTGGTGATAAGCCTGGCCGGTCCGATGTCGAATATCATGGTCCTGGTGATCTTCTACTGGCCTTTGAACATATTCCTGGGCCACGAAAGATTGATGCACCCGCTTCTTGTTATTGCCGGACGGGGGGGATCGGTGGCTGACATCAATATTCTGGCTTATATTTACTGGTTAAACCTTATGCTGGCGATGTTCAATATATTGCCCGCGTTCCCTATGGACGGAGGCAGGGTATTGAGGGCATTGTTGTCATACAGGATGAGTTATAAGAGGTCTACTGATATTGCCGTTAAACTGGGCCACGTTTTCGCTCTTTTATTCGCCTATATAGGGTTGTTACACGGGCACATATTTCTTCTTATTATCGCTGTGTTTATTTATATGTCCGCTTCCAGCGAGGGATTGCAGGTAAATGTGAGCGAAACAATAAAGGATTATACCGTTAAAAACGTTCTTTCAAGAGAATATATATCCGTTTCACCCGAAACTCCGCTGGCAAGGGTCCTGGAACTGGTGTTTCATTCGCATCAGGAAGATTTCCCCGTGACATTTGAGGGTTCGTATGCGGGGCTTGTGACCAGGAAAGAGTTGATGCGTGGTATCCATGAAAGAGGCAAGACCGCGGCGGCATCGGAAATAATGAGGACGGACCTTCCCGGCGTAGATATAGATGCGAGACTGCATGAAGTCAGGAAATTGATGACAGAAAATGACACCCGGGCGTTGGCGGTGATGAAAGACGGCAGATTGGCGGGCATAGTGACGCTGGATGATATTAATAAAGTTTTTCTGATGATAGGGGAAAAATACCAAAAATAAAAGGGGTATGATATGGGAAAAGACAAGGTGTTGATAGCGCCAAGCATATTGTCAGCGGATTTTTCCAGACTGGGGCAGGAGATATCCGATATCGAAAAAGCCGGCGCGGACTGGGTGCATGTGGACGTCATGGACGGGTTATTCGTCCCGAATATCACGATAGGCCCGCTTGTCGTAAAAGCGATAAGGAACCTTACGGGACTTTTTTTCGATGTACATCTTATGATAGACGATCCCGTTAAATATGTGGACAGTTTCGCGGAAGCCGGCAGTGATCTTATAACTTTCCACATCGAAGCGTGTGATGACCCCGGGGCTATAATCAGGAAGATCAGGGATAAAGATAAGAAAGTAGGGGTTTCCGTCAAACCCGGCACCGGGTTGAATGAGCTGTATCCTTTTCTGGAAAAGGTGGACATGGTGCTTATTATGACCGTAGAACCCGGGTTCGGCGGCCAGGAATTCATGGAAGACATGATGCAAAAAGTTAAAGAGCTCAGAAAAAGGTTTAAAGGCCTGATCCAGGTCGACGGCGGTATTAACGCGCAAACGTCCGGTATCGCCGCGGCGGCGGGCGCGGATGTGCTTGTAGCCGGTACTGCTGTTTTTAAGACCGGAGATTATTCCGCCGCGATCGCGGAGTTAAAAAAAGGAGTGCGTTGAAACTGTTGATTTTAACGCAAATATCCTTATAATGGCCATTGTTTCAGATGCCGCGGTTAATATTGTTCATAAAGATCGGAGGATGAGATGGGGAAAATAAAATTTGGTACCGACGGGTGGAGAGCGATAATAAGTGAGGATTTTACTTTTGAAAACGTCGGCATAGCCGCTCAGGCCGTGGCCGATTTTATTAAGTCTAAAAAAGGTCATGTTTACAGAAGAAGAAAAGTGGTGATCGGGTATGACACACGGTTTCTTTCCGATAAATACGCTGAGACAGTGGCTTCGGTATTTGCGGCTAACGGTATCAAATCCATTTTATCGGACAGGCCCTGTCCGACCCCTTCGGTCAGTTTTTACATTAAGAAACACAGGTTGACGGGCGGTATCATGATCACGGCCAGCCATAACCCGCCGGCTTACAACGGGGTCAAGTATAAAGGGTATTTCGGGGGTTCAGCGGGCAGCGATATAATCGATCTTATCGAAAAAAGATTATACAAGAGCAAAGTCAGGAAGATGCCCCTGGAACAGTCTGTTAAGAAAAAAATGGTGGTTGTCGAAGATATAATAACTACCCAGCTGGAGTTTATAAAGAAGTACGCTGATATGAAAACCCTGAAAAAAGCAAAGCTCAGGATACTTGTCGATTCGATGTACGGTACGGGGCAGACTTATCTGGGGGAGATATTAAAAAATACCGGGATCAAAGTGGATTATATCAATACTGGGATCAACCCGGGATTCAACGGGACGGCGCCGGAACCGAACGCCCACCATCTGAAAGAGTTGATGGGCAAGATGAAACGCGGCGGATACGACCTGGGCGTGGCCACGGACGGCGACGCGGACCGCGTAGGCATAGTGGATAATAAAGGGAATATACTTACGGGGCATAAAGTAATGGCGCTTCTTCTCCTGCATCTTCTTAAGAACAGGAAGATGACGGGAGGTGTGGTGCAGACGGTATGCGGTACGGGGCTTATCACTAAGATATGCAAGCTGTATAATATCAGGCATTTCGAGACGCCCGTCGGCTTTAAATATATAGCCAGGTTGATGGTCGATAAAAACATACTGCTGGGCGGAGAAGAAACAGGCGGGATAGGCTTCAAAAATTATATACCCGAACGGGACGGGTTCCTTTCCGCGCTTTTGATAATGGAATTGATGATCAAAAGCAGGATGCCGCTTGATAAGATACTCACGCGGATCGATAAAGAGTTCGGGAAATATATATATGAAAGGGCCGATGTCGTCTTCCCGGCGTCAAAAAGAAAACGGCTGCTTGACGGGCTGAAAAAGAAGCCGTTAAAGGAGATACTCGGGAAGAAAGTTGTGGAGATAAACGATTCCGACGGCACGAAATTTATCTGTGAAGACGGGAGCTGGCTTCTCATAAGGCTGTCCGGCACGGAACCCAAGCTGCGGATATACAGCGAGACATCTTCTCAAAAAAGGTCTTTGCGGTATATTAAATGCGGGAAAGACCATGCTTTTGACATAATGGGGGCCTGATATCCGGCCGCGGCGCCGGGAAAAAATATATCGGCGCAAATAAACTGTGGGATAGCATGAAGGACATTGAAAAGATCAGGAATTTTTGTATAATCGCGCACATAGATCACGGCAAATCCACTTTAGCTGACAGGATAATACAGCTGACGGATACGGTGGATGTGAGAAATTTCCGTGATCAATTGCTGGATGACATGGACCTGGAGCGGGAAAGAGGTATAACCATAAAGTCCAGCGCTGTGAAGATAGAGTACGCGTCCAGAAACGGCAAGAAATATTATCTGAATCTTATCGATACTCCGGGACATGTGGATTTTGCCTATGAAGTATCCAAGACAATAGCCGCGTGCGAAGGGGCATTATTGCTGGTCGACGCGGTTCAGGGAGTGGAGGCCCAGACAATAGCGAACCTTTATCTGGCTATCGAGCACAATCTTGTAATAATCCCGGTTATCAACAAAATAGACCTCAAAAACTCCAGGATAGACGATGTGAAGCTTCAGATGATCGATATGCTGGGTTCGGATGATGAGGATATACTGCTGGCCAGCGCGAAGGACAATGTCGGGACAGAAGACATCCTTGAAGCCGTCATAACGAGGGTACCTCATCCTGTAGGTTCGGCTGTGGATCCTTTGCAGGCGTTGATCTTTGATTCCGAGTATGATGTTTACAGGGGGGTCATAATATACGTGAGGATCATGAATGGCTGTATAAAAGCAGGTATGCAGATAGTCATGATGAACAGGGGTTCGAAATACGAGGTCAAAGAAGTCGGTATTTTTACCCCGAAGGAGACTGTTGTCCCGGAACTGAACTGCGGGGAAGTGGGGTATATTATATGCAATATCAAAGACGCCAGGGAAGTGGAGGTCGGCGATACTATAACAGATACGGCAAATCCTGCGGCTGCTCCCCTGCCCGGGTATAAAAAAGTCAAGCCTATGGTGTTCAGCGGGATCTACCCGGTAAGTAACGAGGATTACGAGGAACTGAAGAACGCTATGGTAAAATTAAGGTTGTCGGATTCATCGTTTATTTATGAGGCGGAGACGTCCGCTGCGCTCGGGTTCGGGTTCAGGTGCGGATTCCTGGGGCTTCTCCATATGGAGATCGTCCAGGAACGCCTTGAAAGGGAGTTCAACCTGGACCTTATTCTCACCAGCCCCAGCGTGAATTACAAAGTCAAACTTACTAACGGAGACCTTTTCGATATAGATAATCCCTCCAGATATCCCGAAAATGAAAAGATCGATTTTATTGAAGAACCTTTTGTCCGTTGTCATATTTTCGCGCCCAGTAATTCGGTGGGCGCGTTGATGAAGCTTTGTGAGAACAAAAGGGGGGAGTTTGTCAGTACTAAATACCTGGACCCGACAAAGGTCCAGCTTACATATAATATGCCGTTATCCGAGATAGTCGTGGATTTTTATGATAAGATCAAGTCTTCGACCCAGGGGTATGGTTCCCTGGATTATGAGTTTACCGGGTACAAAAGATCCGATATTGTCAAGCTGGAGGTGCTTATCAACAGTGAGCCGTGTGACGCTCTTTCCAGCATTGTGCACAGGGACCATGCCCGGGAAAAAGGCCTTGAGCTGGTGAAGAGATTGAAGGAATCCATTCCCAAGCATCTTTTTAAAATAGCTATTCAGGCGGCTGTGGGCGGTAATATCATAGCCCGTGAGACCGTTTCGGCGCTGAAAAAGCATGTTACGGGAAAATGTTACGGTGGAGACATAACGAGAAAAAGGAAACTGTGGGAGAAACAGAAGGAAGGTAAAAAAAAGATGCGCAGGATAGGCAGTGTGGAAGTGCCTAAAGAGGCGTTTTTAAAAGCGATGAAGGTGGCATGATGAAAATTGATATTAATTGGAAATATTTATGGGAAGAATGGATCAAACCCATCCTGATAGCGGCGGTCCTGGCGTTTTTGATCAGAAGCTTTATTATACAGCCTTTTAAAATACCGTCCAGTTCCATGTATCCTACACTTCAGCCGGGAGACAGGATCTTCGTAAGCAAATTTATCTATGGGGCCAAAGTCCCATGGACTGATATAAGACTGCCCGAAGTCAGGGACCCGGAACCGGGGGACATAGTCGTGTTTTTATCCCCGGTCGAAAAGAAAAAGTTCCTGGTAAAAAGATTTATCGCCGGAGGCGGCCAGAAAATAGAGATAAAAGACGGGGCTGTTTATGTAGACGGGAACAAGATCGATTCCGGGCCGTTCAGGAGGTTTTTCTATTATAACCGGGGAGAATACGGGGCTGAGGGCAAAGTTACGGAGGTCCCGGAGGGGCATTTTTTTGTATTGGGTGACAACAGCGCGAATTCCCTGGATTCAAGATATTGGGGCTTTGTTCCCGAGAAAAACCTTGCCGGAAGGGCATTCGTTATACATTGGCCCATACGCAGGATACAATTGCTCCGGGAAGGCGATTAGGGGCGTATTGGGTTTGTTGGGTTTGTTGGGTTTATTGGGTTTGTTGGGTTATCTGTAAACTGTGAACTGTGATCTGTCTTTTGTCATCTGTAAACTATATACGATATACGCAATACGCAATACGCAATACGATATACGATATACGAAATGATCTGTCTTCTGTACTCTGTTTTCTGACATCTGTAGCCGATATACGATATACGCAATACGATATACGCAATACGCAATACGATATACGATATACGCAATACGCAATACGATATACGAAATGATCTGTCTTCTGTCATCTGTTTTCTGGCTTCTGAATGTTCTGATAGCTGATAGCCGAAAGCTGATGTCTGAAAAAGGGATATAAATTTATTGTATATGAGAGATTAATATGAACTGGGCTAACAGGTTGACCATTTTAAGAATACTCATGGTGCCGGTTTTTATAATGGCGATCATGTATCATGAATTGGATCTGGCTTTTATCCTCTTTATAGCCGCGGCGGTCACGGACGCCCTGGATGGTTATATAGCCAGGATCCGGAACGAAAAAACAGTCCTTGGGACTATCATGGACCCCATAGCCGACAAGCTGCTTGTAGGAAGCGCTTATATAGGGTTCAGCCTGGTATCCGGTCTCCCGCAATATTTAAAAATGCCGATCTATGTGCCGTTGATAATCATAAGCAGGGACGTGATAATCCTGATGGGAGCGCTTGTCATATATCTGATCACCGGGAAACTTGATGTGAAGCCGACGATGGCCGGTAAGCTGACCACATTTTTCCAGATGATAACGATAATAGCGGTTTTATTGCGTTTTGTATATTCCAACTGGCTGTGGAATATTGCGGTGATCATGACCATGATATCCGGATTGGATTATCTGAGGATAGGGGCGGTGAGCGTCAATGGAAAGACTTAACAGTATCCCGTCCATCTGTATCGTGGGCAGGCCTAATGTCGGAAAGTCTTCTCTGTTCAATTGTCTGCTGGGCGAAAGGCGGGCAGTGGTCATAGAGCAATCCGGGACTACCAGGGACCGGGTGGAAGCCCTGATCAAAATAAAAGGCTATACGTTCAAGTTGATAGACACCGGAGGGTATCTTAAGGAAGATACTGATGTTCTTTCCGTGAACGTGAAAGAGCAGATCAAGAGGGGGATGGAAGATGCGTCTCTGATAATAATGGTCGGGGATGCGCAATGCGGTATATCACCCGCGGACAGAGAGGTAACTGAAATATTGAGAAAAGCTGATAAGCCCGTGATCCTGGTAGTTAACAAGGCGGATAATAACAGGTTAGAGGCGGATGCCGTAGAGTTTTATCAGCTGGGACTGGGGGATCCGATGCCGGTTTCCTGTCTGCATAGAAAAGGATTAGCCGGGCTGAAAGATATTGTCCTGGAAAAGGCCAGGGGCCTGCTTGAGAGGAGCGGAAACGACGGAAGATCGCTCAAAGTGGCGGTTGTCGGCAGGCCCAACGTGGGAAAGTCTTCTTTTGTGAACGCCTTATTGAAGACAGAGAGAGTCATTACCAGCGATATGCCGGGTACTACCAGGGATTCCATTGACACTTATTTTTCTTTCGGGGGTGATGATTACATTTTGATCGATACTGCCGGGATAAGGCATAAAAGAAAGATAAAAAGCACCGTCGACACATTCAGCATGATGCGCTCCCTGGATTCGATCAGAAGAGCGGACGCCGTAATACTTTTGCTCGATGCCGCCGATGGGGTGACCAGGGATGATACAGGTATCCTTGATCATATAGAGGAAAGCGGGAAGGCCTGCCTTATCGCGGTGAACAAGTGGGACCTTTCTGAAGGTGTGGAAGATGTATCGGGTGAAGAATATGTCAAACATCTCTTGTATGCGTCGCCCAGGCTCAGGGTGTATCCTTTTTTATTTATATCCGCGCATACCGGGAAAAACGTCCTGAAAAGCATTTCTACACTCAAGGTCCTTGATGCTAATCTCGACCAGAAATTCGCGACGCCTTTACTGAACAGGCTGATAGAAAATTCCGATCCTTCAAAAGTACCAGTACCGCGCAGAAAAAAGAGGCCCAATTTTCTTTATGTTACACAGACAAGCGCCCGGCCGGTGGAATTTTCGGTTTTCGTAAACGACCCCAAAGCCGTTACTCCCGCGCATTTGAGCTTTATTGAAAATGTTTTCAGGGAAAGCCTTTCTTTAAAAGGGATACCGATAAAAATAAACGTGAGAAGATCCCGGAAGGAGAAAAAATGATATATATCCTATTAACGGCCATATCGGCTTATCTGTTGGGGTCCATCCCGACCGGATATATTTTCGGCAGGGTGATGAAAGGAATTGATATCCGCAGGCATGGCAGCGGCAATGTAGGGGCGACTAACGTCTTCAGAACGGTCGGTAAAATACCGGGTGTTATCGCGTTGTTGCTTGATTTTTTAAAAGGGTTCGTCGCTGTTACTTTATTACCCGCGTTGGCCGGAAGATTTGTTCCCGGATTATTTCATGAACATCCATATGTGTATATATTTTTCGGAGCCGCCGCGATAGCTGGTCATATCTGGACTATATTCCTTCGCTTTAAAGGCGGTAAAGGTGTAGCCACATCCGCCGGTGTCATCACAGGGCTTGATCCTCTCTTGCTTGTAATAGTGCTGGTTATATGGATAATAGTTTTCTGGATAAGCAAAATAGTTTCGTTGTCCTCTATAGCCGCGGCAACCGCGTTACCTGTCATAGCTGTGGTCTTGAACAGGGATATTTCCTTCGTCCTTTTTTATTCCACCATCTGTATGCTTGGTATATTCAGCCACAGATCCAACATAAGACGCCTCATAAGAGGGGAAGAAAAGAAAATCCTGTAAAGAAAGAAAAAGTTAGAAAAACCCGCTTGAATAATTTTCAGATAGGAGTATAATTAAGGTGTTAGTAGCATGAAAAGCCAATATTTGCGAAATACTTAGTAAGACCTTTTAAAAAGTTCGTAATATCAGGAGTCAAAATGAAAGAGCTGGTCTATAAAACTATTGATGGGACAAACCCCAGAAAAAAGGAAGTTTCCATAGAGGAGATCCAGGATTTCAGGGAAAGCCATGTTACTAAAAAATGGATATGCAAGTATTTTGTTAGATCCCAGCATCATTCCAGGTCAGCGCGCGATATGGAAAAATGGCTGAAAGACGCGCAGGAGAACAAGCACAATATAAAAAATTGTCATATATTGAGGCATAAAGATTCTAAGACCGGTATGTCAAAGGTATTATGTAAGGTCATGGGTGAGTTTTTTGTGGTACGCGGTTTGACCGCGTACAAGATCGTATATGTGAATTCTCTTAAGATCACCATGTCATTTACAGGTGGAAGGGGATATTGAGATGATAAATAACATAATGCACAATATCATACATAGTTGCATGTTCGCTGCGGCGGTATGGAAACTGAACGCTATAAAACTGCAGATGGCAATGCAGGAACTTTTGCTGCATAGATAACTTATAAGAGCTCAGATTACCTCCTGAGAAAGCGGGGATGGTGTGTTGCCATCTCCGTCTTTTTCTAAAAAGGGGATGACATGGTGTCATCCCCTTTTTTTTGTCCCTCGCCGGAACGTCCCGGGCCTGTATTATATTGACTCATTATATTATATATGCTAAACTTTTTTGAATATTATGAGCAAAGTCACAGTCATAGGCGACGGCGGCTGGGGTACGGCTCTGGCTATATTGGCGGACTCAAACGGGATCGATACCGTTCTTTGGAGTTATTCTCCGGAATATGCCGGTTTTCTGTCGAAAAACAGGGAAAATGTAAAGTTCCTGAAAGGGATCAGGATACCCGAAAGCATTGAGATAACATCATGTGAGAAAACGGCGGCCGATGCTGAATATATTATATTCGTAGTCCCGTGCGAATATTTAAGATCCGTAGCGGAAAAATTCGCCGGGATGCGGTTCAGGCGTATAATCAGCGCGATAAAAGGGATAGAAAACAGCAGCCTCGAAAGGCCGTCTGAGATCTTGCGCGGATTTTTCCCGGGTTCGGAAATAGGCGTATTATCGGGTCCAAGCATTTCTTTCGAGGTAGCCAGGAAATTTCCGACCACTGTGGTTTTCGCGGGCGAAGACAGCTGGAGCCGCGATGTTCAGGAGCTGCTTACGTCGGGGTATTTTCGTGTTTATACTTCCGGAGATCTTACAGGCGTGGAGCTGGGAGGGGCGCTTAAGAACATTGTCGCGATCGCCGCGGGTATTTCCGACGGCATGGGGTTCGGTACCAATTCCAAAGCCGCGATCCTTACAAGGGGGCTGGCCGAAATAACCAGACTGGGTGTTTGTATGGGAGCGCGGCGGGAAACATTCAGCGGGCTGAGCGGTGTGGGAGACCTCGCTACGACTTGTATCAGTTCCCACAGCAGGAACAGGTGGTTTGGTGAGCAGATAGGCAGGGGCAGTACAGTAGCGGAGGCGCTGGGTTCCACCGAGATGGTCGTGGAAGGTATCGCCACTGTGAGGTCGGTATTCGAACTGGCTAAAAAGTATTCGGTAGATATGCCGATAACTGAGAAAGTATTTGAGATTGTCCATGAAGGTAAAGATCCGGGAGTTGCGTTAAAAGAGTTGATGAACCGGGATCTTAAGGCTGAAGATTACGGATAATAAGATGCAGGGGCGTATCGCGATATGCCCCTGCTGAAAAACACGTCGGGACGTGGCGCAGCTTGGCTTAGCGCACTGGTCTGGGGGACCAGGGGCCGCCGGTTCGAATCCGGCCGTCCCGACCATTGTTTTTAACTTACGAAGACGATGCAAGAGGATCTAGAGGCTGGGATTTGGGATTAATAATTTCGTATATAGTATACAGTATATCGTATATAGTCCTATTCCCCCTCACCGTTCCTCTCCCCCATTATGGGGAGAGGGGATAATGGTTAGTGAGATAGACAATATTGTTATGTATTATGCGCAATACGATATACGCAATACGAGATACCATTAAGCTTAAAGCTTAAGGCTCCAGCCATAGGCTGGTCAGCCCTTGGCTGATATGGCTTAAAGCTAACGTAGGTTCTTTGAGTTTGTTGGGTTTGTTGGGTTCTTTGGGTTATCTGTAAACTGTGAACTGTTTTCTGACATCTGTAGCCGATATACGCAATACGATATACGAGATACCATTAAGCTTAAAGCTTACGGCTCCAGCCATAGGCTGGTCCGCTTTTGGCGGAGACAGCTGAAAGCTGAAATACAAGGGGAATTCATGAAAAAGATAAACGTAGGATTGATCGGCGCGGGGACCATCGGAAGCGGGCTTGTTGACGTGTTCAACGAGAACCGGGAACTTATCCTCAGGCGTACGGGTATAGATTTTATCCTGAAGGGTGTTTGTGATAATGATGAAGGCAGACTCCGGGATATATCCGGTGCCGACGGCCTGAAAAAAACCGTGAAAGCGGATGATATTCTTGATGCCGATGATATTGATATCGTCGTGGAACTTATCGGCGGGGTCGACCCGGCAAAAGACTTTATCATGAAAGCCCTCGGCAACAGAAAACATGTTGTGACCGCTAATAAAGCCCTTCTTTCGCATCATTGGAAAGAGATCTTTAAGATAGCCAGGGAAAACGGTCTTTACATCGGGTTCGAGGCGAGCGTAGGCGGAGGGATCCCGATAATAAAGACCATTTGCGAGAGTTTTGTCGCTAACAGGTTCGAGGCTATAAACGGGATACTTAACGGGACGACTAATTTTATACTGACGATGATGTCGGATGAGAACTGCCCTTTTGAGAGTGCTTTGAAGATCGCCCAGGAAAAAGGGATCGCTGAGAGTAATCCGGAACTGGATATTTCAGGCAAAGACAGCGCGCATAAACTTGCCATACTCGCGATGATGGGGTTTGGGGTGGAAGTCGCGATGGAGGATATTTTTACCGAAGGGATAGAAAATATCTCCCCGATCGATATAACATACGCTTCGGGATGGGGATACAATATAAAATTGTTAGCCATCGCGAAAAAATCGTCTGAAGGGATCCAACTGAGCGTTTATCCGGCACTGGTGCCCGTTTGTAATCTTCTGGCGAACGTAAAAGGGGAAGATAACGCTATTCTTCTCCGGGGAAATTTTGTGGGAGAATCACTTCTTTACGGTAAGGGCGCCGGCAAGCGTCCTACGGCAAGCGCCGTGATGAGCGATATAGTCGAGATAGGCACTTTCATGTCCGCCGGGAATCGTTCCGAAGCTTTAGGCGATTATCTATATGCTGATAATACTCTCGGCATAATGGCGATGGAACGGGTGAATATGCCGTATTATCTGCGATTCAGCGTGATAGACCAGACTGGTGTATTGGCCGGGATCTCTAATATCCTTTCACGGCATAATATCAGCATTGCTACCATGAGCCAGGAAGAAAGAAAGGAAGGGGAAAGTGTCCCGGTGATCATGCTTACGCATAATGCCAATGAAGGTGAGATGAAAAAAGCCATATCCGAGATAGATAAAATGGATTTTGTGGCGGACAAGACCGTTATGATAAGGATCGGAGGTTGATCTTGAATGTTCGGGTATCGCAACATTGAACGGGGAGAAATATGGGCGTAATTGAAAAATACAGGGCTTATCTGCCTGTTACTGAAAAAACACCGGTTATCTCGCTTGAAGAAGGGGATACTCCGTTGATCAGAGCCGAAGCTGTCGAAAAGCTTATCGGCCCCGGGTACAATGTCTGGTTGAAATTCGAGGGGCTTAACCCCACCGGGAGTTTTAAGGACCGGGGTATGACCATGGCGGTATCCAAGGCTATCGAGGAAGGGACCCGCGCGGTCGTATGCGCGTCGACAGGAAACACTTCGGCTTCCGCGGCGGCTTTTGCCGCGAAAGCCGGGATAAAATGTATTGTCGTTATTCCCGAAGGGGCCATCGCGCTTGGAAAACTGGCCCAGGCATTGATACACGGGGCCAGGGTCATCGCTATAAGAGGAAATTTCGATCAGGCGCTGGAAATAGTCAGGAAGATCAGTGAGGAATATCCCGTAACCCTGGTCAATTCCATAAATCCGTTCAGGATCGAAGGCCAGAAAACGGCTTCTTTCGAGATATGTGATAGATTGAGGCACGTACCCGATTTTCACGCTTTACCCGTCGGGAACGCCGGGAATATCACCGCTTACTGGAAAGGCTACAAAGAATATAAAGACGCCGGGAAAATAGACATGTTGCCGGTGATGCTTGGTTTCCAGGCTGCGGGGTCCGCTCCTATAGTTGAAAAACGGGTCATAGAGGATCCGAAGACAATAGCTACGGCTATAAAGATCGGGAATCCCGCCAGCTGGGAATCCGCTGAGAACGCCAGGGATGAATCCGGCGGGTTGATAGAAAAAGTCACTGATGATGAGATACTGGAAGCGTACAGGTTTATGGCGGCGAAAGCCGGGATCTTTGCCGAACCGGCATCCGCCGCGGGTGTAGCCGGTATAATCAAAAAAGCGAAAGAAGGTTATTTCCCGGAACTGGAAAAGGGGACTACTAAGGATATAGTCTGCGTATTGACCGGTCATGGCCTGAAAGACCCGGACAGGGCGATCAAATGCCTTGAATATCCGACGGTCGTCGACGCTAAAACGGAGGAAGTGCTTAAGGAGGCAGGAATCTGATATGAAATATATAATCCTTGTACCGGATGGTATGGCTGATGTTCCTGTAGATGAACTTAACGGCAGGACCTGTATGGAGGCGGCTAACATACCCAATATGGATATGGTAGCCCGTAAAGGGAAAGTGGGCACGGTTAAGAACGTGCCGCGCGGCATGCAGCCGGCCAGTGATGTAGCAAACCTTTCTATCCTGGGATATGATCCCAGGAAATATTATTGCGGCCGGGGTCCGTTCGAAGCCGCTAACCTTAACGTGGCGCTTGACAAAAATAATGTGGCTTTCAGATTTAACACTATTACTGTCTCGGAAAATAAGATGGCGGACTATAGCGCGGGGCATATAAGCACCGCGGAGGTCAAACTTCTTGTCGATGTTCTAAATGAAGAGCTGGGCGATGAGAGATATTCTTTTTACGCCGGATGCAGCTACAGGAACCTCTTGAAGGTCACCTGTTCAAGCCCTGAAGAAGCCGATATGTTGAGCGATGTGCAGTGTTCACCGCCTCATGACATCCTGGACAAACCTCTGAAGAAATTTATGCCTAAAAATGATGAACTCACGGCATTGATGGAAAGGAGCAGGGAGTTGTTCAAGAACCATGATGTCAATAAAGTGCGGGTCGACCTCGGGCAGAATCCGGCTGACATGATATGGTTATGGGGGCAGGGGAAAAAACCGGATATGCCTGTATTCAAAGACGCGTACGGGATAACGGGGGGTATAATATCGGCGGTGGACCTTATCAAGGGCATAGGTAAGATCCTTGAGCTCGAGGTCGTCGATGTCCCCGGGGCTACCGGATATTATGATACAAATTACGAGGGTAAGGCGGATGCGGCGCTTGAGGTCCTGAAACATAAAGATCTTGTGTTCGTCCATGTAGAGGCTCCCGATGAGGCCGGGCATAATGGGGATATCCTGGCGAAGATAAACGCGATAGAGAACTTTGACAGCAAGATAGTGGGAAAGATAGTGCGGGCCCTCACGGGCAGAGAGAGTTTCAGGATACTGCTTCTCCCGGACCACCCGACCCCGGTATACAAAAGGACGCATACGATAGATCCCGTGCCGTTCGCCGTGGCGGGGGACGGAATAACCGCGGACGAGGTCGCGGTATTCTCGGAAAATTCCGCCAAAGCGGGAAGCCTGAACATTAAAAACGGGCATGAATTGATGGGGCTTTTACTGGGCGATAAATTATGATGCCCGTACGTCCGGCGGATATGTGATAAAAACAGGGCCGGAAAAGCGTTTTATATGCGGAAGAGGCGTGTATGAGGAAAAAGAAAATAATCGTACAGAAGTTCGGCGGGACCAGTGTAGCGGACCCGGAGAAGATCAAAGGGGTGGCTGAAAAAGTCGCGAGTACCCGCCGCCGCGGTTACGATGTAGTCGTTGTCGTGTCGGCTCTCGGCAAGACCACTGATCAATTGCTTAAACTGGCTTCCGAGGTCCACGAAGACCCTTCCGAAAGAGAACTGGACATGCTGATGTCCACGGGGGAACAGATATCGGTCGCCCTGCTGGCCATGGCCCTTCATAAACTGGGACAGGAAGCTATTTCGTTTACCGGTGCCCAGGTCGGTATTGTCACCGATTCTTCACATACGAAGGCGCGGATACTGGATGTGGCTACGGGAAAAATAAAAGACCAGCTGAAAAAAGGCCGTATAGTCATAGTGGCCGGTTTCCAGGGAGTCAACCTTGACCAGGAGATAACCACTTTAGGCAGAGGAGGGTCGGATATGACCGCGGTGGCGCTGGCAAAAGTTTTGAAAGCCGAAATGTGTGAGATATTCACCGATGTTAAAGGTGTTTATACCGCGGATCCCCGGACGGTCAGGAATGCCAGAAAACTTGATAAAATAAGTTATGATGAGATGCTTGAACTGGCCTCTCTTGGCGCTCAGGTAATGCAGGCCAGGAGCATGGAAGTGGCGAGCAAGTTCAACGTTCCCATCCATGTCAGGTCCAGTTTTTCCGCGGAAAAAGGAACCGTAATATGCAAGGAGGTAAGTGAGATGGAAGGGGTTCTGGTGAGGGGAGTCACTGTTAACAATAAAGAAGCTAAAGTAACCGTATGTGATGTCCCGGATAAACCGGGAGAGGCGAGTAAATTATTCGAGTACCTTGCCGAAGCGGATATAAATGTTGATATGATAATCCAGAATGTGTCCAGGACCGGCGCGACGGATATTTCATTTACGGTGCCTTCGGGTGATCTGGGAAAGACACAGAAAGTGGTGGAGAAGATCGGCAAAAGCATAGGGTTTAAGAGCGTAAAGTATGACAAGGATGTATCCAAAGTATCGATCATCGGCATCGGGATGCGCAGCCATTCGGGTGTCGCCGCCAGGATGTTCAACGCGCTGGCTTCCAAAAAGATAAACATCGATATGATATCGACAAGCGAGATAAAGATCTCGTGTGTTATCAGAAAAAAAGAATCTGAAAAAGCCGTAAAAGCGATACACAAAGCCTTCGGTTTGCATAAGAAATAACATTTAGTTTGTTGCGTGCCAGGCTCTTGAGACAAACAGGACGCGACTTAACAGGTTCAATAAACCTGGGGGACTCAATAAACGCGATGAGTCGATCATGTCGCAAAAAAAGCGAGGCTCGATATGAATAAAATATATGTATATGACACGACACTTAGAGACGGTGCCCAGTCAGAAGGCATCTCTTTTTCCGTGCAGGATAAGGTCAGGATCGCCCGTAAACTTGACAGCCTGGGGATAGACTTTATCGAGGGCGGATGGCCGGGCGCTAACCCGAAAGAAGATGAGTTTTTCAGCGTCGCCAGAAAAGATCTGAAGCTTAAAAAGTCCAGGCTGGTAGCTTTCGGCAGCACTCGTCGGGTCAATTCGGTGCCGTCTAAAGACATAATACTCAAAGGATTATTAAAAGCCGAGACCGAATATGTGGCTATTTTCGGTAAAAGCTGGGACCTGCATGTGAAAAGCGTGTTAAAGACCTCTCTCAAGGAAAATCTGAAGATGATAGGCGATTCGGTGCATTACTTGAGAAAAAAAGGCCGGCAGGTGATCTTTGACGCGGAACATTTTTTTGCCGGATACGAGGACAATCCCGATTATGCGCTCGAGACATTGATCGCGGCTTTTGACGCGGGGGCGGAATTTGTCGTACTTTGCGATACAAACGGCGGGACGGTCACCAGCAGGGTATTCGAGATAGTGGAAGAAGTCAGGGAGAGAGTCTCCGGCCAGCTGGGGATACACACGCATAATGACGCGGAAATGGCCGTAGCCAATTCTGTGGCCGCTATACAGGCGGGGTGTAATCATGTGCAGGGGACTTTCAACGGGTACGGGGAAAGATGCGGGAACGCCAACCTGGTCTCCATAGTCCCCGCGCTCCGGTATAAGCTGGGTTACGACTGTCTTAATGATTTTGCCCTTAAGGAATTATCCGAGGCGTCAAGATATATAGCGGAAATCGCGAATATGCGGCATCAGGATTCTCAACCTTATGTGGGGAACAGTGCTTTCGCGCACAAGGCGGGTGTTCATATCAATGCCATGATGAAAGACTCAAGGACATATGAACACATAGATCCGGAGAAGATTGGGAATAAAAGGAGAGTGCTCATTTCTGAGCTTTCCGGGAAGTCCAGTATAATAGAAAAAGCCGGTGAGTTCGGTGTCGATATCGATTCGAAATCCGATAAAGCCCGCAGGATCCTCAGCCTTGTGCAGGACCTGGAAAAAGAAGGGTACCAGTTCGAGCTGGCGGAAGCTTCATTGATGATGCTTATGCGGAGGTCCACGGGGGATTTCAGGAAACATTTTGAGATAAAGGATCTCAGGGTCATCGTGGAGGAACGTGAGGACGGCAGGGAGATATCCGAAGCGACGGTCAAGGTGAAAGTCGGAGGAGAAGAACGCCATACGGTTTCACTGGGTGACGGCCCGGTCCACGCGATGGACCAGGCTCTGAGGAAATCCCTGGTGGAATTTTTTCCTTCTTTGACTGGCATGCATCTATCGGATTTCAGCGTAAGGGTCCTGGATGAAAAATCCGGCACTGCCGCCAAGGTCAGAGTCCTTATTCAGTCACAGGATGAAAACGCTTCCTGGTGGACTGTAGGTGTTTCCGAGAACATCATCGAGGCCAGTTGGCGCGCCCTGATAGATTCCATCGAGTATAAATTTTTTAAAGATGAGAGCGAGGCGCGGAAAAAATGAGACAGGACATACCTACGAGATATGACCCTGCCGCCATCGAGGAAAGGATCTATGCGGAATGGGAAGGATCAGGTATGTTCCACGCCGAAACCGGCACGGGCAAAAACCCTTACTGCATAGTGATACCTCCTCCCAATGTCACCGGCATACTTCATATGGGGCATGCTTTGAACAATACGATACAGGATATCCTTATCCGCTGGAAACGCATGCAGGGGTATGAGACGTTGTGGATGCCCGGGACTGACCATGCCGGCATAGCGACCCAGAATGTCGTGGAACGCGCTCTTGCCGGGGAAGGTTCCAGCCGCGTGGATCTGGGAAGAGAAAAATTTCTGGAGAAGGTATGGCAATGGAAAGAAGAATACGGCAACACGATAATCCGGCAGCTTAAAAAGCTGGGATGTTCCTGCGACTGGGAACGCACGAGATTTACCATGGATGAAGGTTTGTCCAACGCTGTTATGGAAGTTTTTGCGAGGTTGTATAAAGAAGGCCTTATTTATAAGGGGGACTATATAATAAACTGGTGTCCCCGGTGTGAGACCGCGCTTAGCGATGAAGAAGCCGAACACAGTGATGTCGAAGGCGCCTTGTATTATATAAAATACCCTGTACAGGGGCATGAGAAACTGGAACGGGAAAATGTGGATTATGTCGTTGTGGCCACAACAAGACCCGAGACCATGCTGGGGGATGTAGCCGTGGCTGTAAACCCGCGGGATCCCCGGTATAAGGATATCCACGACAAAAAATTGATCCTGCCTATTATCAAAAGGGAACTCAGGGTCATATGCGATGAGACCGTGGACCCTGAGTTCGGGACCGGAGCGCTTAAAGTCACCCCGGCTCATGATCCTGTGGATTTTGAGCTGGGCATAAGACATGGACTGGACCGCGTGAATGTGATGGATCCCAGGGCTTTTATAAACGAATTTGGCGGGGATTATCTGGGGATGGACAGGTTCGAGTGCAGGGAAGCCATAGTCGAGGACCTGAAAAAAAGAAAGCTTTACGTGAAAACGGAAAAGCACGACCATGCGGTAGGGCATTGTTACAGGTGCCATACTATGGTAGAACCCAGACTGTCAAAACAATGGTTTGTAAAGATGAAACCGCTGGCGGGAGAAGCCATAGAGGTCGTACGCCAGGAAAAAATAAAGTTTTATCCGGAACGCTGGACAAAGGTGTACCTTAACTGGATGGAAAACATACGCGACTGGTGTATATCAAGACAGATATGGTGGGGGCACAGGATACCTGTATGGTATTGCAAAAAATGCCTTGGTTATGACAATGTAAGAGATGTCGAGGTCGGAGGGCCCGATATGAAAGGGGTGTTCATACAACCGGGGCCGGCTGGGCCGGGAAAATGTCCGCATTGCGGCGGAACGGATATAGAACAGGACCCTGACGTCCTTGATACGTGGTTCAGTTCCTGGCTGTGGCCTGTTTCCACTTTGGGATGGCCGGAAGAGACGGAGACATTGGCCACTTTTTATCCAACCGATACTCTTGTCACGGCGCAGGAGATAATATTCTTCTGGGTAGCCAGGATGATAATGGCCGGTTTACGGTTCCGGGGTGATATCCCGTTCAGGGATGTTTATATCCACGGGACCGTGCGGGATTCTACGGGCACGAAGATGTCCAAATCACTCGGGAATGTCATCGATCCGCTTGACATCATCTCGGATGTGGGGAGCGATGCCTTGAGGTTCAGCATTATTTCTATTACTTCTCAGGGTCAGGATGTGTTTCTGTCCAGGGAAAAATTCGAATTCGGAAGAAATTTCGCTAACAAACTCTGGAATGCCTCCAGGTATGTCCTGATGAACCTGGAAGACGGTTTCACGCCGTCCGCAATAGACCTTGAGGCCTGCTCGATGGCGGATAAGTGGATAATAGGTTGTTTGAACGACGCTTCGGACAGGGTACAGGCCAGCCTGACCGCGTACAGGTTCAACGAGGCGGCATCTATCCTGTATGATTTTATATGGCATAAATACTGCGACTGGTATCTGGAGCTTTCCAAGCTAGCTCCGGATAAAAAAAGGACAAACCAGGTGCTTATATATGTGCTTGATAATATTTTAAGATTACTGCACCCGTTTATGCCATTTATAACGGAGGAAATATGGCGCAAACTGCCCGGTGACCGCGGTAAGGACACTTATCTTATCATGTCCGACTGGCCGGTATGCGACCGGACATGTATTGACGAAACAGCTGACAGGGGTATGGACAAGGTTATAAAAGTGATCACGGCCCTGCGCAATATACGTTCGTTCTGGAATATAGATACTAACAGGGTTATAGAAGTCGATTTTAAAGTGAAAACGGAGACTGACGCCGGGCTGATAGACGGCTGCCGGAAGCAGATAGAACGGTTGGCCAGGTGCAGTGCGCGTAAGGCGGGGCCGGATGTAAAACGTCCGGGGCGGTCAGTTTCGGCTCTTGTGGAAAACGTCGATCTATATGTGCCGTTAGGTGAGGCGATCGACATTGACAGGGAGACCAGAAGGATCGAGGAAAAGATCACTGAAATGGAAAAGTACACCATAGCGCTGGAGAAAAAACTTGATAACAGGGGATTTGTCGAGAAAGCGCCTCCGGAAGTCGTGCAGAAAGAAAAAGCAAAAAAAGAAAGATATGAAAAACAGATCTTAAACATGAAAAATAATCTTTCCGCGTTAAAATGATCTTCCCCGGGGAAGATCTGCACCCACGGTCCGGCAGGCGGACAGCAGATGCCGAAAAATAAAAAATGGAAAAAAGACTTCAAACCATTCTATCTCGTGCCGGAGTGGCCTCAAGGAGATCTGCCGCGGAGATAATAGAAAGCGGAAGAGTCAGGGTAGACGGCCGCATAATAAGGGAGAGAGGGTTTAAGATAGACCCCGGTGAACACGAGATACTTCTAGATGGTAAGGTCTTAAGGGCGGAGGAAGAAAAACTTTATTTTCTTTTCAATAAACCGATCGATGTTATTTCCACTGTAAAAGATACTCACGGCCGAAAAAAAATAACGGATTATTTCAAACATATCAAGGCGCGCCTGTACCCTGTAGGGCGGCTCGACAGGAACACGGCCGGACTGATAATCGTCACAAATGACGGAGACCTGGCAAACCGGTTGTCGCACCCCCGGTTTAATGTCGATAAAGAGTACCTGGCGGTGGTCAACGGTAATATCCCCGGGGATGTTCTTGTAAAGCTGCAGAAAGGGGTCAAAATAGACGGTACGGTCACGGCGCCGTGCAATATCCGGGTAAAAAAAAGATCCGATGGAAGGACTGTCTTAAGGGTGAACATCCACGAGGGGCGGAAAAGACAGATAAGAAGGATGTTCCGTACTGTCGGGTTCAGTGTGCTGCGGTTGAGCAGGGTAAAATATGCCGGGCTTAAAACAGGTACACTGCCGAGAGGCAGATTCAGGCCGTTGACAAAAAAGGAGATCGAAAGGCTTAAAATGTTACGGTAAGCGGGCAGCGGCATGTCAAGGATGGAGTTTGTCATATAGTAAAGGAGTCTGGCGTATGATGGATCTTAAAATGCAGAGAGTGGAAAGGGTTGTACGTTTCGCGTTGAAAGAGGATGTGTGGACGGGGGATCTGACCTCGGAGGCTGTCCTGGAACCGGATCTTCAGATAGATGCCGTAGTGGTCGCGGGTAATGGCGGGATAGTGTGCGGGATAAATGTAATGGAAAGGACATTTTCTGTAGTTGATTCTGACATAAGGTTCAGGCCCATGGTGAAGGAAGGAGACCATATTGAATCCGGGCGGGAAGTGGCTTTTATAGAAGGAAACGCGCGGTCCATATTGAGGGCCGAAAGGGTCGCCTTGAACTTTCTGGGGCATCTAAGCGGGATAGCGACCGGTACACGGGCCCTTGTAGACGCGGTGAAAGGTACCAGGGCCAGAATATATGATACCCGCAAGACCATGCCGCTTCACAGGTACCTCCAGAGATATGCCGTTACGGTGGGAGGAGGATACAACCACAGGTGGGGTCTGTGGGATATGGTGCTGTTGAAGGATAACCATCTCAGGGCATACGGTATACAGAAAAAGAGCGTGAACAGTGAGAATATTATAAAAAATATAATACGGCAGGCTAAAGGATC
>Ga0272443_10000633_pt1 | contig 61030 bp, 45 predicted proteins | sample SSMAcet12_FD_193581 | JGI IMG/M metagenome (GOLD analysis project Ga0272443, IMG submission 193581) | Marine sediment archaeal communities from Little Sippewissett salt marsh, Falmouth, MA, United States - SSM-Acet-12 | ecosystem: Environmental > Aquatic > Marine > Wetlands > Sediment ... | reverse complement strand
TCGACCAACCTCCGCTACAAATACGGCGACAATCTCAACTGCGACACCAAAGATGCCTGGCTTATTAAAAAACCGGCGCAGTACCGTCTCCCCGAATTCGGATTGGCGACAACTTATCTGATTGCCAAAGAAGATTACTTTTTTGTATATCCCAACAACTACAATGATTATATCCGGCAGTACAATAACTCATTCCAGCACGGCGGAATTTCTCTCGAAGAGATGGTTGTCCCAATAGCCATAATGACACCCAAATAATGATTACCGATCGTAACAATCAGGTTATTACGACCAAAACCGAAGTGCAGACAGTCGCCACGGGTAAAGAACTTGCCCGGATACTGCACGACAGTGATGTAATCGCATTTTCCGGTCCTCTTGGCGCCGGAAAAACGACATTTATAAAAGGTATTGCCTGCGGTCTGGGTATCGGTGAAAACGATGTCAAATCGCCTTCATATACACTGGTCAATGAATACCCCGGTTTAAAACCGCTGTATCATTTTGACCTGTACCGGATGAAAAACAGCTCCGAACTGTACGAAATCGGCTGGGATGATTACCTTCTCCGCGACGGAATTATAGTAGTCGAGTGGGGCGAGAAGGCGCGAGATGCGCTTCCGCAAAAAAGAATCGAGATTTTGATGGAAATCGTAAGTCAGTCGGAAAGAAAAATCTCGATTTCTTTTATTGAAGATTAAGTCTATATAAATTATCTATATTAAAGAATGGATAGTAATCCTTACATATTGGCTATCGATAGCGCCACCTCGACTCTTCGTGTCGGACTCTCGCGTCCTTCCGGTGAGATTGTCTCGGCCGAAAACAGCGACCGTTTCCGGCACGCCGAGTTTATATTCCGGTTAATCGATAGCGTCCTACAAAAAAGCAATGTGAATAAATCGCAGTTGACGCTGATAACTGTCTCCACCGGGCCCGGCTCATTTACCGGTCTTCGTGTCGGGATGGCTTCCGCCAAGGCACTGGCACTATCATTAAAAATACCACTGGTTGGGATATCTGTATTTTCGGCTATTGCGGAAAGGTTATATAAAACATTCGGCAAAACAGATGTCCTGCTTCCCTCCCGGCGCGACGAATATTACCATGCCTTAATCGATTCACCTGTGTATGAAAACGGCAATATAAAAGTAATAAAAACCGTCGACATCGAGACTCTGCCTGATAAGGGAGATATTCTGGTCATTGATTTTGATATAAACAAACTAAATCTGACCGGTTTTAATATAATCGACCAAAATAAATTCAAACCGCAAATTGATGATTTAATCTTATCCGGACAGAAAGAGCTGAAAATATCGGGCGGCCATGACATCGCCCGGCTGGAACCGTTATACATTCAAATGTTTCCGGTAAAGCGCCCCAAATGAACTAAATGAATATCCCCGAAGTCAATAAGCTGAAAATCCGCCCCTTCCGCGAAAGTGATATAATTGATATCGATGTTCTTGAAAATAAAATATTCCCCGATCCCTGGCCGAGTTCTGCCTTCAAAGAAGTTTTTGAAAGTAAAGATATTAACGGTCTGGTTGGGGAAATCGACGGTAGAATTGTCGCCTACGCCGTGTTTTCTATTGGTCTTGGCGAGAGTCGACTGGCCAATATTGCGGTTGATGATGATTTCCGTAGAAAATCTGTTGCGAAAAACCTATTAAACAATATCTTAAAAATCGTAAAAGAGGCGAATTGCGATTATATATTTTTAGATGTGCGGCCCAGCAATAAGACCGCAATAAGTTTGTATAAGAAATTCGGTTTTACCGAGTTGTACACGAAACCGAATTATTACCATTCGCCGCGGGAAGATGTGTTGGTAATGGTGAAAAATTTGAGAGAAACGGATTAGATGGCTTGGTTTCGAAAAGATAAATCCGGATTAACCGGTGTCGAGAAAAAGGAAATTCCCGACGGCTTATGGTCGAAATGTCCCAAATGCGGCGAAATCTTTTATAATAAACAGCTCGACGCCAACTATTGGGTTTGTATCAACTGTCGCTTTCATTTTCGAATCCCCAGCAGTCGGTATATTAACATCATCCTCGATGACGGCAAACTTGAGGAATACGATACCAACCTAATCTCCGACGACCCTCTTAAATTCAAGGACTCCAAAAAATATCCCGACCGTATCAGGGCGGCTCAGGAAAAATCGGGACAAAAAGACGCTGTTATTTCAGGTATCGGATCTGTTGATTCAATCGAAGTTTCCTTTGCCATTATGGATTTCAGTTTTATCGGCGGTTCGATGGGTTCGGTGGTCGGCGAAAAAATCGCCCGCGCGATTGAACGCGCCATAGATCGTAATATCCCTCTGCTGATAATATCGTGCTCCGGCGGCGCCCGGATGCAGGAAGGGATTCTATCTTTGATGCAGATGGCTAAAACCTCCGCATTATTGGCGGTTCTGCACGAAAAGAGACTCCCGTTTATTTCGGTTCTTACCAATCCGACCACCGCCGGTGTGATGGCCAGTTATGCCTCGCTTGGTGACGTTATCATCGCCGAACCGAAAGCACTCCTTGGTTTTGCCGGGCCGCGTGTTATCCAGCAGACTATCGGGCAGGATCTTCCCGAAGGTTTCCAGTCGTCCGAATTTTTCCTTGATAAAGGTTTTCTCGATAAAATTGTCGAACGAAGTCAACTGCAAAGGACAATTGCGGAACTTCTCAAATATTTTCTTTCGTAAAACATGCCAAAAACCGTGACCGATTACAGGGCGGCTTTAAAATTTATTTTAGACCGCGAACATTTTGGAATCAAACTGGGGCTGGAGAATATCTCACGATTTCTGGACCGAATCGGCAATCCGCATCGAACATTCCCGGCGATTCATATAGCAGGCACCAACGGCAAAGGTTCGACAGCCGTTTATATCGAAACGATTCTCCGCGATGCCGGTTACAAAACCGGAATATTTACATCACCGCATCTGGTTGATTTCCGCGAGCGGATAAGAATAAACGGCAAACAAATCAGCCGTCAACAGATTACGTCGTTTATCGATAATTACAAATATCTGATTGCACGAAATAAAATAACCTTTTTTGAGGTTTGCACCGCGCTGGCTTTTTATACTTTCGCACAGGAAAAAATCGATATCGCCATTGTCGAAACCGGTCTGGGGGGACGACTCGATGCCACCAACACTCTCCTCCCACTGATGTCTATAATTACCGATATCTCATTCGACCACACCAATATTCTTGGTAATACGTTAAAAAAAATCGCCTATGAAAAAGCAGGTATTATAAAACCGGAAACAACGGTACTGGTCGGTCTGATGAAACCGGAACCGAAGAATGAAATTATACGTGTCGCCCGGCTACGCTCCGCCCCGGTGATTATGATGAAACGAAACAATTTCAACCTGAATGGTCTTCCCTATAAATTTGACTACAACAATGATTTATTAAAACTGACAAATATAAAGTCTTCCCTGCCGGGAAAACATCAGATACTGAATGCGTCATTATCTATACGTGCTATCGAATTCTTAAAAAGCATCGGATATGATATAAACAAAAGTGCGATAAAAAACGGAGTTAAAAGAGCCCATTGGCCGGGACGGTTCCAGATTATAAAACGCCCCGGCAAAGCGACGGTTATCCTCGATGTCGGACACAATCCAACCGGTGTTAAAGCGATGGTTGATTGTTTCCAGCAGCTCTATCCGAATAAAAAAGCCGATATGGTAGTCGGATTCGTGCGGAATAAAAATCTGGATAAATCGATCAGGCAGCTCCAACGTATTGCCGGAACAGTTGAAATCGCACGGTTGAACACTTATCGAACCACCGAACCGGAAATTATCGCCGGTTATTTCGGTAAAAAAATAAAAACGATAATTTCCGAATCGGTAGTCGAATCATCTCGAAGGCTTATTAATTCTGCCGATAGAAAAGATATAGTTATAATATGCGGTTCCCACTATACGGTGGGTGAATTTTGGGCAAACCGAAAAAAAATCTTATGACACAAAAACGTAAAACCAAAACGAACAGTCAAAAGAAAACCGGGACTCTCCAAAAAGAAGACAAACAACAACTGACCCAATTTTATATCGACCGCGTTTCCGATGCCGTATTCTGGATCGGACCCGACGCCGACATTCTTTATGTCAACGACGCCGCCTGCAAAATCCTCGGATACACGCGAACAAAAATGCTGTCAATGAAGATTTTTGATATCGATCCCGAATTCGATGAAGAAAAATGGGTCAAACATTGGGAAGAATTGCAGAAACAGGAATCGCTTACCCTAAAATCAAGACATAAAACTAAAACGGGATGTGTATTCCCGGTCGAAATAACCGCCAATCTTATGGTCTTCAATAACCGCGAGTATAATTGTGCTTATGCCCGTGATATATCCCGGCGCGAAAAGGCGGAAGATGCACTTCGCGAGAGCGAAAGTAAATTTCGTCTTCTGTCCGAACAGGATATCCTTGCAATGGCTATCCTTCAGGACGGATTAATAAAATATGTCAATAAGGCCGCGTCCGAATTACTTGAATATTCTGTCGAGGAAATACTGGCCTGGGAAACAAATGAGTTTGCCCAGGTAATTCATCCCGAAGATCGCTCCTTCGCCCTGAAACAAGCGCGGAAAAAACAGGCGGGCGAGGCCGATGTTATCACCCGGTATTCGTATCGGATGATTTCCAAAACCGGAAAAACAAAATGGATCGATCAATATTCAAAAACGGTTGAGTACAACGGCCGGCCGGCCGATTTTATATCATTTATGGAAATCACCGGCCGCAAACATGCCGAGGAGCTTCTTCAAAAAGCGCATCAGGAACTGGAAGCTTTAGTCAAGGAACGAACCGTCGAACTGACCAAAGCCAATCGGCAGCTTCGGCGGCGCATATACGACCTCTACACGATTTTTGAATTAAGCCGTAATTTTAATGCTGTGTTAAACTATGAAACCCTGCTCGATTCGTTCGTACTGACTTCATTGGGGCAAATGGGTGCCGCCAAAGGTGCCTTATATCTGCCGATAGAAACCGAAAAAAAGAAATTTCATTTGGCCCGAAGCAAAGGCGCGCCCCCCTTCCCGAAAAAGAAAATCCTGCTTGATCCTGAAGGCGAATTCGGTAAGTACATCACCGATTACAACCGCCCGGTTTATATCACCAATATGGAAAAAAAGTTAACCAGCATTGAGAAATTTAAATTTGGTTCTTTTTTTGGTGATGGTTTAATCGTCCCGCTTATTTTCCAGACCAAACTGCGCGGTTTGCTAATTATCTCCGAAAAAGAATCGGGGCAGTCATTTCAGGATGAAGATATTGAATTTCTTTCTATCCTGGCCAACCAGACTGCTGTTTCTATCGAAAACGCGCGCCTTTACGAATCGGAACGGGATGCTCTTGAAAAACTGCAAAAAATCCAGCGTCTGTTGCTTCAAACCGAACGGCTCGCTGTTCTCGGTGAACTCTCGGCCAAGGTGGCGCATGAAGTAAACAATCCGCTCGGTATTATCAATAATTATCTTCAGCTTATATCACGATCGGTCGGCCCGGAAAGTAAGGGGCATGAATATGTAGAAGTCATCCGCCAGGAAATCGAACGTATCTCCGGTATTGTCAAACAATTATTGAGCATGGCGCGACCGATGCACATCAAGTTCACAAAACTTGATTTGAAAAAAACCATCAATGAAGTGATAGCGTTAAGCGGCCAGCGACTTAAATCATCGAATGTCAAAATCTCCTTCGAGGGGAAAAAGTCAATTCCCGAAATAACCGCCTGGGTCGATGGCTTAAAACAGGTCTTTATGAACCTGATTAACAATGCTATCGAAGCGATGCCGGGCGGTGGCGAAATTTTCGTCAAAGTTTCCCGGCGCGCCCATGCAATACAAATAACGTTTGAAGACACCGGCCCCGGAATCAACGAGGAACATATCTCGCATATCTTCGAATCATTCTTTACCACCCGCGAAGAAAGCAGCGGGACGGGGCTTGGGTTATCGGTCTGTTTCGGTATTATAAAAAACCATAATGGTCTTATCGAGTTTAACAACACGGAAAAAGGCGGATGTTTTAAGATAAAACTGCCGATAGAACAAGAGGAAACCGACCATGAATGGCAAATCTGAAAAAATACTGGTCATCGATGATGAAGCACGGATGTGCGAATCATTAAACGAGTTGTTCTGCGGCAGTGGCTACAATGTATCAACGACACAGTCATCAATAGCGGCCCTAGACATAATAAAAAAAGAATCGTTTGATCTTATTGTTACCGATATTAAAATGCCCAATGTTTCCGGGCTGGATATTCTAAAAACCGCCAAAGAAATCGATCCCGAAATCATAATTATCCTTATGACCGGTTTTGCTTCGCTCGAATCGGCTCTTGAAGCCATCCGGAACGGCGCTTTCGAGTACCACCTGAAACCGGTTGAATTTTCACAACTTGAGATATCGGTCAAACGAGGACTCGAAATCCGTGAGGCGAATCTCTCGCGTAAGAAATTACTCGAAGATTTAAAAGTGGCCAATCTGGATCTTAACAATCGCATCGAGGAAATAAACGCCCTTTATGAAGCCGGTAAATCGCTGGCTCATACCTCCGACCTTAAAGAGTTATTAAATAAAATCGTCAAACTGGCGGCCGGTGTAACGCAGGCCGAAATCGGTTCGGTTATGCTTTTCAGTCCGACCAACGAATATTTAACAATTGAAGCCTCGATCGGACTCGATTCCAAAATAACCAAAACGGTCAAACTTCCGATAGGTTCCTCAATCGCGGGCTATGTCGCCAAATCGGGCGAAGCATTAATCGTTAAGAATGTCGAAAAGGATAAACGATTTAAACGAATCAACCGCGAACGATACACATCCGCTTCACTTCTTTGCCTTCCCCTGAAAATCACCAACCGAATTTTGGGTGTCATTAATCTGGCCAATAAAAAAGACGGGAAAGTCTTCACCAATCATGATTTAAAACTGGCGACAACTTTCGCTTCGCAGGCGGCGGTAGCTATCGACGATGCCCGTCAGTTTGAAGACAACCTGAAAAAATTAAAAGAGTTTTCGATACTCTTTGAGTTATCCAAAACCCTCTCGGCGGTCGGTTCGGTCGCCGCGATGCGTAACGCTATATTCGAAAATATTAAAAAACTTATGCCGGTCGATTATGCTTTATGGTTCGAATGGTATCCGGTGCAGAAAAGTTTAAATCCTGTCGGAGCTGTCGGAACTAATATTCCGTTGACCGAAAGCGGTTCGATAAATTTGGAAGAGATTGAAAGCCACGATATCACACTGCATGATTTGGATCTCAACAGTTTCGACCTGAATAATATCCCCGCTCTGTCGGCTTATCTGGCGGAAAAAATCGCCGAATGCGCCGCTTATCCCAAGCCGGTCGATAATTTTACATCCCTGCCGGTTATTCAGGAAGGCGAGCTAAAACATATCTTCTGTATCGGCGCCAAAATCGATCGCCCATACCTCAACCAGGAGTTATCACTGGCACGATTGATTATCTCGCAGGCATCCGGTATATATGAACGGGAAAAAGCGCTACTAAACGCTACCCGTTTACTGACTATGGGTAATATGATTTCCGAAATATCCCACGATTTGCGTCGGCCATTGACCAATATTAAAGGATGGATCCAAATCCTGCGCGAAAAGTATCCGGCGGTCGCCGAAGATGAAAAATTCTTCGGTATGGCCGAGGAAGAAATCCACCGCCTGAATGATTTGGTTAAAGAATTAGTCGATTTTTCGAAACCACACAAATACGAAACCGAAATGAAAGACATCCGGCAGATTATAAAACGTTCCGCCGAATTAATCGGGCCGGAATTTCGGAAGAAAAATATCGGTTTTATTGAAAAATATGGCGACACCAACTATGAAATCGTCATGAACAAAAATCAGATTCTCGAAATATTCTTAAATCTATTCTTAAACAGTGTTGATGCTATGGAAAAAGGCGGGACCATAAAGGTAACCGGTAAAATAGACCGTCCCTCATTCAAAAAGAAGGATTATCTGGCAATAACTGTTTCCGATAATGGCCAGGGAATTAAAAAAGAAAATCTCCCCCGGATATTCGACCGCTATTACACAACTAAAGATACCGGAACCGGACTCGGCCTGGTGGTAGTCGAACGAATCATCGCCGCCCACGGCGGAACTCTGGAAGTAAAATCAACGCTCGGTAAAGGTACCGATTTCATTCTTTATTTCCCGATTTAATTTGATGCAAAATATTGCAAAAAAACAGCATGATTATCACTTAAAACGGTTGATTTTTTTTACCCCTTTGACGATATATTAAAAGAGTGCAAAAGATTTCGTACTGAATGAAAAAAGAAAAAACGAAAATATTGATAATAGACGATGATCCCAAGGTCGCCTGGATTCTGACCGAAGGGCTTTCATCCAATTACGAGTTTGTCTCGGCCCGGGATGGTATCGAAGGCATCCAGATGGTTTCGACCGAAAAACCGAGCCTAATTCTTCTGGACATCAAGATGCCCGGTATGACCGGCCTCGAAGTTCTGGAAAAACTGAACCGTCTTCCCAGCCGCCCCGATGTTATCATGCTGTCGGGACATGGTGAGACAAAAAATATCGTTCAGTCGATGCACCTCGGTGCCGCCGAGTTTATCAATAAGCCGTTTGATGTCAAAGAAGTAGAGATACATATTCAAACGGTACTTGAAAAGGGCAAACTCAAGCAGGAAGTTAAAACTCTTAAAACCGAGCTCAAATCGCGCAACCAGTACGGACAGTTTATCGGAGACTCACCCAAGATGATACAGGTCAAAAATATCATCGAGCAGGTGGCCGACTCCGAATTGACTGTCTTAATTCGCGGCGAATCGGGCACCGGTAAAGAAATTGTCGCCCGGATGCTTCACAATCTTTCCGGACGAGCCGATGAACCCTTCACTAAAGTTAACTGTGCGGCTATCCCGCGTGACCTTCTTGAAGCCGAGCTTTTCGGTTATGAAAAAGGTGCCTTCACCGGGGCGCACAAAACCAAACCGGGACGTTTCGAAGTCGCCAACAAGGGAAGTATCTTCCTCGATGAAATCGGCGATATGCCGCTTGAACTACAGTCGAAATTACTGCAAGTACTCGAACAACAGGAATTTGTTCGCGTCGGCGGTATTAATAATATCAATGTTGATGTCCGTATTATCTGCGCCACCAATAAAAATCTGGAAGAGGCTATCAAACGGCAACTGTTCCGCGATGATCTCTTTTACAGATTAAACGAAATTACTATTTACCTTCCCCCGGTTCGCGAACGGCAGGAAGATATTCCTCTGCTTGTGAATTATTTTATCGAACGCTACAACGAACTGTACAATAAAAACTGCACCCAGCTTTCACCGGAAAAGATGTCCCGCCTGATGATGTTCTCATGGCCGGGTAATGTCCGACAGTTGGAAAATCTGATTAAACAGGTTGTGGTTAGGGGTGATGAAACGATAATCGACGAACTTCTATCTAATAGTATGGCCAGTTCCGGGCAGACTTATAATGATGAAAGAGTTGAAACCGAAACCGATCCCGAATTGGCCGTTTCATACTCATTGAAAAAACGGGTCGGTGCCGCTGTAGCACGAGAAGAAAGAAAACTAATCGGCTCGGTTCTTAATAAAACCAACTGGAACCGCCGCAAAGCCGCTGATTTACTGGAAATCAGCTATCGCTCACTGCTCTATAAAATCAAAGAATACAACCTTAATACTACCAAGTAGATATGTTCAACCTGATATGAAATCAGGTTTTCACCATTAGCATATATTTTCATTTTATCCGCAATGGCTTGCATAGTTTTTTCATCAAACGATTTACCATACTTTTGTAACAAATTGTATCATAAATATTTTTATCAAATATCTATCAATCATTCAAGGGTATAACCGTATCATAATTTTTTCCAAACAAAATTAATAATCGCATCTAAAATTAATCTTACTGATGGAATAGTTGTTGCTTCGATATAGGTGGGTTAGGATAAACAGCAACGGGAGAATTATTGCTCGGGATAAGTGAATAGATGCAATGAATATAAAGACTGAATCTGACTTCGCCGCAAGAATTGATTACGAATTAAAAAGGGCCGAGAGATACCGGTATTTTGTATCTCTGGTCGTTTTTAATGTTGGGCCAATAATTGACTTGGGCGGAAATGGTCAACTTCGACATGAAGACCTGCGCGACGACTTTGTCAATAAGGTCCGTACCGAGATTTGCAAGATGGCGCGTGAGGTTGATGTTATATCTAATGGCGGGCGGACCAAAATAGGTCTGCTTCTGCCGGAAACTCCCCGCCAGGGAGCCGAATCGGCCGCGCGACGGATTGCGAGTATGTTAAATCAATTCTGCAGCGATTTCTTTAAAAAGCCGTCCGACTATCTTGTCCCGGTTGAAATCTCGTCTTTTCCCGATGCTGCCGGCGCCCGTTCAGTCGCCAGCTATCTGGAGGACTTCTCCAACTAAATTCGCTTTTTAGATTAAGACAACACCACAGCCACCACCGACGGTGGCTTTTTTATTTAATAAAAAAGGAGACGCGTCGGCGTCTCCCTCTGCAAACACATAATATCTTTCTTCTACCAACCCATTAACTGCTCGAAGTTTTCGTTTATCTTCTCAATTCTTTCTTCAAGATCAACTTTCCGGCTTTTTTCTTTATCGACCACCTCGGCCGGAGCATTTTTCAGAAAATCCGGGTTGGCCAGCTTTTTTGATAATCGTTCCAGATGACCTTTTAAACCGGCCAGCTCTTTTTCGAGACGTTTTTTCTCTGCCTCGACATTTATCAATCCTTCCAGCGGTAGAAACAATTCGGCACCGGAAATAACACCTGAGGCCGACAGCCCCGGTTTTTTGATATCCTTGCCGATAATCAGCTTGTCGATTTTGGCTAGCGAACGGAAATAATCCTGATACTTCTCCAGTATTCTGCCCATCTCTTCATCGGTAATCCGAATATGCAGATCGGCGATTTTGCCCGGCGGGACATTCATCTCCGCACGGATCGACCGCACCTGATTAACGACCGACTGAATCGACTCGAACGATGCTTCCAGCGCCTTGTCCATAAACGTAGTTGTCTGTTCCGGCCACGGTCCGAATGTAAGCGTATCCTCTTTTTTCGGGAAGTACTCACGCAGTTTCAGGTTTATCTCCTCGGTGACAAACGGAACAAACGGATGCGTCAGTTTTAAGATTTTATCCAGAACATAATATGCGACATTAAGAGAAGCCGGTCGAATCGGTTGATCCGGTTTGTCGGGTTTAATCAACTCAATATACCACGAACAGAAGTCATTCCATGTAAAGCTGTATAAATTTTTGGCCGCTGCCGACAGTTTAAACTCGGCGATATTACGGTTAACCGTCTCGATTGTCCGTTCCAGCCGTGAGAGAATCCATTTATCGACCAGAATTAAATTTTCCGTCGGTATCGTATTAATATCAAAATCGATTTTATCGGTCCGAAGCATCACAAACCGCGATGCCTGATACAACTTATTGACAAAATTCCGTCCGATTTCAAACGTATTTTTCGATATCCACGGATCCTGCCCATCCGGTGTCGCCAAAACTAACGAGATACGAAGTGCATCGGCACCGTACTGATCGATAATCTCGAGCGGATCGATACCATTACCCAGCGATTTCGACATCTTGACACCGTTGGCATCACGAACCGTCCCGTGAATATAAACATCATTAAACGGTTCTTTGCCGATAAATTCATAACCGGCCATAACCATCCGCGCCACCCAGAGAAATATAATTTCCGATGCTGTCACCAGAACCCTGGTCGGATAGAAATAATCCAGCAGAGGATCTTTCCCCGGCCAGCCAAATGTCGAGAACGGCCACAACCACGACGAGAACCAGGTATCAAGAACATCTTCATCCTGCGTAATTTCACTTTTGCCGCACTTGGGACATTTTTCCGGTTTCGACTCGGCGACCATCATCTCGCCGCACTCGCAGTAATAAACCGGAATTCGATGTCCCCACCATAACTGCCTCGAGATACACCAGTCGCGAATATTTTCCATCCAGTGCATGTATGTTTTCGACCAGTAGTCGGGATGAAAACGCAGGGTTCCCTTTTTAACCGCCTCAATCGCCGGTTTGGCCAGCGGCCCCATCCGTACGAACCATTGATCCGACAGATACGGTTCAACTTCCTGATGACACCGATAACAGGTTCCAACCGAAAGATGATACTTGTCTGTTTTTTCAAGCAGGCTCTTTTTATCCAGCTCTTTGATTATCTGCTTGCGCGCCTCGTACCGATCCAGTCCTTTAAATTTCCCGGCATTGGCATTAAGCGAACCATCGATATTGAGAATATTCACTTCCTCAAGATCGTGCCGTTTGCCGATTTCAAAGTCATTCGGATCGTGCGCCGGAGTAATCTTAACGACACCGGTACCGAATTCGGGATCAACATAACTATCGGCGATAATCGGCAACTCGCGTTCGAGAATCGGTAAAATCGCCGTTTTGCCAACAAATTTTTTATACTTACTGTCTTTTGGATTAACCGCCAGCGCCGTATCGCCCAGCATCGTTTCGGGGCGAGTAGTCGCCACGGTCAGGAAATTATCGCTCCCTTTCAGTTTGTACTTGATATACCAGAGAGAACCATCCTTTTCGTTGTACTCGACTTCATCGTCAGACAGCGAGGTCTGACATGACGGACACCAGTTAACGATTCGATGCCCGCGATAAATCAGCCCTTTTTCATACAGATGTATAAATACCTTAACGACCGCTTTCGACAGCGACTCATCGATTGTAAACCGTGTCCGCTCCCAGTCGCAGGAACATCCGATACGTTTTAGCTGATTAAGGATATAATCCTTATTTTTATATGCCAGCTCGCGGGTGCGCTCGACAAATTTCTCGCGCCCCAGTTCTCGACGGGTGGTTCCTTCTTTTTTCAACTGTTTTTCGACCACCACCTGGGTCGCGATACCGGCATGATCCGCACCGGGAACCCATTCGGCTTCCTTGCCCGACATCCGGTTTTTACGAATCAGGATATCCTGAATAGTATTATTCAGCGCATGACCGAGATGCAGAATATCGGTAACATTTGGCGGCGGTATAACAATCGAATACGATTCGAGGTCCTTTTTTTTCTCGCCATGAAAGTAGTTTTTATTTATCCAATCCGCATACAGACGATCCTCAACCGTTTTCGGATCGTACGGCTGCGCCTTTGAATTCTTTTTATCTTTCACCTTTGTACTCATTTTCTATCCTCAAAAACAGGCATAATATCGTCATCAGCTGTTAATGTCAAGTCCGCTTAACTTAAATCTATTTATTTATCCGTAACAATTAAGTATTATACGGTATTATCGTCAAAAGTTGAGGATATGAAAGGAAATTTTATAAATGACCGATAACAAAATGCCGTTCAACAGGTTACGAGAAATAATGGCTACCCTGCGCGCCCCCGGTGGATGCGCCTGGGATCGCAAACAAACCCATAAATCATTGCTTCCTTACTTAATTGAGGAAACCTATGAAGTTGTCGAAGCGATTGAAAGTGAAAACCCGGACGATTTATGCGAGGAACTGGGTGATTTGATGTGCCAGATCGCGTTCCATAGCCAGATTGCCGAAGAGGCGGGGAAGTTTAATATCGATGATTCAATCAAATCGATAAACAGAAAACTAATAAACCGTCACCCGCATATATTCGGGGATAAAAAGGATTTGAATCCGGAGGAAGTCCGCGACCAGTGGGAGAAAATCAAAATCGAGTCGGGCGAAAAAGATTCGGTTATATCCGGTATCCCCAAATCGGCCCCGGCGCTGGTGAAAGCGTTCCGGTTCGGTGAGAAAGCGGCCGGAGTCGGGTTTGACTGGGAGAAGGCTTCCGATGTTATGGATAAGGTCAAAGAAGAAATCGGCGAGCTTGAAACCGAATTAAAAGCAAACGACACAGACAAACTCGAAAATGAAATCGGTGATCTGCTGTTTGCACTGTCCTCGCTGGCCCGTAAACTGGATATCAATCCGGAACAGGCGCTGAACCGAACCCTCGATAAATTTTCACGTCGTTTCGGTTATATCGAGAAGAAAGTCAAAGAGTCGGGCAAAACATTTGATTCTTATACTCTCGATGAATTGGAACAGTGGTGGCAGGAAGCGAAAGAGTAGGTAGTTTTCAGTTTTAAGTAGATCGGGATCCGTGCCCTCATGACAATCGCACTTGCCATTTCAATCCATAAATCTTAAATTCCGTGCGTATATTACCAAAACGGGATAACAAACTAAAAAGGATGGGTTATATGAAACAACGAAAATTTCTGACAATTATAATCGCCGCCCTGATATTTATCGCCTCATGCTCAACGGTCCCGGTCACCGGGAGGCGACAGCTTAATATGGTCCCGGAATCAACTATCAACTCAATGAGTTTCTCGCAATACGAAGAAGTTATCAAAAGCAGCAAACTAAGCGATGATCCGGCGGCGACACAGATGCTTAAACGGGTCGGTGAACGAATCAAAAACGCCGCCGAGAAATATATGAATGATAACGGTATGGGTAACGCCTTAAGCGGCTACAAATGGGAGTTTAATCTTATCGATAATGACTCGACGGTTAACGCCTGGTGTATGCCGGGCGGCAAGGTCGCTTTTTATACCGGTATCTTTCCGATAACCAAGGATGAAAACGGTTTGGCGGTCGTGATGGGTCACGAGGTCGCGCATGCTATCGCCAATCATGGCAACGAGCGGATGAGTCAGGGATTGCTGACGCAGTTTGGTGGGATTGCACTATCCGAAGCGCTTAAAAACAAACCGGCCGAAACCCAGAATCTGTTTATGACCGCCTACGGTCTCGGCGCGCAGGTCGGAATGCTTCTCCCCTACAGCCGTCTGCACGAATCGGAAGCGGATAATATGGGACTGATATTTATGGCTATCGCCGGTTATAATCCACAGACGGCGGTTGATTTCTGGCAGAGGATGGCAAACATGAAAGGGGGATCGGCCCCGCCGGAATTTTTAAGTACTCATCCCTCGGACCAAAAACGAATCCAGAAAATCCAGGCGTTACTTCCCGAAGCGATGAAGTACTACGAACAGAGCAAACAGTAGGGTGAAATTCCTGTTCGGTACATCGAATGAGGCACCAGCCCCTACCTTATAAGAAGTTATTCCGGAAAATATTCCGACTTGATATACCGAAGCAATTCCGCCGACATATCCTCCCAGATATATTGCGAGGATATCTCTCGCCCGATTTTGGTGACCTCATCTTTGTCGAATTCCAAATGATGCTCGATTGCCGAAATCCAATTGTCGGGATTATCACTCGACATAATTTTCACCAACTCCGGCGGGAATTTTTTCAACTCTTCGATATTCGATGACGCCGATGGTAACCCGGCCGCGGCGTACTCATAAAATTTCAGCGGATTTAAAAACAGGAAAAAGTCATTATCCAGATACGGCATTAAGCCGACATCGAGACTTCGCAGTACCGACGGTATCTCCGATGGCTGTTTCGCTCCGAGGAAATGAACATTGGAATTTTTATTCATCTTCTGCTTTATTGCCTCATCCGCCACCGGCCCGATAAAAAGAAAATTCCACTCGGGATGTCTTTCCGCCATATTTTTGATAAGTCCCCAATTCAACCGATCCGAAATCATCCCGACATATCCAATCCGGGGACTTTTGATTTTTATTATTTCTGGTAATCCCGGCAGATTCTTTTTGGTTAATCCTTCATAAGTCGAACGTGCCAGACCATTACCAAACAGTTTGGCATGGTTGTAAAAACCGGAGTATTTATCATGCTGTTTCTGCGAAGCGGTCAATAACAAATCAACGCTTTTTCTGTGGCGTTCCTGAAGACGTTCCGCATATGGTATTCGCCCGCCCTTAATATCCACCAGGTTGTCATAAATTTCATAAATACAAAAGCTATCCTCAAACAATCGACCGACATAACCCTGTTGCGGATAATAATACCATACAATCGGATTCGGCTCTTCAATTCCGAGCCGCTCCTGCAGATTATCATATGCCCGCCTTAACGCCGAAAGATTCAATCTTTCCAACAGCCCAATCTTATTGGCAACAGAATCATGGATAAAATATTTTGGTGAAAACAGATACAAATTACCGGCCGGTTTATCCAAACGTGATTTACCGAATATCTCCCCTACCCTATCCGGCTTTTTCATCATGGTTGATAAGGGGCATAACGGCCTATTAACTCCAACAACTTTCGTGCCATACGCTTTCGCCGCCTCGGCCAGCGCCAGAACCATCTGGCGCCGCATAAATATGGGCCAGTCAACCGCCAGAAAAATCAATATAATTTTGGGAAATCGTCGCATTTTATCCTATTATACTTCCAAAATCAAACGGCATATTATAAATATAATAAAGGTTTAATCTTTATCTAACGTTAAAAATCTTTTTATTATTGACTAAATCCGATGCTTGTGCTAATCTACGACGGATAATAATGTGAAACAACGGAACAGAACGGGAAAATTAGTGTATCATTTTAAACATTTTAATATTCAGGAGGAACGAATGAAAACTAAATTCGATTACAAACATATCATCGTGATTATGGCGATTCTGTTTGTATGTCCCACCCTTCTTTTCGCCGACACTATGATTCGCCAGACCGAACATATTGATGCGATGGAGATGATGGGCCGCACCACTCCGGCGAGAACCGATACCAGTGTCGCCTGGATGACCGATAATCGCGCCCGTGTCGATAAAAGCGATACGGTTACATTTATTGTCCACATGGACAAAGCCATCGCTTATATAATCAATCACAGCGCCAAAAATTACGCCGAAGTTTCGTTAAAGCCGGGTGACAACGATAAGGCTGACGAAATGAACGAGCAGATGCGGCAGATGATGCAGGTTTCTGCTACTGTAAAGTCAACCGAAGATTCAAAAAAGATTCAAAAATGGAACTGTAAGAAATACGATGTTGACATGAATCTCGGCATACTGACAACCAAACAGGAAATCTGGGCGACCGAGGATGTGAAGATTAACTACAACATGTTTCAACAGGCGAGCAACGCCATGCTTACCCAGCTTCCCGGTTTCGATGACCTCATGGAAGAGATGAAAAAGATCAAAGGGATACCGATTCAGACAACTATTAAAGTTAACATGATGGGCAACGAAATGACACGGAGCATCAATGTTATCGAAATCTCAGATGGTACACCTAAGGGTGGTTACGATGTACCCAAAGGTTACGAAAAAATCGAAATGGAGATGCCATCGGGCATGTAATTCAGATTCCAACGTACATACATAAAATTAACCGGCGTCGGATTAAAATTCCGGTGCCGGTTATTTTTATACCTGCAAATGAAACAATACTCGTTTTATCCCCTTCCTAACATAGCTCAAATAGTCGTTTTACCTTGACAAATCGCGAATAATCCGGTAGTATGTAGTACTAAAATTACATAATAAACATTAATATTCGGTTTTCGTCCGATTCGAATAAGGCGCAATAAGGTTTTTGCAGTTTGGTATAAAACCGCAGTAAAACTTAATACCAGGCGATTAATGGTTGATATTATTTTTTTTTTAATGGGGCAAATATATAAATTCAGTAAGATATAAGTCTATTCTAAATATCGGTAAGGAGGTTCTATGAAAAGGCAGATATCGGCGACCGTAACATTTCTTACTATTTCCATACTTGTATTATCGTTTTTCGGGTTAAGTTACGGACAGATCATGCTTGATCCATCAAGCAAGATTGAATCATCATTGTTGGAAGAGATAACGGCCAAAGGTGAGACCGGAACAACCACAGTCGGTATCTGGCTGCGCCAGGAATATGATCCCAATGATGAGTTGCTGATGTATGATGAGGCAAAAAGCGATAACGAGCGCGAGGCCAGTATATCGCGGGCGCAGAGTCTGATAAACGAAACTGAACAACCATTTGTCGATTGGATAACCGGGCAGGGATATCCGGTTGTTTATCGCTGTCGCTACGCGCCGCTGGTGTTTGTCGAAATGACGAGTAAGGGTGTTTATGATGCCGCTGCGAGAATTGATGTTGATTATATTTATATATCCCGAACTTATGAAAAAGAAATGGATCATGCAGAGAAATCGGTTCGTGCCGATGTTGCCTGGGCACGTGGATTAAACGGTTCAAGTTTAAATCCTACACGCGTGGCTATTATTGAAACCGGCGAAATAGATTTTGGAAATCCATATTTAAACCACGTAATCGACAAGCCGGTATGCAATCCGGGGGTCGGCGAAGACGATCATTTAACCTCGGTAGCAGGCGTTATCGCCGCCGCCACGGATGGTTCGGTGGGAAATCACGGTCGTTATCGAGGTGTCGCCTATGGGATTAAAGGAATCATTAATGCCAATCCTTCTTCCGACGATGATTACGATGTTATTAAAGCCAGCGAATGGGCACGCGATCAAGGCGGTCGATTATTTAATTGCAGTTTTGGCGAAGATACAGATTTGAAAATCGTTGCACTTGACAGGTATTACGACTATATAATTCGGAATTTTTATATCTCGGTGTTCAAATCGGCCGGGAATAAAGGAACTGGGACCGGTAATGTAACCAGCCCCGGGTTGGCCTATAATGTTATAACTGTCGGATCTTTTTCTCCGGATGAGACTAATAAATGGAATGACGACGGCATATCCACTTTTTCTAGTTATCGCCCCAGTGATGGCAATCCGGTCGGGCAGGATCGTCAAAAACCGGAAATTGTCGCCTGCGGTGAGGACAATACTGCAACGCACAAAATGCACAGGTTATACACGTCCGCACCATGGGTAAGAGAAGGAATCGGCGGAACCAGTTTTGCGGCCCCGGCTGTTGCCGGTGCGGCTTATTTATTGGTGGAGAGGGATTTAGGATTACTTGTTGATGTGCCCGCTTTGAAAGCGATTCTTCTGGCATCGGCTTGTCATAATATTGAAGGCGACAAACGTTTAAGCAACAAGGACGGTGCCGGTGCTCTGGTCATTTGCGAGGCTGAAGAGGTTGTATCTAATAATCAATATCACAAAGAAAATCTTATTGACTTAGACTTCCAGCCTGATGGATATTGGTCATATAACATTAATCTGGAAAAACAAAAAACGGCCCGCGTTGCGCTTAGCTGGTTTTCCAATCCGTCCCGACAAAAAATAGTCGGTATATCAACGGCACTAACGGCCACGCGTCTGACCGACAATACAAACCCATTCGGAGCCGATGATAGTAAAATCGGATGGATTTTAATCCCGGACACGAACGATATATATGGCTATCGTGTAACTGATAATTCGGCCGGCTGGGTAGAAATCGAGGGCGGTGATTTGACCACTGAAGCAAACGTTGGTGATACCTATGCTCTAGTTCAGGACGATTTGGACGCGAACCTCGATTTGAAAGTATGGGATAATACCCTCAATGATTATGCCTGGGATGGCCCCAACAGCACCGGCAATAACTACGAAATAGCCCGGTTTATGCCCGCCAATACGGGCCAATATGAAATTCGTGTTTTTAACACAACATGGAATGGTACACTTGAGCCGGCCGGTATCGCTTGGGCGCAGGAACCATGCTGCTCGCCCGACTGGGGTGATGCTCCGGATGACATGCTGGCCTGTCCCACGCGCCCCCAAAGAGGTGATTTCCCCACCTTACAAAGCAGCAATGGAGCCAACGTGCGGGAGTACGAAGTCGAGTGGTTAAGCGCGCACAGTACAACCGCGCCCGGTGCAACATGGGAGTTAGACGCCAACGTCGATCCATATGCCAACGAAAAGGACCAGGATAAAAAAAGTAATATCATCCCGGCGGCCTGCTCCCCTAATCACGATATTGATGATGGTGTTATGCCCGATCCGGTATATATAGCCGGTACCAGGGGGAGGGTATCTTTCTGGGTAAATACGGCGACCCCCAATGTCGATCGCTATTCCGATTTGGATCCCGAAGAACATATTCATGTTTTCGGATGGTTCGACTGGGAACATGATGATACCACATGGGAGGATAATGTGATGGTGTACTGGGATGGGGGACCATCCGATACCGGCGAAATGCTGGTCGGTGACTGTATTGAAGGATGTGATGTCTGGGATACTGATGAAAACCAGAAAAAAGTAACCGCCGAATTTGATGTCCCCGATTTCGAATCAAGCGGACCGTTTTGGATTCGATTCCGAATAGACTACGGTGAACTTCTTGATTCATGGAGAGACACCGCCACTTATGGTGAAATCGAGGATCATATCAGCTATCAGTTTACGCCACTCTCTATTCCTTATCTCTACGGCGACATTAGAACTGATAGTATCAGGACGATATTTTCCAACACCGGCAATTTGGGTAATGCCGCCGCAACCGTTTATGGTGGTAACGGTGGTTATAATATGAATTATTTTGATGATTGCGATGATACCATGAACATAGCCGGGGCCGATGATCAGGCGGCGGTGTATCTTTATGATGCCAGCCCGTTCGTAGCTTACGTTAATAATGAAGGCGATACTATACTGAATTACTCGATGTATTCTTCGGCATGGTACAGCGAAAACTGTTTTAATTCAACCACGGCTCCTATGGTGGATTCCGTATCCGATCCCAACTATCAAAAGGGAACCACCGGTGTGTTCTATTCCCACGATACTTCACTCGCAATGGAATGCGAATACTACGCTCCCACAGATCCCGAGTTTAGTGATTTTATAGTTGCGGTCCAAAAAATCTATGGAACCGGCACCGGTGCCGGTCCATACCCGACTTTTGTCGGCGACTTCGTCGATTTTAACATCCCCTCCGATTCCGGCGCCGAAAACGGTTCCTCTTACAGTGAATATGACAAAATGATTTATCAATACGGCGCCGAATACGGGGAAGACAGTATTTCGACCAATGACTGCGTATTCGCCGATCAACGCTACGGTGGTTATGCATACTACGGTGGTTATCGACTCCCCTACGATGGTTCCGAAGACAGCTTCCCCGAACCTCGGGCGATGTGGACCCAGCTTACGGCCGAGTGGGTTGAACCTAAAAATGGCTTTGTACCGAAACAGATGTATCCTAAAATCGCAAGTCAAACCGGCTATTCGGCCTGGTATACCGAATATATCGATCCCGACTCGGATTTCGTCGACCTACATGCAGTTGCCGTATTCGGCGAGTTTGATTTGGGCGGAACCTCCAACGATACCCTGGTCTTTTGTAAGATTTATATGTCCGAATACGATGGTGATATTATGGGGCTTGAAGAAACCAGATATCTGGCAGGCGTATGGATCGAGGATCATGAAATCTTCGAATATCCGGCTTCCTCATGCGATTGTGTACCGGGCGAAGCCAATAACGATGATACTCATAATATTTTTGATATTACATACATAATATCGTATCTGTATCGGAGCGGTCCATCTCCAACTCCTTATGAACTTTGCAGTGGGGACGCGAATTGTGATTGCACGACCAATATATTCGATATAACTTATTTGATTTCTTATTTGTATTTGAGTGGACCACCTCCATGCACCTGTGAAGAGTGGCTTGATAGTTGCGGCTCGCCATTGAGGAAGTAACCTAAGCACGAAATATACGCGGCAGGTCACACTCCCAATTTATCGGGAGCAAGACTTGCCGCAACTTTTAATACCGCCAGGAAAGATTCCTGACGGCGCGTACCGCTAATTAAAATAAATCTATTTATCCCCGATGATTTTTTTTACGAATTCGGGGAGGGCGAATGAACCGATATGCATATCGAGATTGTAATAGTTGTTTTTCATTCTCGACTTTTTATACCGATCGATATCGAAATCGGTTATCGGATGATATTTCTTCGAACACAAAGCAAACGACCAGTAACATGACGGGTATATCGGGACATAAGCAGTGTACATTTTCACTATCGGGAAAATCTCACGCAGATTTTTATACATATGTCGCACCGTCGCCTCGTTATAGTACGGCGATTCCGACTGCGCCACCATGATACCATCGCTGTTTAATTTGTTATATACTTTTTTATGGAATTTCTTCTGAAACAGGTCGGCCGCCGGACCAATCGGGTCGGACAGGTCAAGAATAATAACATCGTATTTCTCCTTTGTTTTCTTAAGATACTCCTGCCCGTCACGGTAAACCGTTTTCGCCCGTTTATCGGCAAAGCCTTTAGTCAACTGCGGGAAATGTTTTTTCGAAACCTCGACCACCATCTTATCGATCTCGCACATTACCGCTTTTTTTACTTCCTTATGTTTCATAACATTTGTAAGCGCGCCGCCATCTCCCCCACCGATAATCAAAACTTTATCCGGTTTGGGATGTGTAAAAAGCGGGACATGAGTTATCATTTCGTTGTACGAATGAAGATCATTCTCGGCTACCATAATCGAACCGTAAAGCACCAGCATCTTGCCGAAATCTTCTGTTTCAAGGATATCAATCCGCTGAAATTTCGATTGTGTCGTCTCGACCAGTCGTTTCACTTTAACCGTAATACCGCTTTGTCCGAGATGCAATTCGGTAAACCAGACATTCCAGAGATCATCCATGGAAGATTCGCAGATGTATGTGTCGGGGACCTTTTTACCGAGTTTAGTCGATGACAATGTACTCCGCTCCTTTAAGACAGTTGAATGATGAAGCCGACACCGCACAATAAGCACCCATGGCTGGAAACGACAACACATCGCCGACATCAAGCGGCGGCAGTAAGATGTCTTTATAGATTACGTCAAATGAATCGCACGTCGGCCCGGCCAGCACCGAGCGTTTCCAGGTCGTATTGCGATTGGTGAAAACTTGGTACCGGCCATGATCGTACACCCGACCGGAAAAAGAACCGTATAAACCATCATCGAGGAAATACCACGGTTTACCCGAGCGAATAGATTTCCCGATAACCGATGCCACCAGCGTAACGGCAGGTGCCGAGATAAAACGTCCCGGTTCACAAATCAATTTGATACCCGGATCGATATTTTTTTTCAGGCATTCGGCAATCGGTCCGCAGAACCTAGCTATTGATGGCACCGCATTGGTGTATGAAACCGGAAAACCACCGCCGATATCGAGCAGTTTGGTATCAAAATTATTTTCTTTAAGCTGTTTAATCAAACCGGCCGATGTTTTAATCGCCTTAATATAAACTCTATTACTCAGACACTGACTACCGACATGAAAAGTGAGACCATAAAACTCTATCCCCAGACTTTTTATTTTTTCGGCCAGTTGAATTACTTCCCAAGGTTCACATCCGAATTTATACGACAGATTGACAACCGCGACACTTTCGTTGACTTTCAGGCGAATCAACAATTTAACTTTGTCAGCGTATGGTATAAATTTGTCTATCTCGTATGGATTATCGACGACAAATAAGCAAGCTCCCGCCCCGATGGCGTTCTCTATCTCCGGTATCGATTTAACCGGGTGCGAATGAATCATTTCCTTGGTATGACCGCCTGCCTCCACCGACAAGAGTAATTCGCGGTACGAAGCAATATCAAAACTGTGACCATTTTTAGCGACTTCCTCCAGAATCACCGGATGATTATTTGATTTGACCGCATAATGAATCGCGACACCCGGAAGCACCCGGGCCAGGTCCGACAACTGTTTTTTTATACCCGAACGAGATAGAATCAACAACGGCGTCTTAATCGTTGAATTCTTAAAAAAACGGCCGATTTTCGACAGGTCCTTTTTCAGCAGTTTATTTACTCGGCCCGGACCACGAATATCAATCGCTTTAATCATTTCTTTGTACCCCCCGACCGTACTATTCACATACCGGAACCGGTGCTTCTTGCGTCACCGGAGCTACCGGCGCCGTCCGAATATCGGTTTTATGGGCAATGATACTATCAGATTCGGAAGGGATTCCTCGTTTCATCTCATGTACCTTAATACTCTGGCATGATAGCTCGGCTTTGAGATATTCCATCGCTTTATACGGATCGACACTGGTACCGCAAGTAAAACAATCAACCGCGGCATAACCATACTCCGGCCATGTATGAATAGAGAGATGCGATTCGGCGATAACTACAACACCGGAAAGACCCTGGGGATTATATCTATGAAAAACCGAGTTAACCACCAGCGCGCCCGATTGTCGAGCCGCTTCGGGGAGTATACGTTTAAGCGCCGATAAATCATTCAGGATTTTCGCATCGCAATCGGTGAGCTCCGAGACCAAGTGTCGTCCGAGTATTTTCATATCACTTCCCTTCCTCAACCAAGAGGGTTATTCGTTACATCTGCGGTGGCGATGTCACCCATAAAAAGTTTACCTTAGCTTTCCCCCGATTAACCAACTGATGAAACTGATCGGCTTCGAAATAAAAACAATTTCGGGGCGGGACTTTAGACGATTTCTTTCCGAAAATCAGAGTTAGTGTACCTGACAAGACATAGCCGAATTCCTCTCCGGCGTGCGGTCCGTCATTATCAAGCATTTCCCCCGGTTCCAGCGTAATCATAATCGGATCCATCAGATTATTGGTACTCCCAGGGACAAGAATCTCAAAACCATGAACCTTTTTTTCTTCAACCGAGATTCTGTCTTTCGGAGAAAAAACCGTTCGGGTCTGACTCAAATCGCCGAAAAATTCGGTAATAGTAACACCGAGAGCATCAAGAATATCCAGAAGCGAATCCAGCGAGATAGAGGTCTGATCACGTTCGAATTGCGAGATGAAACCTTTGGTCAAACGGGCCCGTGCCGCCAGTTCCGATTGAGTCAACTCCGACGCCAGCCGCAGGGCCTTGATTTTTCGGCCAATTTCAAGTTTCATAGTTTAGCAAACACCTACTAAAAGTTTAACATAGTCGCCCTATTTTAAAAATAGATTACGGACTGTCAAGCAAAAAGTTGGCAGAATAACGGTATCAAACAAGAATAAATTGACAGGTTTTACAATCGTTGACGTATCGCTCCATAATTACGCGAATAACAGTATATTATACAAAATGTTACTCTACGCTAAACTTTTGGTATGTTATCACTACGGCAATAAATAATTAATTTTTCATTAAAGAATTTTAATATCCTTTTCCATCGGAAACAGGCATTCATGACTGCAAGCACACATCATCAAGCGTAACATATTTTAAATTAACAAATTATAATGACTCCCCCGTTAAAATCGTCCGATTAAAACTTAATACCGTCCGATTATTTTCCCAAAGAATCGGTTAAGTTTTAATTTATCATAAGCTTACAGCGATAGAACAAAAATAACAAAACGGGATCGTGATTTATACTCCGACTGTTAATATCTGCTTCCAGGACAACCGCAGAAAATGTGTCTTGTAACCTGTTATTTAAAATAGGTTTGCGAGTTACTCCAAAACGGACATAGAAGTAATGGCGCATCTTCTGCGTTTCGGCTATCACTATTCACCGATGGTATTTATACAAAATCAACAATTAAGATGTTGTTATTGTTTATGTTAAGTAATCGAATAAAAACAAAAACGATTTTGGCATATAGGTTGATACTATATAGTCGTGAAGTTAGTTACTCTTTATATAATATGGCGGTGAAGGGTAATTGAGGTGGGGATGAAGGAGCTCCATAGTGAGGGTGGAGCTCCTTTTAGTTTTATATTAACTCTCTATTAAAAATCTGCTGTAAATCTTCATCTAAAACATTCCTTATTGACCTGTTTATTAGTCGTATATATATTCAATGGTATGGATAAACCGGGATCTATAAAAAAGACCATTGATCGTAAGCTGGGCGACGAATGGCTCGATTGGGATGGAAAAAAAACGCCGGAATCAACCGAGACCGATTCCCGGGTTTTTCTCGGAATGGCCATTCTGACGACTATTCTGATAATTATGGCCGCCGGTCTGTTTTTATGGTTGATTTATCCCCGTTTGATATCGGCCGGCTCGATAGTAGCCGAAATCTTTTCGTTTTTGTTTTTAGCTTTCAGCGGCGTTTTGCTTGTCTGGCTTTTATTGTTCCTCTGGGCAGCGGTGACTCGTCGGCCAATAACGAGATTCGTAATAATTCCCAACCTGGTTAATAAGTTACTATCGCTGGTTGCTGCGGTTGGCCGTTTGCTGGGTATTTCCGGAGAAAGGCTGACTAATTCATTTCTAAAGGTTCATAATATAATTATCGGCTCTCGTTCGGTCCGGGCCCCCTCGGAGCGTCTTTTATTACTTCTTCCCCGTTGCCTGACAAAAGAGACAAATATCGCGCTTCGAGGGCTTCGGGACAGCTACAATTTCCAAATCGCCACGGTTGGCGGCGGAACCGAGGCACGGCTAAAGATAAGGGAAATAAGGCCGAAAGTTATAATAGCAATAGCATGTGAACGTGATCTTTTGTCAGGATTTAAGGATGTCAATACACATATACCGGTCATCGGATTTCCAAACCGCAGGCCGGAAGGTCCATGTAAAAACACCTGTATCGATTTGGAACAAATAGAAGAAGCTATCAAAAGCTCTATAATATGATAGTATTTCAAGTTTTCCTCCATCGTAGTTTCGATATATGAGATGGACAAAACACTTGACAAAATGACCATTTTTGATTAACTTATTTAAGTTTAACATGCTACTTCAAGAATGACTGTGCACCCCGGGACCTTGCGAGCGCAATTAGAGTGGTTGGGTAAAAAATAGAGTGCTAACTTCGGCAAAAAGATATATATACTTTCTTGTTATCTTTATATGTTTTATTGGTTTGAGTTTCGCCGGCGAAATATCCGGCGATTTTATTCCGAGCCATAACAATTTCAGCGATATTGAGAGAATCTCCCCTGTTTTCACGGAAAATCTGGGACAATGGGGAGATGAAGTCTATTTTCGGGCCAATTTTGGCCAGGCCTTTTTATGGTTTACTTCAGGTGGTATCTATTATCATTTTGACCGATGCCAAAGCGGCTGCGATGGAGAGAGTTATTTTGACCGACCGGAGGAAAGTCTTGGATTATCTTTTCCTAAACAACTCAGTTCCGAAAACCTTATAATCAAAGTGGAATTCGTTGGTGCCGAAATCTCTTCGGCTATTGGGGGTGAAGAAATTGTCGGTTATAAGCATAACTATTTCCTGGGCAATGATCCTTCACGCTGGCGGACAAACGTATCGAATTTCGGCAACATTGTTTATCAGGATATTTATCCCGGTATTGATTTGAAATATTACGGCCGTGACGGGCATTTCGAGTATGATTTAATAGTCTCGCCGGGTGCGGATCCTTCACAGATAAGAATTGCTTACGACGGTGCCGAATCGGTATCGATTAATAAAAATGGACATCTGGATATAAAAACCGCCTGGAATACGATTACCGAACTAAAACCGTATGTATATCAGTTACAAGACGGTACCCGTGTCAATATATCCTGCGATTATTTCCTACGAACCGATAACAATATCGGTTTTTATATCTCGGACGATTACGATTCCGACCGTCCGCTGATTATCGATCCAATTCTGGTATATAGTACATATCTCGGTGGAACCGACAGCGATGACGGTTACTGTGTTGCCCTTGATAATGACAGCAATCTTTATATCACCGGGCGAACTCATTCAACAGATTTTCCTTACACCGAAGGTTACGATACAACGTTTAATGGCGGCAATTACGATATTTTTGTCAGTAAACTGTCCGGCGGCGGTGATTCGCTTGTTTTCAGTACGTTTATCGGCGGTACGGGCTGGGATCGGGGCAGCGGTATCGCGGTGGATACCTGCGGCAATGCTTATATAATCGGCCATACGACCTCATCGGATTTCCCGACCATGAACCCGTATGATGACGGCCTCGACGGTTACAGCGATGCTTATGTTCTGAAGTTATCCTCGACCGGTGACAGTTTGATATACAGCACTTTTCTTGGGGGTGCAAGTTTTGATTTCGGGCGGAGTATTGCGGTTGATGACAACGGTAATGCTTATGTTACCGGCCATACCAACTCCAGTGACTTCCCGACTGCCAGCGCTTATGATGCATCGCTCGGCGGATTCAGTGATGCTTTTGTAACAAAACTTTCGACCGACGGTAGTTCGCTCGAGTACAGCACATTCCTGGGCGGCGACGGCAACGAGCACGGCTGGTGTATTGTCGTTGATGCTTTGGGACGGGCATGTATTGCCGGTGATACCGAATCATCCGATTTCCCCGTCGTTAGCTATCTCGATGACTCATTAGGTGGAACGGTCGATGCTTATGTAACCAAACTGGCCGCCGACGGCAGTGCGCCTGTAATCAGCACTTATCTGGGCGGCGAATCGGGAGTTGATATTGCCTATGGTGTCGTGCTCGATAGCAATGACGATATTTATCTCGGCGGGGGAACGAATTCCTCCGACTTTCCCGTAACGGACGGGTGTGATACACTTCTTGGCGGCAGCGGTGACGCATTTGTCGCAAAAATATATTCATCCGGTGATTCACTTATTTTCGGTACATTTCTTGGCGGTTCGGGCAATGATGTCATTTATGACATAACGGTTGACGAAAACTTTTTCCCGTATATAACCGGTTACACGGAGTCGTCGGATTTCCCGCTGATACATGCGATTGATAGTTCTTTCGATGGCGACAGAGAAGCATTTGTATGCAAATATTCCATCGCGGGAATAGCCCCGCTGTACAGCACGTTTGTCGGTGGTGACGGAAACGATCAGGGCTGGAGTATTATTCTCGATGATGAAACGAATATTTATATCGGCGGCGATACCGAATCGTCAGATTTCCCGACCGTTACCCCCTACCAGGGCAGTCTTGGCGGAACCAGTGCCGCTTTCGCCCTGAAAATATCGCATTCATGTATCGACAGCGATGGTGATGGATTCGGTGATCCGGGCAATCCGTCCAATGATTGTGATGATGATAACTGCCCGTCGATTTACAACCCGGACCAGATCGATACCGACGGTATGGGTGATGGTAATGCTTGCGACGATGACGATGATGAGGACGGTTATCTTGATGAAGAAGATAATTGCCCGCTGACCCCCAATCCGACGCAGGACGATAGCGACGGTGATGATGTCGGCGATGCCTGCGATAATTGTCCGGATGATTATGATCCGACTCTGACCGATAGTGATCGCGACGGTTTTGGCGATGTCTGTGATAATTGTATCGATGTTTTTAATATCGATCAGGCCGATCAGGACAGCGATAGTGTCGGCGATCTGTGTGATAATTGTATTACCGAACCGAATAACCTTCAGGAGAATAATGACGCCGACAGCCTGGGTGATGCCTGCGATAATTGCCCATACGATTATAATCCGGAACAACTCGATCTGGATATTGATTCGGTCGGTGATTCATGCGACAATTGTATTGATATATCCAACCATGACCAGGCCAATTCGGACGGTGACAACTTAGGTGATGTCTGCGATAACTGCCCGTACGATGATAATCAAACGCAGGTCGATACCGATGGTGATGATATTGGCGATGCCTGCGATAATTGTTTGTTTGATCCCAATTTCGATCAGGCGGATAATGACAGCGATGGTGTTGGAGATATTTGTGATGATGACGATGATAATGATGGTATTCCGGATGTCAGCGATAATTGTCAATTTTCATATAATCCGGAGCAGGAGAATAATGACGGTGACAGTATGGGTGATGTCTGCGATGATGATGACGACGATGATACCGTACCTGACAGCACGGATAACTGCCAATTCGTTTCCAACTTAAGTCAAACCAACAGCGATACCGACGATTTTGGTGATGTCTGCGATAATTGCCCGACGGTTGATAATCCGTTACAGGAAGATACCGACGGTGATACGTACGGTGATTCATGCGATAATTGTATCGAGGTTTATAATTTTAATCAGTTAGATGGTGATGCTGACAATGTCGGTGACTCGTGCGACAACTGCCCGGATGATGTTAATACCGATCAGGCCGATAATGATTCCGATAATCTTGGTAATGTTTGCGATAACTGTATCGACAATTATAATCCCGGCCAAGAAGACTATGATATCGATGGCGAAGGCGATGCCTGCGACGAGGATGACGATGATGACACAATTCTTGACGATGGCGACAGTTCCGGTACTGTCGGTGATAATCCCTGTACCGGCGGCGCGACAACCGATTGTGATGATAATTGCCAATTCGCATATAATCCGCTTCAGGAAGATTCCGACTCTAATGGTGTCGGTGATATCTGCGACCTGTGCGGAAATATCAACGGGGATGAAAACATTAATATATTCGATATAACCTATCTTATTTCGTTTCTTTATCTTGACGGTCCGCCGCCAAATCCGATGAATGCGGCAAATGTCAATGGGGATGAGGATATCAATATTTTTGATATTGTTTATCTAATTTCATATTTGTATTTGGAGGGGCCGGAGCCAAACTGTCCATAATAGATTATATTCATCAATTCTTTCGTCCCCCATTAGCGCCGAGGGGGCTTTTTTATTGACAAAAATTAAATATTTATTAGATTGAAATAACATTGTAAGGCCAATCTGTTTTACCGGTTTGAGGGATATATCGGTCTTGCATTTATGTTCAGTTAAGGTTCATTATTCGCAAATGAAGGAGTCGTCGAAAGGTTGTAAAAAAAAGTATCTTATAATAATTCTATGGGTTCGAAGGAGGCACAAGCATGCGTAACTCATTCCGTTTACTGGCAACCTGTATAATCGTCGTCTGTTTTTTATCGGTTATTGCTCTGGCCGTAATGCCAAATCAATTTAATTATCAGGGCCGTTTGACCGACGCCGCCGGAGAACCGGTGGCCGATGATAATTATTCAATGACATTTACCCTTTATGATGCCGGCGGTGTCGGTAAATGGACGAGCGGCAGGCAAACGGTTCCGGTATCGAACGGTCTGTTTCAATATGTACTTGGTTCGGCGATACCTATCCCCGACTCTGTATTTAAACTGCAGTATTTATATCTTGGTATTAAAATCGGCGATGATCCGGAAATGTCCCCTAAAACATTGTTGACCTCCGCGCCCGGCGCGGCGGTAGCCTATAATCTATCAGGTGGGAGCGTCGAGACCGATTCCGGAAGTGCTGTATTTAAAAACGTAAATGGTGATTCGGCCTTAATATTTATTGGGGATATTGATTCTCATAAAATGGTATTAGTCCCGCCGGATCCCTGTGTCCCGCCCGATCCCTGTGTCCCGGCTATTGAAATCAGCGCCAATCATGAAAATCTAATTGAAGTGTACTATCCCGACGGTGATTCGGAAGAAGGTATTGTTCAGCTTGGCGCCAGTCCCACCAATGGAGGTTTTATTACACTTCACGGTGCCGAACCCCTGACAGCCACCAGGGTTATGATGGGCGGCTCGACAACAGATACTGGCTTTGTCGCGTTGTTTGGAGGCGATAATGGTTCCGAATATAAACTGCTCGAACTGACCAGTCGGACATCGGCCGGCGGTAAAATATCATTTTTTGATGAGGATATAATCGATCAGAGAGAACTTTTGAATATAAACGGCTCGCCTGAAGCGGGAATCGGTATTGTCGGATTTAATCCCCAGCCGGAACCACCCGGTTTCCCCGCCTTTGAATTGGGTATTAACTCCGCCAAAGACGGCCGGGGAAGCTTTTTAAATATGTATAGTCCTGTCTCAGGTTTGCTGGATGAACCGATGATTTCGATACTTACCGACCCATCCGATGGACCTTCGATGGAATTTTTTAATCCATCCAGTACTTTACCTAATGATCCTTATATCAGGATGGGCTTCGAACCATCGCCTTTTAAAACCGGTATATTGGAATTTTATGCGCCTGACGCTACTTTACCCAACGATCCTTATATCAGAATGGGGACTGAACCATCACCATTTAACACCGGTGGTGCTTTAAGTTTCAATGATCCTCTAAATGGTGCGGTAATGGAGATGATGGGCAATTATACCGACGGCGCCAGTATCAAGATGTTCCAGCCGCAGCCGGAACCGCCGGGACAGGAAGCTATCACGATGAATGTTAATCCGACCAGCGGGGCTTCGATTAAGATGTTTCAGCCACAGCCGGAGCCGCCGGGACAGGAGCTTATTGCCATGTCGGTTATGAACGGTTCAGGACCGAGTATCAAGATGTTCCAACCGCAACCGGAACCACCCGGACAGGTGGCGCTGGAGATGGCGACCTCATCGCGCGGCGCCGGTGGTTATCTGGCCGCTTATAATACAAACGACAGTATTCGTACGGTCCTCTCCGGAGGTGACGTGTCTTTATATAATATGGCCAGTTCCGATGGTCCTTTCGCCAGAGTTGGAATCCAGCCCGCATATAGTATTCTGGAACTGATCGGCCCGCAACCCCCTACCAGCCCGGTCGAGGTCATAACCATGCTGGTTGATACTATCGGGGCCTTCGTCAGTATCGGTACCGATAGTACACCGGAAGCTTTGACCGTTATGGGCAACGGCTGGTTTTCGGGTGATATTTATAGCCTGACAGACACAAAAGTGAAGGGAAACATAGAACCGATAGAGAATGCCCTGGAATTAGTCTCGCGAATGAATGGTTATTATTATGATTGTCGAACCGATGAATACCCTAACCTGCGGATGCCGGAAAGCCGGCAGGTCGGATTTTTAGCCCCTGAGGTCAAGGAAGTCCTTCCGGAGGTTGTCAGCGAAAATGAATACGGATTAACCGGCGTCGATTACAGCCGGATAACGGCGCTTCTTGTCGAAGCAGTTAAGGAATTAAAAGCAGAAAATGAAAAACAGGCTGACTTAATAAATAAGCTTCAACAAAAATTAAATGAACTAAAATAACTAACAGCTTTGGAGGACAAGACAATGCGCAAAGTAATAATCAACGGAATCACGGCTATAATTATCATAATGGCTGCTGTAACTATGATTAATGCTCAGGTGCTGATGAACTATCAGGGTCGACTGACCGGTTTGGACGGCCAACCGGTGGCGGATGATAGTTACACAATTACATTCAGCCTCTGGGATGATTCCACCGGCGGCACTCAAGTTTGGATGGAGACTCATTCGGCGGTTCAAACGAATGACGGTATGTTTACCGTTGTTCTCGGTTCCGATTCGACACTGTACGAATCGGTTTTTGAAAACGAACCGATATTTCTGCAAATTATGATTGCACCGGATAATTATATCTCACCTCGGACAAGGTTAACCTCGGTACCATCGGCCGCCTACGCCAAGAAGGTGGTGGGTGATATCGAAACCGGTGAAGGATCGTTAGAACTGAAATCATCCAGTGGAAATCTTGCATTTAGCATGACGACTGCCGAGAGAGGTCAGACCAATTTCCAAATGTATAACATTAGTCCCGGCTATGCCGGTCAAACTCAGCTCAACTTGAGTACCGGCGATTATGGCGGAGGAATTGAACTTTATCCGACCGGTGAAATTCAATTTGGTCCGGCCTTTACAATTGGGCTTGAGCCATCACCCTTTAGATACCCATATCTGAGTTTTTATGATCCAACCGGAAGTTTTCCCAATGACCCGGCTATAAAAATGGGTGTTGAGCCATCGCCATTTATTGAAATGACCGAGCAGTCAGGCGATTATGGCGACCGTCCGTTTATTCGAATGGGTATTGAACCAAGTCCGTGGCGGCAGGGATACATTGCTTTCAAAAACCCGGATGTCGGCCCGCCGCCTAAATTGATGGAAATCGGAATAAATGATTCGACCGGCGACTGGGGAAGCGAGATTGATATGTACCTAGCGCATCCTCCCGAGTATCCATCGCCCAAGCAGATTTTGTCAATCGGCAGTGCGCCTTCAACAGGCGCGAATATTAAAATGTTTAACCCTCAACCCGAACCTCCTGCAAGGCTTATGGAGTTGGGAGTTATCACCGATGGCTCTGAATGGAGTTCAGGTATAGATATGTACCTGGTTCACCCGCCCGAGTATCCATCACCCAAGCAAATCTTATCTATTGGAAGTGCACCATCATCAGGCGCCAGCATAAAGATGTTCAACCCTCAACCGGAACCACCGAGAGTATATTTTGAAGTGGACGCCAACACTGATACCGGACCCAGCATGAGTTTTCATGATGATGTCGGTAAAGTGATGGGTTTTGATCCGTCGCCGTTTAACGAGGGTTTTTCGATTAGTTTTATGGATCCAGTCGATGATGGAAAGATACTTGAAATAGCGGCCAATCATAACTCACAGATAGCCAAGATCGATTTCATAGCTCCCGGTAATGATGATCATCCGGCTTTAGAACTTGAGGTAACTCCTGTCAGCAGTTCTTTTGAGATAAATAGATATGACGACGTTTCTCATATCCAGTATCCCGGAATATCTTTGGAAGTAGACAATTCAGCAGAAACTTCGAATTTTAGGTTAATTGCTCCCGGTAATGACGATATCAATGGCTTCGAGATTACCGCCGATGAATTGGCCAATGCGGCAACGTTCCGGTTAATTGACCCGGCAGATGACGGTCGCTCATTAGTTGAAATCAGCGGAGGACCATCTACCGGAGCTTCAATCTATATGTTCAATCCGCAGCCGGAACCGCCGGCTAAGTTGTTTGATCTCTCAGTTCCTATTGGCGTTAAATCCTCTGATGATGTTGTAATGAAATTAACCAGCGCCGACGGTCAATATGTAACCAAACTTACACCGGGAAGAGTGAAAGTAGGGCATTCAACCAATGATTTGTACCCCCGCTCGGAGCTTAACGCCGGAGCTGATTCTATTACCTTCTTTATTCAGGGGAATACAGCTGTTCTCGATGGTCCTCCGATCACCATGCTCTCCAGCAGTTCCGAGGCCAAAATGGGTATTGGGACAATGACCCCAAATGAAAATCTTGTGGTTGGAAATGACCTCGGTGCTTACAGCGGGACCAGATTGGTTGTGGGTGGCAGCAATGCCGGGACCAATACTGGTTTTGTTTTTGGTGAGAACAGCAATTACCGCGGTTGGATGCTCTGGAATGTAGATGATGACCTGATTGAACTGGGAACTAAAGAAGGGGCCGGAACGTACGGCAGCACAATAATATTAAAGTCCGGTACTGTCGGTATCGGCGGCCAGTCGGCTGGTTCCGAATTACACGTTAACGGCAATATCTGCTATACCGGCACGATCGGAACCTGTTCGGATCGAAGGTATAAAACCGATATTAACAAACTTAATAATGCTCTTGATAAAGTTTTGAGATTACGCGGCGTATCATTCAACTGGCAAAAAGAGCAGTATCCGGAGTATAAGTTTTCCGAAAATGAACAGGTTGGTTTAATCGCCCAGGAGGTCAAAGATATCCTGCCGCAAGCAGTATCGAAAGATAACAACGGTTATTATAATGTTGACTATACGAAAATCACACCGTTGTTGATTGAAGCCATTAAAGAACTTAAAACGGAAAATGATAAACTGAAGAAAAGACTGGATAAAATAGAGTCCCAATAATAAAATAATATGAAAGAGTATCACCATATACACATAAGAGTGAGGTCACAAAAATGAGTAAAATAGTTGGAATAATTCTGATATTTTTTATTCCGGTAATCGTATTGCAGGCTGACGATAAGGCCGGTGAGGAAATCAACTGGCAGGTTATTTCGAGCGGCGGAACGAGCGGAAGCTCGACAAGTTACTTTTTAAGCGGAACGGTGGCGCAGACGGCGGTCAGTTCCGGAACTTCATCGAATTACATATTGAATCATGGCTACTGGCAGGATTTCGAGGGATCCGGCGGCCCATGCGATTGCGAACCGGGTAATTGTAATGGTGATGAAACCATCAATATTTTCGATATCACTTATATCATCAGTTACCTTTACCTTGAAGGTGACGCTCCGATACCGTATGAGCTGTGCAGCGCCGACGCGAATGCTGATTGCACCTGTAATATTTTTGATATTACATTTATTATAAGCTATCTATATTTAAGTGGTCCTCCGCCTGCAACATGCGAGGAATGGGTCACCGCCTGCGGCCAGCCGTTGAGGAAGTAAGAATAATGTGCGAGGTACAAGTGAACATGTACCTCGTTTTCAGATAGCAGAATTATATCGTCACGACGATAAATCGTCGGGACCCAGGTTTTGCTTTACTTTTAAAAGAATCTATATTCAATCATCAAACAAGGTCGCAATAGTTAGATCGGAAAGATTACGGTAGGCCAATAACGACATCGAGGCCTGTAAACTGATTTGATATTTCAGGAAATTTGAAAACTCCCTGGCATAGTCGGTGTCACGAATCATCGATTCGGCCGCCGTTATATTTTCCGCTTCGACCTGCAGACTTCGTCGACGACTTTCCAGATAATTTTTCTGTGTCGATCCAATATCGATTATGGTCGAGTCGATTCGTTCGATTTCGGCATCGATGGTATCAATCGCCGCCGCGGCCGCTTCGGAAGTGGACAAATCGATATTGCCCATATACGGCACGGTGGCAACCGATCCGGTCGAGCCGTCAAGAAGCTGCTGGGTGCCAAATGATGCACTATCTATCGTGTCGTTGTATGTATCCACCAGCCGATTGGCTTCGTCGGCATAAGCCTCCTGCATAGCTGCGTCATTACCGCCGCTATTTGCGGCCGCCACCGCCAGCGAGCGCATTTCGGTTAAATAACTGCGAAGCTGTAACGTACTCGATGATGCTGTTTCGTACTTATTTATCTGATTCGAAAGATTACTTATTTCCTGATTCAACGAAGCTATCCGCGCGCGCATCTGTTCCGATATAACCAGACCGGCCGGATCATCGGAGGCGCGATTTATTCTTAAGCCGGAGGCAAGTTTCTCCATTGATTTATTCATCTGCCAGACTGTAATATCGATTCCGCGATGCAAATTGCTGATTCCTGAACCGGACTGGAGTGATAAGGTCATACCTTCCTCCTCATGAAAAAAACATATTCCTTTAATACTGCCGCAAAGTTCATACCGTATAAATCCATATCGTAAGAGGTAGTCTGGTAATGAATTATGCGGGCGCCAAAATGACAGGATTGCAAAGAATATGGGACAACTCCCATATATATGGGAGTTCGAGGACCGCCGATCACATTATGCGATCGGCGGCCCACATGGAGGAACCGAGTGATTGATACTATCTACTCTTCCAGCCGTCTAATGTAAGCCGGAATTTTTGTATTTTCATTCTGGAATGCCGGTGCCCTGCCGCGTCCGTTATCTCCGGAAGCCGCTTTCCGCATCGGATAAACCGGCGGATCGGGGAACAACGACATTACTTTACCGGGAGGTGTATCGCGGACAACTTCGGGTTCTTTTTCTGTCTCTTTTGCCACGATTTCCTCGGCTTCTTTCACCGCCAGACCGCCGAATCCGGTGGCAATCACGGTGACACGAATTTTGTTATTAAATGACGGATCAATCACGGCGCCGAAAATTATATTGGCATCGGCTCCGGCCGCCTGATATATAATCGAGGTCGCAGTGTTGACATCAAAGAGCGTCATATCCTCGCCACCGGTAACATTAACCAGCACGCCGCCGGCCCCGGAGATAGAAACATCTTCCAGAAGCGGTGACGAAATCGCCTGATTGGCCGCCTCGGAGGCACGGTCATCACCGGTTGCCAAACCGGTTCCCATCAACGCATCGCCGCGTTCGAGCATAATCGTTTTGACATCGGCGAAATCGCAGTTTATCAAACCGGGAACAGCAATCAGATCGGAGATACCTTTGGTCGCCTGATGTAAGACTTCATCGGCCTGAGCAAAAGCATCGGTCAACAAAGTTGTTTTCTCGACTATCGACAACAATCGTTCGTTGGGGATAATTATCAGCGTATCGGCTTTTTCCTTAAGCTCTGTTATACCCCGATCGGCCTTATTTAGCCGCTGTTTACCTTCAAACGTAAACGGTTTGGTAACAATCGCAACCGTCAGCGCACCCTTTTGACGCGCGATTTCGGCAACCACCGGCGCCGCACCGGTTCCGGTGCCCCCCCCCATACCGGCAGTGATAAACACCATATCAGTATCATTAAGTAATTCGCTGACTTCCTCGTTATCTTCTTCTATGGCCTGACGCCCGATATCGGGATTGGCCCCTGCTCCCAGTCCTTTGGTTAAACGCTTACCAATCTGCACGCGCTTGGTTGCGCGGCTGGCCTCCAAAACCTGACTATCGGTATTAATAGCGATAAATTCGACCCCGGACAATCCGGCCTCAATCATCCGGTTGATGGCGTTACCTCCGGCGCCACCAACACCCACCACTTTGATTTTTGCGAAGTTCTCGAAATCATCCGCAAAATCAAATTTCAGTTTTCCATCACTCATGATATCCTCCATGTATTATTAAAAATTTCTACTTATCCAGTTTTCCAATTTTTTAAATATACCCTTAAATCCGCTCCTCGGCTTATCCATGTACGACTCGTGACGGTGTCCATAGTTCACTAACCCGATTGCGGTCGCGAATTCGGGCGTTTGAATATTTTCGGGCAGATCTTCGATACCGGTAGGTATTCCCAGTTTAACCGGCATATCAAGAATCTGCTCGGCCAGTTCGATTGTCCCCGGAAGCAAAACCCCGCCGCCGGTTAAAATCGCCCCGGCCGCCAGAGGTTCAGGAGAGGATGACTTTTTTATTTCGCGGGCAACCAGCGATAGTATTTCTTCCATACGCGGTTCAATAATCGATGCCAGGACTATTCGCGAGATACTTCGCGGATTGGTTCCCATCGCCGTCGTGACATCCATCATCTCATCGGGATCAACCAGTGAGGTCAGGGATGAACCATAACTAAGTTTTAACTGCTCCGCCTGATCAACCGAAGTACGTAGTCCGATAGCTACATCGTTGGTGACATTCCGCCCACCCAGCGGGACGACACCGGTGTGCCTGATGGAACCATCATAAAATACGGCAACATCGGTCAGGTCACCTCCGATATCGATCAACACAACGCCGATTTCCTCTTCATTGTTGCCGATATTGGCATATGATGAAGCCAGTGATTGCAGGACCAGATTATCGACACCGATTTCGCATCGTTCCATCGACCGATAAATATTTTTCGCCGATGTTACCGCTGAAGTAACAATATGCACTTCCACCTCAAGTCGAACGCCGGCCATACCAACCGGATTCTTTATGCCCGACTGCTCATCAATCGTGTAATCCTGCGGGATGACATGAATAACTTCACGATCATTAGGTATCGCGACGGCACTGGCCGCCTCGATAGCGCGGTTGACATCTTTTTCGACAATCTCGTTGTCGGAACGAGAGATGGCAATCACTCCATGAGAGTTTATCGACTTGATATGATCCCCGGCAATCCCGGCGACAGCCGAATCGATATGCACCGAGGCCATCATCTCGGCATCCTCAACCGAATGGGTAATCGACTCTACCGTCCGTTCCATATTGACAACCACGCCGCGACGCAAACCTTCCGCCGGCGCGGAACCGTAACCGAGGAAAATCGGCAGACCGCGCTTGTCGCTTTCGGCGATAATAGTCCTAATATTCGTAGTGCCGATATCAACTCCGGTTATGTATCTTGCCTCTGCCATATTAACCCGCCGCAATTATCAATCCATCCGACCGCATATCCAGTTTTTTGATATTCTGTAGATCGGGATTGAATTCGAGAATAAAGGTTTTTAATTTTTGTATCGTACTATATAGCGAACCGGCGTATGTCTCGATACGAAACGGAAGCCCGTCCACCCATATCGAAATGTACTTGCTTTCCGACATGTCGATATTCGACAATGCCAGATAAAAATCGGGGAAATGGCGCTTGATTTCCGACAATTGCCTGACAATCAGTTTCAGCCTGTCGTCGTTATTTTTACCATACGCGGCACAATTTCGCAGACCGGTTATAATCGGAAAATCGTACTGTTTAATTGTACTATCTACAGGAAGAAGGCATCCGTTGTCGCCGAGGCGATAGCGTGAATTACCATCCTCACCGATAACCATCGCGACCGGTCGGATATCGTTAATCTTGACGACTATTCCATTCGGCAGATGGTAGTCGAGATCGACTTTATATACATTGTTTTGGGCCAGAAGCTCCTCGGCCGTATTCTTCAACGGGAGGTTGAAAAGGTTGGCACCAACCGGAAGTTTCAGCATGTCGGCATTGACAATATTATTATCCGATTCGAAACTGACATCCTGGAATGCGAAGACATCAGAGTAGCGTAAAAATCCGATTCCTCCGGCTATAAGCATTGCCGGGATAATCATCAGTATGTATGGTCGTCTGATTTTACGACTCATTTTTTTTCAATCCCTTGACGATTTCCGGATTAATAAGAGTTATACTCCCCGCTCCGGCCGTGATAATAATATCTCCCGGTTGCGCGACAGATATAATTTTCTCGACCGCTTTTTCTTTCGGTCCGACATATTCGATATTATCGTACTTCTTCTCGCGAGCATACTTGACAATCATCTCTGAAGTAACACCCTCGATAGGTTTCTCACGTGCCGGATAAATATCCACCAGAAAACTCTGGTCGGCCAGCGCGAGGGCATCGGCAAACTCACGATAAAATTGCTGGGTGCGACTGAACAGATGCGGCTGGAAAATAACAATCACGCGGCGGGTGTACGATTCTTTGGCCGTTTTTAATATAGCAGTCAATTCGGTCGGATGATGCGCGTAGTCATCAACGACCATTATATCATTGATAATATCTTTTATTTCAAAACGACGATTGACCCCGCGATATTTCCTAAGTGCATCATAAATTTTATCGAACGAGACCTCCAGTTCCGATGCGGCCGTGACCGCGGCCAGGGCGTTTTTAATATTATATTCACCGGGAACATTCAGATGAATTTCGCCAAGCAGTTCGCCATTCTTGAAAACATTAAAGGAAGAACCGCCTTCATGCATCTTAATATCAACCGCCTGATAATCGGCTTCGGGTGAAAAACCGAAACTTACCGACAGACGTCCGATATTATCGCGGATGGTTGACAGGACAGCATCATCGGCGTTGTAAATAACCATTCCATAAAACGGTACCCGATTCATATAGGTCAGGAAAGAATTTTTCAAATCATCCATACCATCATAACAATCGAGATGATCCGGCTCGATATTGGTCACCACCGCCATCGTCGGAAACATTACCAAAAATGAGCGATCGAACTCGTCGGCCTCGGCAACCAGATATTCACCACCGCCCAGTGAGGCGCCGGAACCGGTACCGGCCACGATACCGCCAACGATGATAGTCGGATCCAATTCGGCCTCGATCAAGATTTTACCCATCATCGAGGTTGTTGTTGTTTTGCCGTGTGTCCCCGAAATACCGACAGAGTACTTCAGGCGCATCAACTCGCCGAGCATCTCGGCTCGCTTGATAACCGGAATACCGCGCTTGCGGGCCTCGATGATTTCCGGGTTGTCTTCTTTCACCGCCGAAGATATCACAAGCACGTTGGATGTACCAAGATTTTCGGCTTCGTGGCCATAGTACACCTTAATGCCCAGTTGTTCGAGATACATAGTAATTTCACTGCGGTTCATATCGGAACCGCTGATACCATAGCCGAGATTGTGTAAGATCTCGGCGATTCCCGACATACCGGATCCGCCGATACCGACGAAAAACAACTCTTTGTATTTGCCGAAAATCATTTTTTTATTGTTAAAATCGATTCGCGCTACGGCAACGACTTTCAATTAACATCCTCCTTAAAACCTATAAGTTGTAAAATCTCCTCGGCGATAATTTCCGCCGCCGGTTTGGTTCGACGGTGTTTCATCGCATTGATGGCATCATGCATTTTATTGAATTTATCACTCTCCAGAATCGAGACCGCTTCTGAGAGCAAATCTATTTCATTTTCAAGACGGGCATCTTCTATCGTGACCGCTGCTCCCTGCTCGACGAAATACTCGGCGTTTTTTCGTTGGTGATCGCCGGCGGCATACGGGAACGGAATCAATATCGACGGCAGACAAGCCGCTTCCAGTTCGGCTAATGTCAAAGCACCGGCACGCGCGACAGCAATATCGGCGGCGGCGTAGGAATATTCTATTTCATTAGTAAAGGCAAACAGGGCGCGCTCGTTGATCCTGCCTCTGGCGATTCCGACAGCATCGTTGTAAGAGGCGTCCCCCGTCTGCCAAATAAGCTGATAATTATCGGGAAGATTATCAAAATACCGCGCGATATTATCATTAATTTGCCTGGCTCCCTGGCTTCCGCCAAAAATAAATATAACTTTGTCGGTTTCATTAAATCCGAAATATTCCCGCGCCTTATTCCGGTCGATAGTACCAATTATCTCTTTTACCGGATTACCCGATTCGGTAACATAACATGGTTTTTTCAGGAATTTTTCGGCGGCACCAAAACCGAGAAAGACACGATCGACTTTGTCGGATAACTGACGAGTGGTCAGACCGGGGTAAGCGTTCTGCTCCTGTATGACACGGTTTTTATTCAGGGCGATGGCGGCCATCACAACCGGCCCCATAACATAACCGCCGGTACCGATAACAACATTCGGTTTGAACCGCAATATCATATATATCGATTTAAGGACACTCACGACCAATAAAAACGAAAAGACAATACTCCCCCATATACCCGAACGAGTCAGTCCTTTAACATTTACCAATGTCAACGGATAACCAAGCCGGTCGCGCATCCGGTACTCCAGACCCCGCTTGGTACCGACAAAACGGAAATCGGCGATGTCATCCGGATTTAACATCGACTTTAATTTATCAGCAATAGCCAGTGCCGGGAAAAGATGTCCTCCCGTGCCGCCTCCTGCGAATATGGCTTTTAACTTTCTCATCGCACCACCATCCCTTTGCGTCGTGACAGATTAAGAAGGATAGCAACCGATATAACCGAAACAACCAGCGCCGAACCGCCGTACGACAAAAACGGAAGCGGGATACCGGTGGTTGGTAACAACGAGGTGACAACTCCAATATTTATAATAACCGCGACAAAAATCGATGACACGATACCCATCGCCAGCAAGAAACCGAACATATCCGGCTGGTACACCGCTATTTTAATCCCGCGCCAGATAATAATGGTGAACAGAGTTAGCACGACCAATAAACCGAGGAAACCAAGTTCCTCGCCGATCGATGCAAAAATAAAATCGGTATGCGGGTATGGCAGGAAAAACAACTTCTGACGGCCGTTACCTAATCCGGCACCGAATAATCCCCCCGCACCCAAAGCCAGAACTGCCTGTTTTACCTGATAACTCCCGGTCAGCGGATCACTGACCGCCGAAAGATAATCGATCACACGCGGTTTTTTGTACCCCAGCACAAAAACCATAAATGATACCAGACCAGCCAGCGGTAAAGTCAATGCGGCAAGATGAGTTAATCGCAGACCGGCCAGATAAAACACAATCAGGACGGTCAGAGTAATTGTCAGCGCCGAGCCGAGTCCCGGCTCAAGAATAATCAAAATCAGGCCGGAACCAATCAGCGGGACATACGGAATCAGAAACTGCTTTATATTTTTTATATCACGTTTTTTTTGCGACAACGAAAAAGCGAGATAGACAACGGTTATGAGTTTAAATATCTCGGATGGTTGTATCGTTAACGGCCCGAGGAACAACCATCGATGCGATCCGTTCCGCGCCGGCATAAAGAAAACCAACGCCAGCATTATTAAGGCAACAAATAATAGCGGTACGGCCATCGCAGAAAGTTTTTTCAAATCGATTTTGAGCGTTATCCATGCCATCACTCCGGCAATCATCAGCCACATTAACTGCCGTTTGAAGAAGTGCAGATGCGAACCGAAGCGTACTTCGGCCATCACCGATGACGACGAATATATCATAATCATCCCGATGGCAATCAGGCCGACTGTACTATATAGTAACTTCCTGTCCATGCCTTACTTGGACCCCATCTCCCTGATAATCGAATTGTCGTTATTCAAAGCAAGCACCGCCTGCTTGAAAGTGCGCCCGCGATGTTCGAAATTATCGTACATATCAAAACTGGCGCAGGCGGGTGAAAGCAAAACGATATCATCTTCTGACGCGGCGGCAAAGGCTTTTTTCACCGCCTCACCCATACTCTCGGCAAACTGGACGGCGAATTTCCGACCAAGCGACTCGAACATAATGTCGCGCGCCTCGCCGATTAAAATTATCTCCTTGATTTTACCGCGTCCACATTCGGCAATAGCATCGAAGTCACCGCCCTTATCGCGTCCACCGGCAATCAGACAAATAGGTTTGTTGAACGACTTCAGTGCATAACATACCGAATCGACATTGGTCGCTTTGCTGTCATTCACAAAACGGATACCATCGATAGTCGTGACTTCCTCAAGACGATGCTCCACCCCGGGGAATTTTTCCAGGGCGGCGGCGATTGTCTGCGGTTCGATGCCCACCAGAAGAGTCGCCAGCGCCGCGGCGGCGGCGTTCTGAAGATTATGTTGGCCGGGGATTTTGATTTTGTTAACATTGATAATATCAAACTCTTTTCGCCTCACGATGCCGACCAGTGACTCTCCCCTCTTGAAGACCCCGGCCGGCAGTTGTCGTGAGATGGAAAATGGAATTTTATTGGCGTCGGTTTCGATATCATTGATTTCGATACCGTCACTGTCGGCATTCAAAATCAAATAATCTTTCGACGTTTGCTGTTCGGCGATACGATACTTTGCTTCCTTGTATGACTGAAGTGTATCGTACCGGTCAAGATGATCGGGGGTGATATTGAGTATCAAAGCGACATGCGGAGCAAACTCTTCAATCGATTCCAGTTGAAAACTGGACAACTCGACAACAGCGTATCCGTTTTCGGTCACGGCTCCGACCGCCTCGGAAAACGGATAACCGATATTGCCGCAAACCCGGTTATTGACCCCGGCTTCATCGAGAATCGCCCCTATCAAAGTAGTGGTGGTGGTTTTGCCGTTGGAACCGGTGATAGCGATAATTTTTCCACGGCAGAACCAGGCGGCCAATTCTATTTCAGAAAAGACCGGGATACCTTTGTCGATTAATTTTTGTACCATCTCCGAACTGCGTGGTACACCCGGAGAGAGAACGACAAAATCGGATTTTAGCAGACGGTCGGTATGCCCGCCCGTTTCATATTCGATTCCCGATGTTTTTAATTGCTGTATCTCCGAGGTCAACCGTTCGGGCGGTTTATTGTCGGAGACAAAAGGTCGTCCGCCAAGGCGCTGTATCATCGCAGCCGCCGCCATACCGGAACGGGCCATGCCAATGATACCGATATCTCTGTTTTCAACTCGCTCTCTAATCGTCATCTTATCTTCAGTGTCGAAAGTGTTAATAGTGCAAACAATGCGCCGATAATCCAAAAGCGAATGACCACTTTCGATTCCGGCCATCCGAGTAACTCGAAATGGTGGTGAATCGGCGCCATTTTAAATACTCTTTTTCCCCCGCGATATTTATATGATAAAACCTGTATAATCACCGACAGTACTTCGATTACAAACACACCGCCGACAATAACAAGCAGTAATTCCTTTTTTATTAAAATAGCGACGGCACCCAGTGCGCCACCAAGCGCAAGCGCACCAGTATCACCCATAAATACTTCGGCCGGATTGGAGTTGAACCATAAAAATCCGAGCGCAGCTCCGACCGCCGCCCCGCAATAAACCGCCATCTCTCCTGCGCCGGGGACATATTCGATTTGCAGATAGCTGGAGAAGTCGGTCCGCCCGGCAACGTAAGTTAAACCGGTAAAAGCGGCAAAACATAAACCGGTTAATCCGATGGCGAGACCATCGCACCCATCGGTCAGGTTTACCGCGTTCGATGAACCGGTAATCACCAGAATTATAAACGGTATATAAAGAATCCCAAGCGATAGTACATAATTTTTAAAGAAAGGAATACCGGTCGTACCGTCGAAACTGGAGTTGGGTGGAAGATATGTCAGAATCAAGGCGAACACCAATCCGAGCACCAGCTGTCCGGCCAGCTTTTTCCGACCAACCATCCCCTTGGGTTGATTCTTGACCGCTTTTAAGTAATCATCCATAAAACCGATCAAACCGAGCCATAAGGTCACCAACAGCACCATCAAAATAAAATAGTTGGTGATATCGGCCCATAGTGCCGTCGGTATAATAATCGCTATCAGGATAATGGTCCCACCCATTGTCGGGGTACCTTCTTTGGATAGATGAGACTCCGGTCCTTCCTGACGAATTTTTTCTTTGATTTGATATTTCTTCAAAATCCGAATAAATAGTGAACCCATCAGAAGTGAGATTAAAATCGCGGTGATAGTCGCGGCGGCGGTACGAAACGTAATATACCGGAACAGATTAAAACCGGAGATATAATCGGTCAAATGTATGAATAAATGGTACAGCATCTTAGTTTTGCCGGAAAGCCGCTCCTTTTAACAGAGTAATAATTTTTTCCAGCTCAAGGCCGCGCGAGGCTTTGATATAAACAATATCTCCCCTCTTAATATCCGTCATCAAAGCCTCGCCGGCAGTTTGGGCTGTCTCAAAGTGGGTTATTTTTACTTTATTTAATCCATTATCTATCGCTGATTTATATATATCAAACGCCAGCGGTCCGACCGCCTGCACATAATCGAAATTCAATTTCGCCAGTAGTGCACCTATCTGACAATGATACTCGACCGACTTCTCGCCCAGTTCAAGCATATCGCCGACAATTGCGATACTCCGGCGATTCTTCATTGATGGCGCCTGAAGATAATGAGCAAATGATTCCAGTCCGGATTTCATCGAAACCGGATTAGCGTTGTAGCAGTCGGCTATCAAAGTCAGGCCTTCGATATTTTCGATTTCACCGCGGTATGGTGCGAAATCGTACTTTATATCGTTTAATTCTTCCGGACGAATCTGTATCCCGAGAACGCGACAAACCGCATAAGCAGCCAGCAGATTGTAAACCTGATGATCACCGAATAATTTTATTTTGACCGGGCAGTCGTCGATGTTCACTATCGGGAAACCATCGTCAGATACAGACATCCGTTCAGCTCGAATATCGGCTTCCTGATTAAGTCCAAACGTAAAGAAATCTCTGTTTCTTTTCGCGGCCGCTCTCATTATTACCTGATCGTCGGCGTTAAGAATTGCCGGCTTGCTGACTTCGAGCGCATCAACCAGCTCGAATTTCGCTTCGGCGACATTTTCGACCGTGCCCAATGTCTCGAGATGCGTCGGCCCGACATTGGTAATAACTACCAGGTCAGGTTCGGCCATCATCGCCAGACGGGTCATTTCACCGGGAGTAGATATGCCGAGTTCGAAAACACCGTACTTACTATCCGACGGCATTCTCATCAATGCCAGCGGCAGACCAAACAAGTTATTAAGATTACCGGGTGAGCGGTAACAATTCGATAAAACCGATTGAATCAGGGCATATACGAAATCTTTGGTTGTGGTTTTACCGTTAGAACCGGTGATGGCAATAACTTTTGCATCCAATCGCTGACGAAAAATCGCGGCGACACGCATCAACGTATGATGCGTATTTTCGACAATGACAACCGGGATATCCGGTGAGATTGTACTTATATTCGGGTAATCTCTATTAACAACTAAACCGGCGCACTTTTTATTTATAGCGTTATTTATATAGTCATGACCGTCATTCTTTTCACCCTTAATAGCAAAAAACAGTTCCGACTCTTTTATTGTTCGGCTGTCAATCGAGGCGCCTTTAAAAGTACGTGATGCCAGAGCTTCATTGACCAGTGTCCCGCCTGCTTCCTGTACTATTGTAGCGAAATCCATTTCCATCACTGTAATTATCCTTTTTTGTATCCCTTCGCTTCCAGCACCCGCAAAATTTCCTTACCATCCTCAAACGGATACCTTGTTGTCCCAATCTCCTGATAATTCTCCGCGCCTTTCCCGGCGAAAAGAAGCATATCGCCTTCCTCCGCCTGATTAAGGAGATATTCAATCGCCTCCCGACGGTCGGGAATTATTTCATAATTATTATTTTTCAAACCCGGTTTTACATCCTCGATAATTTTCAACGGATCTTCGGTACGAGGATTATCCGAGGTAAGCACTACAAAATCAGCATTGGTTGATGCCGCCTCGCCCATCAGGGCACGCTTACCGGAGTCACGATCACCGCCGCACCCGAACAATATTTTCAATTTACCTTTTGTAATTTCACGAGCCGATTCGCACAGGCGCTCGATGGCATCGGGGGTGTGCGCGTAGTCGATAATAATCGAGAATGGCTGACTGGCATCAAGCGGTTGAAACCGACCAGGAACCGGAGCCGCGTTTTCGAGACCGCGAATTATCGTTTCGATATCGATTCCAAGCGCCACACCTGCGGCGGCCGCGCCGGTAACATTGGAGAGGTTGTACCGTCCCGGCAGACGCACCGTAATGTTACCACTTCCGGCCGGTGTAACCAGACTAAATTCGGACCGGTCGGGATACATCGAAATATCCGTTATATGCACATCGGCCATCTTGTACTTGACCGAATAAGTAATCAGATTACAATGTATGTCATTGACAAATGTGGCGTACTCTTTCACATCGGCGTTAATGACAACATACTGGTCGGTACTATCGAGTTTATCAAGCAGCAATCTTTTCGCTTTCAGGTAATCTTCCATTGTCTTATGGAAATCGAGATGATCGCGGCTGAAATTGGTATACAGCCCAACCTGGAAATTTATGTTCTCCACGCGATTTAATACCAGCGCATGCGAAGAAACCTCCACCACCGCATGAGTACACCCGGCGTCTCGCATTTCATGGAAATATTTTTGTAAATCGACCGCTTCCGGAGTCGTTCTTTCAGCTTTGTATTTATTACTGCCGGTATCGTAAACCAGGGAATTGATAGCTCCCGCCTTTTTGCCGGATGCAGATAATATTTCCTTAACCAGATAAACCGAGGTGCTTTTGCCGTTGGTTCCGGTGACACCGATAAAAATCATCGATTCACCCGGTTGACCATAAAAACCGGCGGCGATGTCGGCCATTGCCCGCCGAACCGATGGAACAACTATATACGGAACGTTCAATTCGGCGTTGTTTTCGGTAACAACCGCCGCGGCGCCGTTGCTGATAGCGTCGTTGATAAACTTGTTGCCATTTTGCTTAAAACCGCTGACAGCAAAAAACAACATGCCCGGTTTAATCCGGCGCGAGTCGTATTCGAGACCGGTAATATCAACATTACCATCGCCGTACAATTCGGAATTATGAACAAACTTTTTTAATACTTCCAGTTTCATTTGTGTATCATCAACTGTTACTGCACCTTAAATTGCAGAATAAATTTTTCTTAAGCACTGTCCCGGCCTGTGGGAACTGCTTTTTCACTTTACCGGTCCCCTTAATTTTAAAATCAACACCCTGATAATCGAGCACCGCAACGGCAGTCCGGATTTGCATCCCGGTCATATCAAACAGGGTAACGCTATCGTCTTCATCGAAGCGTACAACCACCGCCACTATTTCCTCGCCCGGTATCCGACGCCCTTCGGGCGGATACTGCCAGACCACCACTCCCTCGGCGCGGTTGGCGTTCAGGTTGATACCTTCTTTTGAAGCAACCTTTTTCGCCAGATTTATATCCTGCCCGATAAAATCGGGAATCTCAATCATCCTCGCTTCATCATCGCCGGCCATCAACTGCGATTTGGGAGCAAAACGCTCGGCATTGGCAATCGCATACAGTTCGGCCATATTTTTAAAAGCCGGACCGGCGGTGTGACCACCATAATGAATCGGCTCCGGTTGTTTCAGTACTACCACCCCGGCGACCCTCGGGTTTTCGGCTGGGAAAAATCCAAAAAATGAGGCCATAAATTTGTTTTTGAAATATCCGCCATTAACCAAATCGGGAATTTCGGCTGTCCCTGTTTTACCGGCGAGAGTGATAATATCGGACTTAGCCGGTTTGGCGGTGCCACACTCGACCACGCCGGTCATAAATGAACGCAGAATCGCGGCGTTATCACTACTTATAACCTCGGCGACCAGTTCCGGTTTCATTCTTTTGAGAATATCACCGCGTTCATTGATAACACCGCGAATTATCGACGGTCGGTACAGCTCGCCACCATTGCCGATAGCCGCCACTGCCGCCGCCAACTGAAGAGCGGTAGCGGAAATTGAATGACCCATCGACAGTGCAGCGATATTATAATCGGACCAAACTTGCGCCTTGTTAACCATTCCGCTTTGCTCGCCGGGCAAGTCGATAAAACATTTGTTTCCAAACCCGAACCGTCGCGCCGTTTCGTACAACTCATCTCCCCCCAAACGAATCGCCAGTTTACCGATTCCGATATTACTCGAATGCTCGATTATCTCCCGGAAAGTAAGCGAGTCAAGCTCTTTATCATCATGAAGCAACCGTCGGCCGCATCGCCACAATCCTTTTTCGCAGTAGATTTTTTCATCAAGATCAACCAAATCTTTTTCGAGTAAGGCGGCGGCTGTGAATACCTTGAACATCGATCCGGGTTCAAAACAATCACTGACTGCCTTTAACTTGACAATATCGGTCTTACCACCTGCGGTATAGTCGGCAGCCGCCAGGATCTCTGCTGTCCGGCAATCCAAAAACAGGGCCATCCCCTCGGTGGCATTGTATTCTTCCACCGCCGCCTTTAACTCTTCTTCAACTATTTCCTGAAAATACCAGTCGATGGTAAGGATAATCGAGTTACCCGCCACCGGTTTGACAACCGGTATTTCCTGTATTCGATATGTATTGCGATGTGCATCGCGAAGATAATCTATCAGACCGGGACTCCCGGCCAGAATCGAATCGCAGCTATATTCCAATCCGGAAAGACCCGAGCAATCAACATCGGTGTTGCCCAACAACTGCCGCCCGATACCGGGGAACGGATAGACACGCCGCCTCTCTTTTTTAAGGTATAATCCGGGGATACTGTCATGCTCGATTCGCTGGGCAAGGTCATCCGGCAGGTGACGATCAATCCACGAAAAACGATTGGATTTTAAAGAAAATTTACGCCGTGAACGACCTGAGTTATAACCGTACAATTTATCGAGATAATGATAGACGTTTTTTATTTCGCGTTTACCGGACGGGTACGCATAAAGCGAATTGGTAATAGTATTAATCGCGACCTGCCGCCCCTTGCGGTCGTATATCAAACCACGATCGGCCCGGACATTGATTTTGCCGGTCGATTGTTTTTGCGCCAGTTCACCGTATTCACTGCCATGCACCACCTGAATCTCAAACAACCGATAGACAATACAAATAAAGGCGATTGTCAATATCGCAAACAGGATATACAGGCGTGGTTTACTTAATGTTGCTTTCATCGGTCTCAAAAATATCAATGGTTTCGGCGTTACTTTCACTCAGCGTCGGAAGATGTTCGGCCACTTTCTGCAGGGACGAAATGACATCGTGCAGACCTTCCGGACCGGGCTGGCTTTCTTTAAACGTCAAAGTATAAATATTCTCCGAACTGGTCCCGGTCATGTTAAACTCATCACCGGCGATTTTCTCTATACGGGACAGGCTGGAAAGTTCAAGAATTTCCAGATTCGCTTTTTTAACGATATCATGCAGTTCCCGATTTTCCTTATCAAGTACCGACACTTCCTTGACCAACTGCATGACATAAACTCGCTGCCAGACATGCAGGCAGGCGAGGAGAATCAAAGAGCCGACTACGAGAACCGGTATCACCGAGCGCGATGAGACCAGTTTTTTCTTAAGCGATTTTCGAATACTGTCGGTCGCCCGATATCTTTCAACAGAAATTTTCATAATCAGGCTAATTTCTCCACCGCCCGCAATTTTGCCGACCGGGCGCGACTGTTTATATTTAACTCATCCGGCGATGGTTTCACCACGTGCCGGGTCAAAATCTTCAGACTCGGTTTCCGTCCGCAGACGCAAATCGGGAAATCATCGGGACAGGTACATCCTTTCGCTTCACGTGCGAAAAATCGTTTGACAATTCGATCCTCGAGCGAATGATACGAAACCACCACCATTCGGCCACCCTCTCTTAGACAGGCCAACGCCTGCGGCAGAACGATTTCAAGCTGGGATAACTCCCGGTTGACTTCGATTCGTATCGCTTGGAAAATCCTCGAAAGTGAGGCTGACAAATATTTCGGCGAAAGAACCGGTTCGATAATCTGACGAAGCTGGTCGGTTGTTGTGATTCGATTCATCTGCCGGGCCTTGATTACGGCACCGGCAACTTTTGAGGCGCGTTTTTCTTCGCCATATTTTTTAAATATTTCGGTCAGTTGTTTCCGGGAATAGTCATTAATGACATCCTCGCCGGTTATTTCACAGTCAGGCCCCATCCGCATATCAAGCGGGCCATTATTTAAATATGAAAAGCCACGCGCGGCGGAATCGACCTGAAAAGAGGAAACTCCCAAATCCATCAGGACGCCGTCGATCTTCCTTGATCCCATTTCAATCATCAATTGTTCCAGGCGGTCAAAAGTACTGTTAACACATGTAGTTTTTTGCGGCAGTTGCTTAAGATTCTCCTCCGCATAGGCAACTGCTTCAGGGTCTCGATCCACTCCAACGAGAACCGCCTTATCTGAAAGAATATTCGATATTACCTTAAGATAGCCTCCTCCCCCCAGGGTCAGGTCGATGTAGAAACCGTCGCGGCGGGTAATGAGATATTCCGCCACTTCGTTGACCATCACCGGGTCATGGAAGCCGTTACTCTTTCTGGGGGCGGTTGACGTCAAAAAGTTTTTCTGCTACCTCCTCATAGCTCTGGCCGTAGCCATCCAGATATTCCTGATACCTCTCGGGATCCCACAACTCGATCCAGCGATTCGCGCCAATAACCAAAATTTCACGAGAGAGTCCCGCCTCTTTTTGGAGATGAGCCGGAATCAACATCCGACCCTGTCTATCAAGATTAACAGGAACAGCTACCGAGTACAGGCGACGTCCGAAATACCGAAAATCCCTTCGGGTAAAATCGAGCGTATCCAGCCTGTTCTGAATAATTTCCCACTGTTTATCGGGATAAAGCGTGAGACACCCATCCAATCCCTTGGTCAGCATAAAACCTTCTATAGTCTCGGAATCGGCTGTTGGAGCCGGTCGAAGCTTCGACGGCAGGGCGATTCGCCCTTTATTATCCATCAATACCGTATGCTGGCCGTAAAATCCGGTCAAGGCGTTTCCTCCACTTTATTCCACTTTATTCCATAATTAACCATATTTATTATTTTTTTCTAATAATGTCAAGGGAAAAAATATAAAAAAATTTCGCGTAACTTATTCGCTAATATCGGGTAATAGAAAATATTTAATGGCCAAAAACTAATCTACTGACATATACCCAGTTCCGAGTATTAGTTCAAGTTACGCATTTAAAAAAAAGATTCATCTTTTTTCTATAAAGTATTGAGTTGCACCCACAATTTCTACAAAAAAATTAATTGTTCTCTTTTTGAACAACCGCCTATTTTATAAGGCGCTACTAATCAACAAGTTACACCATAATTTTTTATTAAAAGTTGCACCATCAGGGCAATCCTCTTGCACCCCAATAATGCGGATTCAGATTGAAACGGAGGATAAATAATGAGTAAGAGAGTAATTATTTTTGGTGTTCTTTTAATTATAGTCATTTTCGGTTTCCCATCATCGGCCGAATCGGCAAGTTGGCAATTCCGGGCCGACTCGCTGGTCATATCCGAAAACGGTTTTCGGTTTGAATATCCGGGACTGCCCAATTTAAATATCAATGAAAATTTATCTTTGCCAGTGCTGACTATTTACCTGGAAACTATTTCGGAATTAAACAAATCAGATTTTATTGTTAATCCTTATGGCCGGATTGAGATAGGTTCGATAACGCCTGATATTTTAGAATATGATAATCTGACTACGTCCGACGAACCGTATCTTCAACCTCCGCCGCGTGGATGTTTTGAAACAGGAACGGCTGTTTATGATATTCGCCGAATTAGCACACAATCTTTCGAGGGGTATGCGGTTTCGATTTTGCCGGTCTCGATCGATGAAGATTACGGTATAGTTTTTAATCAGGTTGTATCGTTATCGGAATTTCCCAAATTCCAGCAGGTACAAAATAACTATCAGATGGTTTCGGATCTGACAATTATTTTGCAGGAGAATTACTTCTCAGCTGCAGCAGTCGGCAAACCGGGCATTTCAAACGGTGTCCCGCTTGGGTATGAGTATCTGATTATCACCACGCCGGAGTTGGCCGAGGCATTTGAGGAGTTGGCGAGTTTCAGGAATACAACCGGAATGTCGGCGGCGGTTGTTTTGATCGATTCGATTTATGCCAACTATTCCGGCATCGATAGCGCCGAACAAATCCGCAATTATCTAATCGATTTTTATAACGCCGGTGGCATTTATGTTTTACTGGGCGGCAACGATATCACCATTCCGGTGAGGTACGCCTATTATTACAATACCTCCTCTCCTCCATCGGATGGATATTATCTCATGCCGACCGATCTGTATTATGCCGATCTTGACGGGGTGTGGGAAGTTGACGGTGATGGTATCTGGGGTGAGCCGAATGACGACTCCCCCGATTTGGTTCCGGAACTGATTGTCGGACGTCTGCCGGTGCAAACAGCTACCTCGGCAAGTCAGTACATAACCAAATTAAAAAATTACCTGACCAATCCGGGTAACGGTGATTTTGATTACCTGACAAAATCATTTTTCTTTTCGTCTGACCAAATGCGCGACTACCCGACCGAAGGTCAGCATGGTGTAATCGCCGATGACTTACCGGTTAACTTCGATATCGATACGGTGCAGGGCGTGGAGACACCATCCGGCGATGATTCCAGTCCGACCAATGCCAACGGCGAGGCCAGTATAAACAATATTTCCGAAGGTTACGGATTTATTCATATTCTGGCGCACGGCCGCTCCGATGGTTTTTTGGTAAAATCTGCCAATTACGGTAACTGGCCCGCTTCTCTGATTATCACCGCTCCGCAGGACTATAATCATGGCAGTATTGTCGATCTGGAAAAAAACAATAAAACATCGTTGTACTATTCGCTGGCTTGTAATAACGGCGGGTTTGATCTTGATACGGTGGGCGGTGTATCCAGTGACTGGTCGCTGGTCGAAAGGTTGATAAGTTCCGATTCCAGCGGTGCCGTCGGGATGGTTGCCAATTCCCGGTGGGGCTGGGTTTATTCGAGTTATCATTTGCAGGAAGCCTATACCGGATATCTTTTCAACGAAGCGGAAGGAAATCCGGCGGTAGCAATGTATCTCTCGTGGGTCGACTATCCATACTATCGAGATTTGATTTACGGTCAGAATTATTTCGGTGATCCCGCTTTGAAAATCTATGACTCGATACCGAATGTGTTCAATATCGAGGTCATTCCGCAGAAAGGTAATTACCAAATCGGCTTGTATAACAACGGCGAAAAAATCTCCAGCGCATTTATAACAATATCACATGAGGGAACGATCCTGGAAACCGGATTCAGCGATGCCAACGGCCTGTACTCGATTGAAAACGAATTGTATTATGGCAGCGAATATCTGTTTACCGCCGTTAAAGAAGGATGCACAATAAATCAGACAGTATATACTCCTTCGATGGGGCTGTCGGTCGATGAAGAAAACGATACCCGACCGAACGAATTCGAGCTTTACCAGAACTATCCTAACCCGTTTAATCCGACGACCGTAATCGGTTATAACCTGCCGGTTCAATCCGATGTTTCCCTCGAGATTTATAATATTCTGGGACGGTCGATTAAAAGTTTTGAAATTTGTAATCAATCGTCGGGGGAACATTCGATAACCTGGGATGGTACCGATGATTATAACAACCGGGTGGCCTCGGGGACATATTTATATATGCTTCGCGCGGGCGATAAAAAACAGTCCCGTAAGATGGTTTTGATAAAATAGTGATTAAGTGGATGAAGGCAGGATCCAAGTTCGATCGATTTATCGGGCGGACGCCGTGATCCTGCCATTTTAAACTATCGTAATTCCAGTAGTAGATCAGGAACCGTGCGCTCCTGACAAACGCGAATAAAGTACACGAATACGACCAGTAATATACAACACTCCTCCCCAGAAATACAACAACGGTCGTGAAAAAAGATTTATATTGTACTTTCGGAAATAATTATACATCGACCGGTGCGATTCCATTATCATTGCCGCTTTTCTTTTTCGTGTCGAGGTTCCGACATGATGCATTATAACCGCTTCGGGATAGTACAGATTTGTATAACCGGCTTTTAATATCCGTCGACAATAATCGACATCATTGAAAAATATCGGGTAATCTTCATCAAAAAAACCGACATTTTCGATTACCTTGCGGCGAATCATCAGCGCCGCCCCCATCGGCTGATCGACATTTAATTCGCTTTTATGATCGAACCATCCCATTTTCCAGCGGGAGAATATCTTTGAGTGCGGAAACAAATATGCCAGACCGCTGAATTCGTAAAACAAATCCCGGTACCGAGGAAAAGTCCGTGCTGATTTTTGTGCTGTACCATCGGGATTTACAAACATCGGCCCGATACAACCGATATTGTTATCCTGTTGTATTCGTTCGGCAAGTTTCGGGATGGCCCTGTCAATTATTTTAGTGTCCTGATTAAGCAGCAGTATATAATCGCCGGTGGCTTGTTTCAATCCCTGATTAACAGCTTTGGCAAATCCTAAATTACTTTTATTCTCTATTAAATGTACTGATGGATATTTTTCTTTTATCAGTTCAACCGTACCATCTTTAGACCCGTTGTCAATATCGATAATTTCATAATTTGTGTTTTCCAACGACACGATTACCGAAGCGATACAATCGTCTATATAATCGATACCATTGTAGCTTATAATAACCACCGATATTTTCTGTTCATTATTGGTCATGGTATTAATCGGTCGAGAAGTTTAGAATATTTTTCGGCCATCGCCCGGGTGGAATATTTATTTCTTAATTCCTCCGAGACACTTCTATGTTTCTTTAAATCGTTTCTCTGTTCATACAAGTTCAAAATGTGTTCTGATATTTCGTCAATCGCTTCCGGCCCTACAACTTTTCCTTTGGGGTGTTCTTTTAATAATAAGGCGGCATCGCTGTCGGGTGAGACAACACCAAGTATCGAAAGGCCCGATACAAGATAATCAAATATCCGGCTCGGTAGAATATGGTAGTTGTCGAATTGGTTTACCGCCAGATATAACACGTCCGATTTATAAATAGTTTCAAGCGCCTGTTTCACCGGAAGATATCCGTGCAATTCAACAACATCCCGTAAATTGTACTTATTGACTAAATCTTTTGATTCCTGATCGATATTGCCAACATGCACTATATTAATTTTGTCTTTAATAGACGTTGCATTTTTTATCAACGAAGCGACTGCCCTGAAAAGCGGCTCGATTGGGCACAAGTAGTTTATAGTGCCCAGCACACCGATAACAAATGTATCATTGTTTTTGCTATTTACATCAATATTTCCAATTTCGGCGCCATTCATGATGACCTGCCCCCGACCGAGGTAGTTTTTAATACAGTTATTTACCGAGACAATCTCATCGGCCATATTGACAATCTGGTTCTTGATGCGGTTGGCCGCCGATACTTGATTTTCATACATGTACGCTTTTTCAATCGGAAGCGAAAACCAAAAATCTCTGAAATCGGCAATCCATGGAATATCATATTTCTCCTTTAACTCCATACCGATTAGATGCGTCGAGAGAGGCGGCGAGGTGGTCAATATTGTCGATATCTTCTTCTTTTTGATTATCCTTTTTGCCTTGCGTAGTGCGAATTTATTCCATCCCCTTTTGGAGTCGGGGAAAAAGAAACGGCTTTGTAATTTAGATTTTGCTCCCGAATTTTTATGTCGTTTTATACCCAGTAAGTACATGATACGTGACGGATCAGTCGAACCGGTACGGTGTATTAAATCCTCAGAGATAGATTCCATCCGCGAGTAATCGTACTCCGGATAACAAATATTTTTAACTGTCACCACTGTTACATCATAACCAAACTCAGGCAGATATTTAAACAGAGCATACGGACGTTTAACACCGCCCATCCCGAGCGGCGGGAAATAGTACGATATGAGTAGTATGTTTTTATTATCCGGCATTTCTTATCAAGTTTTCCATCGCCTGAATAGTATCTTTGATATTATTTTCAAACAATCCTTTTTCAAGTACTTTCTCATGGTTTGATTTTAGTACAGAACCGATATTTATCGGGTCATTTAGTAATTGATTTATGGTATCACGCAATGACTGTTTTGATTTTAAATTAAACAGCGAGGCATTACTTGAATCTATCCAGTCCGACAAACCCGGGATATCACCAACCACGGGATACATTCCGACCGCAATCGCCTCTATCAGTGAAGCCGGCGAGGAATCGGACAGTGAGGCCGACATATAAATATCGAAATCGGCTATAAATTTAATATACTCCTCGCGCGGTTTAAAATCATAGAATGTCACCATATTTTCCGAAAAACGTTTTTGTACCATCCCCCGGAATTTATCGACATCATCACCCCGCAAACAGAAGGTCAATTTAATTTGTTTTTTCTGTATCAATTCCTCAAGCGAATCAAGAATGAAATTATTATTATATATTTTACTTAACGGACGCGGACACAAAACAGACAGAGGTCTGCTTTTATTGAAATCGGCCGTCTTTTTTTTCTTAAATATATTCAATAACTCCGGTTCAACACCCCAGGGTATAACGCAACTTTTTTCGACCGGGTGTAGCGATTGCACCATATTGGCGACATAAGTCGAATCTGTGAAAACCAGCGAGGTTTTGGAAAGTGCATACATCACTTTCCGCCTGTGCGCGATTGATTTTCGAGGTGAGATTAAAATATCGGAACCAAGACAATGAAGCGCAATCGGTTTACGTTTCCAGACTCTTGACAGCGCCACCGAGAAACCGTAGGCGGAGGCAAAATGCGGATTGACGATATCAGGATTTAGTTTGCGCACCAGCTCTTTAATCTCCCGATTGGCATAGGCGTAGTACAATGAGCGGCTGACCGATTTTTTCTTGAGTTGAATATCAACCGTATCGCCCCGCTCCAGTGAAGCGAGAGTGACATCGGCACCAAAATCAATCAATTGCTTTTGATATCGAACAGTGTGGACGGCGCGACCATCGGCCAGCAATAACAGTTTCACAACTATCTCCTGCTGTACAACAGCTTTCCCAGGCGGCTGAAATAAGTATAATAATTAAGCATATTTTCCTGGCCACCCCATCGTTTTTTATAATCAAGCAAGGTTTCGGCCTCCGGTGGCGACCAGCCGAGATTTATGGTCCCGATTTTATTCTCTATCGCATAGTTTATAATATAATCCATCATAAGATATCCCGGTTTCAGATGACTGTACTCTCTATCGGAATAGTACTGCCAGGCGAGTATTTGCGACTTATCGATAAAACATATCCGCGAGCCAATCAATTTGTTTTCGTCGGTTACTTTCAACCAGAGGATTCGATTATCATCGCGGGATATTTTCAACAAACCGGAGAACCATTCTTTCGAGAATCGCGGCTTTTCACTATGGCGGGAACTGGTCTCTTCGACCAACTTAAAAAAGTCATCGAGCGATCCCGCATTATTAAAAATCGAAACTACCGCACCGCGACGTTTCCCGGTACGAATATGTTTACGAATTTTATTATCCGGCGGCTCGAAGCTCTTTTCTTCGATGGGAATAATACGAGTCGGCATATCGCCTCGTTGGAAATTTATATTTTCGATATCCTCCGGCGGATTATGGATATCGATCCGCATCGTTTTTTTCGAACGCAACCAGTCTAACACCGAATCGATAAATCGCTGTTTTTGTTCGACAGTGCAATTTTCAGAAAAACATGGTCCGCCATAGACCCCATCCGGCATCGATTGAAAACGACTCAAATAAGATCGACCGAATATAACACCCGCCATTCCGGCGAGTAATTGCTCACCTTCTTCCTCAACGAAAAAAATATCGCGACCTTTCATAGTTCGCCAGAGACTTACAAACTCCGGCGAATAGTACAACGAATTTTTAGTGAGAACCGACCATTGATGTACTGAAAGATTATCGGCTGAATAGATTTTAAGCGCCATTAGTCTCTGATGAGCAAAATCTTTCCGCGACCGACAGTACCATCCTCGGCGGTCAGCAGATATAGATAAACACCCGAAGCAACATTCTGTCCCTGCTGATTGGTCCCGTCCCAGGGAATATTGATATCGGTAACCCGGACTATTTCACCATTGGCGGTGAATATCCTAACCTCGGCCTCGCCGTCGTAGTTAAAAGATAAAACATCCTCACCACCTCGAATAATAAACGGATTGGGAAAAGCGATTGTCTCCTCGACATTACTTGTCGGCGGGCCAATCGTCGATTTATAAACAGAAATACCTTCAGTTGTTGCCACCCACAAATCAGATGTGGCTGGATTTATTACCAATCGATTAATATAATTATCGGAAAGACCGGAATTAAGAGTGGTAAACAAACGGGTACTACCGGTACCGGCTTCATACAACGCCAGACCTTCCTGCGAACCCATCCAGATATTACCCCTCCGATCGAAGGCCAGCGATGTCACCGCAGGGCCGAAACCATCAGGAAGTACCGCGCTCACGAACCGGTCGATTCCAATATCGTATTTGGATAAACCGTAACGTGTCCCTACCCAGAGGCCGCCATCATTGTCGAATTTGATTGTCTTAACATCATCCGAACCGAGCCAGCTGTTATCTTCACGAAGATTAATAACCGAATCGTCCGATTTATTAAATGGATCGGGACCATAATAATAATAATAAACACCCCGGTCAGAAGTACCGACGACAAACACGTCGTCATAACAGTCAATCGAATACAAATAATCGACAATGATACCATCTCCGGGACCAAACGACGTCCATTGGGTGATATCGTTCATATCAACCA
>Ga0272443_10000632_pt1 | contig 61056 bp, 68 predicted proteins | sample SSMAcet12_FD_193581 | JGI IMG/M metagenome (GOLD analysis project Ga0272443, IMG submission 193581) | Marine sediment archaeal communities from Little Sippewissett salt marsh, Falmouth, MA, United States - SSM-Acet-12 | ecosystem: Environmental > Aquatic > Marine > Wetlands > Sediment ... | reverse complement strand
GTGATGGACATAGCCTATCCCTCCTTCGGCGGACGCGGGCCGTCATCGCACAGGCTCGCCAGAGCGCAGAAGTGGTACGGCGCGTCGGCGGGATCCTGTTTGGGAAGTGGGGCGGGGGTCAGCATGGCGGGGCCCTCCTTTAGCTCACTGTAACGCTTGTCATGCGCCCGCTGCCGTCGTACCCGAAGGTCCGGCTCACCGCGCCGTCGCTTGTGCCTGTCAGCACGCCGTCCGTGTAGGTGAAGGTCGTGGTCCGCCCGGCCTTGGTGAGGGTGGCCATGGTGCCGTCGGGGTTGTAGGTCATGGCGGCATTCGCCAGGCCCCAATAGCGCAGGTCGGCCCGGTAGGTGGTTGTCCCGTCGTCCACAACGCCCACCTCTCCGCCCGCGTAGGGCAGAGTCTTGGCTTGCAGGTCCGTGATGCGCTTGTTTGCCATGTTTTACCTCCATATCAGCAGGTCTCCGTTCTGAGTTTCCAGAAAGTCAAAGGCTTGCGTGAGAAGAAAGAAGGTATCTGGCGAGAGGGCCGCCCCCCCCGCCGTCAGCCCCGCCATGTAGTAGCCCAGCCGGAGCATCGGCCTTGTCCTCCTCGCGCACCTCGCGACCCGCTCACCGCGAGCAGGCCATAGGCGCGTTATAGGACAAGAGTCCTGTCTTTGTCAAGGACTTTTTTCCGCTTTAAGGATTTTTTTCTTATGAGAGGGGTCGCGGGGTCACGGAGCCGCCCACATGGAAGTCATAAAACGACTGCAATCCCCCCTGTTCCTGCAGGAACTGGGCAATGGTGCCCAGGGTGGCCGTGCGAAACGGCCCATTGTGGTCAGAGACCGCGACACCCTTCACAAAAGCGGGGCCCAGGAGACTCTTAAAAAATCCCAGGCGCACCGTTTGGGGCGTGAAGTGAGTCGCCGCGTACGCCTTCACAGCATCATAATTGTCTATGCCCAAGATCCCGGCGATAATCACGTCCAGCACAAACTCCGTGCAGTTTTGAAACTTGGCGTTCAGCGGGTTGGCCAAGAGAGAGTATCTCTCCACATGCATGGCGGCATAACGGGGAGAAGAGATCACACCCAGAATCTTGTTCTGCATGTCGGGCGTGGGGATGATGACGCCCAGATACGGCTCGGCCATGTCGGCCACCATATTTATGGGAAAGTCCTGCTCTAAGTAGCTGCGGGCCTTATCGCCGTCCAGGCCCTGGTACAGGTTGTAGACCACATAGCCCGGTACCACGCGCCCGTCAGCCAGGGTGATGTCAGAGTACACGAAAAATCCCGTGTGGGTGTAGGCGATGCCCTTGGGGAGATCCTCAGCCTTCCGCCCCGCGCGGGCCACGATGGCCACGCGGACCCTGTTGGCGGCCAAGTGCTTCTCTAGCGCCTTGGCAAAAGCCGCCGCATCATCCGGCTTGCCCGTCCAGAGCTTGCCCTCGCCCCCGTTCTGGCTGGAGGAGGACGCCACAGAGGCCGGGGTGGACCACTGCGCCGCTGCGGGCAGGGCCAGGCAGGCCAGAAACAGGGCGCACAGAACGCGGGTGGTCACGCTATCGCCTCCTTAATTGTGGATTGTCTCGTCCGTCACCGGGAACTCCGCATCTATAAGAGCGTGACCAGCCTGCGCGGTGGATTGTCCGGCGGAGGCCGCGACTTCCCCCGCGGCCTGCGTGGAGGCCCCGACGCCCACGGAGGCCACGCCAACGGCGGTCGTGGTGGAGTCCAGCGTGGCCGCGACGGCAGCATCAGACGCCATGGCCGAGGCCGTTAAGCCCTGGGCGGAGGCCTGGCCAGACTCGTACAGGGGGTCACCCGCCAGGGCAGGCATGGCTAAGACAGAAGCGGTGAGGGCAAGGGCAAAAGCGCGCATGGTTCTGGGTCTCCTTGTTTTGTGCAGGAGGCACGCTAGCCCCCTTTCACCGGCGGCACAACCCGGATGTGCAGGTCGGCCAGCTGCGCCGCATCCACAGCGGAAGGTGCGCCCATCATGGGGTCCTCGTACTGCCCGTTCATGACGAAGGCGTTCACCTCGCGCAGGTTGTCCTCCCCCGCCAGGAGCATCAGGATGCGGTCAATGCCGAACGCGCAGCCCCCGTGCGGCGGCGCGCCAAAGCGCATGGCGTTCAGCATGCCGCCAAAGCGCGCCTCCAGGACCTCGGGCCCATAGCCCGCGATGGCAAAGGCCCTTTCCATGATCGCGGGGTCGTGGTTGCGGATGGCGCCGGAGGAAAGCTCGTGCCCGTTGCACACGCAGTCGTACTGGTGCGCGAGGATGGCCAGGGGGTCTTGGGTGTTGAGGGCGTCCAGGCCGCCCTGGGGCATGGAAAACGGGTTGTGGGAGAACTCCACCTTGCCCGTCTTCTCGTCGCGCTCGTACAGCGGGAAGTCCACCACCCAGCAGAACGTGTATACGCCCTCCTCCCGCACGCCCATCGCGTCGCAGATCGCGTCCCGCGCGCGGCCGGCCAGGGCCGTGGGGTCCTCGCCCGCGATGAAGAACACGGCGTCGCCGTCGTGCGCCCCGGCCGCGTCGTACAGGGCCCCCAGGGCCCCCTCGGGCAGGAACTTCGCAATCGGCCCCTTGCCCCCCGCGCCCGCGCGCAGGATATAGCCCATGCCCGCCGCGCCCTCGCCTTGGGCCCAGGCGTTCAACTTATCAAAGAAACTCCGGGGCTTATCGGAGACTCCTGGGGCGCGGATGGCCCTGACCGTGACACCCTTAAACGCCTTGAACGCCACGTCCTCCCGCTGAAAAATGTCCGTCACATCCACAATCTCCAGCGGGTTGCGCAGGTCCGGCTTGTCGCTCCCGTACCGCGCCATCGCGTCCTTATACGTGATGCGCGGCCACGGCGCGGGCGTCACCGCCGCCCCGCCCCCGAAAGCTGCGAACACCCCTGCGACCACCGGCTCCATGGTGGCGAACAGGTCGTCCTGCGTGATGAAGGACATCTCCACGTCCAGCTGATAGTGCTCGGCCAGGCGGCTTGCCCGGCTGTCCTCGTCCCGGAAGCACGGGGCGATCTGGAAGTACCGGTCAAAGCCCGCGATCATGAGGAGTTGCTTGAACTGCTGCGGCGCCTGGGGCAGGGCATAGAACTTCCCCGGGTGCAGGCGGCTGGGCACCAGGAAGTCGCGCGCGCCCTCGGGGCTGGAGGCCGTTAGGATGGGCGTTTGGAACTCATGGAACCCGGCGTCCCACATGCGCCGGCGGATGTCCGCGATGACCCGGCTGCGCAGACGCACTTTGTCCGCCATCCACGGGCGGCGCAGGTCCAAATAGCGATAGCGCAGCCGTGCCTCCTCCCCCGCGCCGTCGTCCTCCGCGACCTGGAAGGGCAGCACAGCCGCGGCGGAGCGCAGCACGGCCTCCTCCACGCGCAGCTCCACCGCGCCCGTGGGCATGTCCGGGTTGGCCGTGCCCTCGGGCCGCGCCGCCACGGGCCCCGTGAGGGTTAGGACCGACTCCACGCGCCAGCGCGCCGCGTCGGCCAGCAGGGGTGAGCCCTCGTCCACCACGCACTGCGTCACGCCGTACGCGTCGCGCAGGTCTATGAACAGGACGCCCCCGTGGTCGCGCACGCGGTGGACCCAGCCGGACAGGCGCACGACCTGGCCGATGTGCTCGGCGCGGAGGTCTGCGCAGGTGTGGGTGCGGTGGGGGTGCATGGCTCTACTCTGTCTCCAGTGTGTCGTAGTCTAGATCTTCGCCCTCTATAGCTGCGCGCCCCTCTTCAGGTGCAACGATAGTGATGTCCGGCCTGGCGTCCCAGAAACCAAACTCTATACTGCCACGTATGTAATACGTCTCTCCTGGTTCTACGAGAAGCCTGCGACTCACGTCGTCGCGCAGGCCGTCTTCAGCAGAGAAGACATGTGCCCCAGGATCTGCCGGATAGGCAAAGTACGATCCGTTGTTCAGCGCGCCTATTCTCTTTCCATCATGAGCTATATACATGCTGCGGGCTATACCAGCGTAGGCGCGCTCCCTGTAGAAATATACGATTCCCTGTTCGGGGCCCACTGTGGACTCATCAAAGGGCCGGTCGTGCTCCTCGAGATCTAGCGTAACGGGCGTTGCGCATGCCGCGAGGGCGGCACACGCCAAGAAGCACAAAAAGAAGCGGGTTTTCATGGTTTGGTATCCTTTCTTTCCAACAGGGTGTTGCGGGCTGTTTCTCTTTCTACTGCAAACCCCGCTGCGCGCAGGGCCGCAACGGCGGGCTCCAGGGCCTCGGTTTTAACAAGTATGCAGTCCGTGTTAAAGGTTGAAAGTGCAAAAGGCTGATTTCGGCGGCGGCCAGGGGGGCGGTGAGGCTGGCCAGGACGCCCGTGAGTGCGAAATCCAGGGTGCCCGCGCCGCGCGGCGCGGCCCAGCCCCGCTCGGCCTGCACCCCCGGCGGCTTGTCAGCGTCCAGGCACACGAGGGAAGTCTCCTCCGGCGTGCGGATTAGGCTATAAAGCGCGCCATCCTGGCCCCACGCGGGCACCGCTGCACCGGGGGGCAGGCGCGCCACCGCATAGGTGCCCGGAACGCGCTCCAGACGCATCACCATATCAACTGCACGATATCGTTCAGGTTGGTGAACAGCATCACGCCGATGAGGAACACGAACCCCGCCTGGAACGCCCAGTCCTGGACCTTCTCCGGCACGGGGCGGCCCAGGACGGCCTCAATGGCGTAGAACACAAGGTGCCCGCCGTCCAGCACGGGGATGGGAAACAGGTTGATAAGGCCGAGCGTCACGGACAGGAAGGCCGTCAGGGCGATGAGGGCGGGCAGGCCCCCCTCCACCATATCGCTGATCACCGCGCCGATGCGGATGACCCCGCCCAGCTCCCGCGGGCTGCGCTCGCCCGTGAAAATCTGACCGAAGGAGGCCAGGATGGTCGCGTTCACGGCCCACACCCGGGCCCCCGCTGCGGCTAGGGCCTGCACCGGCCCCAGACGCACTGGCTCCATCCCGTCCTTGTCCGTCACATACAGTATCTCCGCCGTGGCGCAGTCCGGGTTGCCCGCCACCGTGGGGCGGAGGATAAAGACGTCCTCCTCTCCCGCCACGCGCAGGCGCACCTCCTGCCCCAGGCGGTCGCACACCGGCCCATCCCCGTCTATGACCTCCACCTTGTCCATCTTGAACGCGCCCTGCGGCCCCAGGAGGCCCAGGCGCGCCCGGCTGGTGGCGAAGCCCATATCGTCCTCGTGCTCCTCCACCTTTGGCGCGGCGGTGAGGTATAAGACCTGGTCCCCCCGGTGAACCGTGAGGCGCTTGGCCTCCCCGCGCGCGAGGAGCATCACCCGCGTAATGTCGTCAAAGCTGTGCATCGGGCGCCCGTCTATGGCCACCACGGCGTCCCCGGGTGCAATTCCTATCTCCTCCGCCACAGAGCCCGCCATGACCCCTGCGGCCACGGGCGGGGCCATGGGCTTGCCCACAGTCGCGTACAGCCCGGCCAAGAGGACAAAGGCGAACAGGTAGTTCACCCCTGGCCCCGCCGCGATGACTAGGGCCCGTTTCCACAGGGGCTTGGCGTAAAAGGTGTCCTTTTGCTCCTCGGGCGTGAGGGAGGTGTCCTTGCCCGCGCTGGCTGCGTCTGTGTCACCGAACATTTTCACGTAGCCGCCCAGGGGCACCGCGCAGACCTTCCACCGCGTGCCGTGGCGGTCGCTCCAGCCGCACAGCTCCGGCCCGAAGCCGATGGAAAACGCCTCCACCCGCACCCCGGCCAGGCGCGCGACGGCATAGTGCCCCCACTCGTGCACAAACACCAGCGCGCTGAACACCGCCGCGATGGCCAGGGCCGCCAGGGCGTAGTCGAGGATGGTAGCCAGGTCGATCACGGAACTCTTATATAACCACGGGGGCGGCGTGCGCCACCCGTGCGATGGCCTTATCCAGTTCTTCAAAGGGCACCTCCTGGGCCCCCAGTGCGCACAAGCGCGCCAGAGACAGGCTCTTTTGCGTCCCCAGACCGGCATCTAAATCTGCAGCAGACATAACATAGAACGTCCACTGGTCCATGTTCAGGGGGTCTATGCTCTCCCGCTCCCGGTGGTGGAGCAAACAGAAAACGTACACATCCGCCTGACGCCTTTGCGCCTGCGCATACGCGCCGCTTTGGGCGTCCCAGGCCCGCGAAGGCTTGATACTAAACGCAATGCGCGAGGGGCCCTTCTGGGCCCAGCTCTGAACATACGCGGCGGATTTTACCTCTATCTTCACACCCTGCGGCGTTTCCAGGTCATAGGCCTCCCATTCCGTGCGGGTGGTATGGTGGGCGCGGGTGGCCAGGCCCACGATATACTCGGCCAGGATGCCGCGCAGGGCGTTGCCCGTTAAATCTCTCCGGGTCTCATTCCCCGCCCCTTGGGGCGCACCTCCCAAAAAAGGCAGACGACCAGGATAGCGCCGTAATACACCGCCGCTTGCGGCGGGGATAGGCGCTTCAGGCTGCCGGTTTATTCAGACGCAACTTTGTTTTTGCAAAAGCCTCGGACACGCTGTCACAAGTAAGCAATAGATCTATGAAACATTCACAACGTGCGGATCGCTGTATCTGCGTATAGCCTTTGGCTTTGTCAATCGTTCTCACCTCCCTGGGCGGACGAATTGCTGTTCCCAGCTCATAAAGATAGTGCTTTTCGCCGGTTGGGTGTGGAGATGACAGATTGAAAGCTTCCTGATAATCCTCAATCACCCTGTAAGATTCTATGTGATGAATTGATTGCAGTTTGCCGTAATATCGAAAGCCTATATAGTTTGGCGGCTCTATCGGCCAACGATTGCCGACCGGATGGAAATATTTCTGATGTTTTTCGATAACATCAACAAAGCTGATTCCTTTGTCTTTGAAAAACACCTCATCGCTGACGGAAACAACATATACAAGGTTGGACGTTTGGTTTTGCATAATGGTTACCTTCTCTAAATATTCAATAAGCTGGCGGAGCAGCCTTTTCTCAGAATGCGCCATGGTTTTTGCCGCGCAAGTGATCGCCATTTTCTGAAATCGTCGCCACGAAATCGCCTGAACCACCACCTGTTTAACATGGGTTGGTGCACGCTGCGCAAGCCATTGCTCTTCGCGGTCTGATTCTGCCAGTACCAGCAGCATCTTCTCCGCTTTTGTGTCTGCGCTGGCGTGGAGCCTGTCTGCATATTTTTCCAGTTGTTCTCGAAAGGGAATGTTAAAGCCGCGCTTCGCTTCAATAATAATATGGAATCTACCGGGATCGATGATTTCAATGTCGGTAAATCCTTTTTCTTTGAAATGATCCTGCAAACGTATATGCACGGCGTCAGAAAAACCGTCTTGAATGCCCAACATCCCAGCTAGCCCCTGACAAAAGCCATTGCACTTTGCAAGCGCCCAGCCAAGGCTATAGGTCATGGCGTTTTCGTCGTTCCCCAACAACTCAAAAACGGTATCCACTTTTTGACCATGCACCGTTAGCTGCGTCATGCGGCCTCCTTCAATCTCTCCGGGTCTTATTCCCCGCCCCTTGGGGCGCACCTCCTAAAAAAGGCAGCCGACCAGGAAGCACCATAATACCACGCCGCTTGCGGCGGGGATAGGCGCTTCAGGCTGCCGGTTTATTCCGATGCCGACCACTGCCAAAAGGACAAAAGGTCCGCGCCCAGCGGGCAGCCCCCGGCGCGGAAGGGCTCTTTGCCTGTTTTGCGGGATATGGCCATGCTAAGATTACAGGGTTTCCTCTACTGCTTTCCTGGCAGTAGCGTCCAGGGCCTCAATGGCGTCCAGAGTATCCACGGGGCCTGTGGGCGCGGCCTCTAGCCCCCTGTCAATACAGCGTATTATCTCGGAAAAGGGTATGCGCCCGGCCAGGAAGGCCCCCACCGCGACCTCATTGGCGGCATTGAACGCCACGCACGCCGCCGGCCCGGCGGCCAGGGCCTCGTACCCCCGCTGGAGGGCGGGGAAGCGCGCGTGGTCTGGGGGGAAAAACTCCAGGTTTGTGAAATCTCTGAGGCAAAGACGGCGGCCCGGCGTGGGCATCCGGTCCGGCCAGGCCAGGGCGTGCGCGATGGGCGTGCGCATGTCGTTGGGCCCCATGTGCGCCAGGACGGAACCGTCGGCGTATTCCGCCATGCCGTGCACCACAGATTGCGGGTGGATGAGGACGTCTATCTTGTGCGCGGGCAGGCCAAAGAGGTGGTATGCCTCCATGACCTCCAGGGCCTTGTTCGCCATGGTCGCGCTGTCCACCGATATTTTGGCCCCCATGCGCCACTTCGGGTGGGCCAGGGCCTCCTCCGGCGTGGCATTGGCCATTTTTTTCGCGCTCCAGCCCCAAAACGGCCCGCCCGAGGCCGTGAGGGTAATGCGCTCCAGCCCTTTTTTATCAAAGACCTGGAACACCCCGTTGTGCTCGCTGTCCAGGGGCAGGATCGTTGTGTTGTGGCGGCGGGCGGCGGCCAGGACCAGGGGCCCGGCGGCCACCAGCGGCTCCTTGTTCGCGATGGCCACCGTGCGCCCCTGCTCCATGGCGCGCATGAGAGGGCGCAGGCCCGCGAGGCCCACGATGGCCGCGATGGTGATGTCCGCCGGGAGCGCTGCGGCCTGCTCCACGGCCTCGGGGCCCGCTGCGACCTCTATGCCCGTCCCGGCCAGTGCGTCTTTAAGAGCTTGATAGCGCTCTGCTTCTGCCAGGACGGCCCGCTGGGCATTCAAAGACATGGCCATGGCCGCCAGACCCCCCGCGTCCCGCCGGGCCGTGACGGCCTGGACCGAAAACCGCCCCGGCGCGGACGCAATGACATCCGCCGCCGCGCGACCCACGGAGCCCGTCGCGCCCAGGATGGTGACGGTCCGAGTCATGCGAGCAGGGCCCACAGGCCGAACAGCGCGCAGGGCAGGAGGAGGGAGTCCACGCGGTCCAGCACGCCCCCGTGCCCGGGTATCAGATCCCCGGAGTCCTTAACCCCCGCCGCGCGCTTGAGGGCGGAGATGAGGAGGTCGCCCGCCTGGCCTAAAAGGCCAACTGCACATCCAGCAAAGATTCCAACGACTGTGTAGAGTGCTATGAAGAGGCTGTCTTCCAAGGATCCGCACCCCCCCCAGAGACACATTCTCATATCACCATAAAGCCACCCGAAAAACGCTAGCGGCAAGGCAGGACCTACACACGCGCCAACAACACCGCTCCAGGTTTTGTTTGGACTGATTCTAGGAAACACCTTAGGTCCCTTAAACAGTTTTCCGAATACATATGCGAATACATCGCTTAATATCAAACAGACAAAGAACCAGAAGGCAAAGTCGCCATCCATCATATAGAGGCCGGGTATCTTGATATGGTCTCCTATGCCATGGAGAAAGTGTGCGCCGTAGACGGCCAGTCCCACATAGGCAAGGCCCGTTGCTCCAAAGGCCCAGGGGCGGCGAGAGCGGCGAGCCAGGGCCGTCCACTCTATAAGGGCCAGTGCAGCCACCAAAACAACCATGGCTGCAAACGGCCACCCGCCGTGCCACAGGATAATGCCCGCCAGAGGGGCCAGGACGGCGGCGGACGCAAGGCGTTTTTGAAGGGACGTCATGTGCCTAGCCCTCCAAACCGCCGCTCACGCCTCGCGAAGTCGGCCAGGGCCGCGCGCCAGTCCGCCTCGCCAAAATCGGGCCACAGAACGTCCGTGAAGTGCAGCTCTGTGTACGCCAGGTCCCACAGCAGGAAGTTGGACAACCGCCGCTCCCCCGCCGTGCGGATCAACAGGTCCGGCGGTGGCAGGCCAGCGGTGTACAGGTGCCCCGCCAGAGCGTCTTCGCGCCACGGGCCTCCGGCGGCGGCCAACCTCTGGCACGCCCGGAGAATGTCCGCGCGCCCGCCGTAGTTCAGCGCCACGACCAGGACCAGACCAGCATTGCCCGCCGTCAAGGCCTCTGCGTCCTGAATAAGGGTCACAATATCAGGGGGCAGCGCCGCGCGATCCCCAATGACGCGCAGCAGCACATTGTTGGTGTGTAGCTCTGTCACTTCAGCCTTCAGATAGTGCCGCAATAGGGCCATCAGGCCCTCCACCTCCTGCGGCGGACGGTGCCAGTTCTCCGTGGAAAAGCCAAACACAGTCAGGGTCTTAACCCCGTCCCGGGCGGCGCAGCTCACAAGGCCAAGCAGCGCGCCTGCTCCGCGCCGGTGGCCCTCTATGCGCGGAAGACCGCGCCGCGCAGCCCACCGCCCGTTGCCGTCCATGATAAGGGCCACATGCTGCGGGAGTGCGGGCATACGGGCGTTCTACACCACCCCCGCAGCGCGGGGAAGGCGGGCCCGCACCCTACCGGAACAGCTCTGAGATAGAGCGCTCCTCGTGCACGCGCAGCACGGCCTCGCCCAGAAGGGCCGCCACGGACACGCGCTCTATGCCCTTGGCCGCAGAAACCGCCTCCGTCGCCGCGATGGAGTCTGTGATGACCAAGCTGTTGAGGGGAGAGGCGGCCACCCGCTCCAGCGCCGGGCCGGAGAGCACCCCGTGCACCACATAGGCGTAAACCGCCTTGGCGCCGTTTGCAGACAGTGCCGCCGCCGCCTGGCACAGCGTCCCGCCGGAGTCGATGATGTCGTCCACGAGGATGCAAACCTTGTCCGCGACATCCCCTATTACGTGCATAACCTTGCTCTCCCCGGGGGCGGAGCGGCGCTTGTCTATGATGGCCAGGTCCGCCCCCAGGCGGCCCGCCATGCCCCGCGCACGGACCACGCCCCCGACGTCTGGGGAGACGATGCACACCCGCTCCCCGTCAAAGCGGGTTTCTATGTGTGGGCGGAAGACGGGGGACACGATGAGATTGTCTACAGGTACGTCAAAAAAGCCCTGTATCTGCGCGGCGTGCAGCTCCAGGGTCAGAACACGGTGGACCCCCGCCGCAGTGAGAATGTCCGCCACCAGCTTGGCCGTGATAGGCGTGCGGGAGCCAGTCTTGCGGTCCTGCCGGGCGTAGCCGAAATACGGGATAACCGCCGTCACCCGCCGCGCCGAGCCGCGCTTAAGCGCATCCACAGCGATAAGCAGCTCCATCAGGTGGTCGTTCGCGGGGTACGACGTGGACTGGATGACAAACACATCTGCGCCCCGGACATTGCCCTCGATCTCCACAAAAATCTCGCGGTCCGGAAAGCGCTTAAACACCGCGCCGGTCAGCGGCGTGTGCAAATAGTCCGCAATTGCTTGGGCCAGGGCAGGGTTCGCGTTGCCGGAAACTAGCTTCATGGTGACGGAGGTATAGCACGCCCGTACGCACATAAAAAGCCATATCGTGTTTTGACGTCTGGGCGGCTAGCGTGTGCCCGCTCCGCTCCCTCCACCGCATTAGAGGGAAGGGGTCAGGCCACAGCGTCCAGGGTGCCGAGGCGGTGGTGGACCATCAGCTGTGCGAAGGATGCGCCCGCAAGGCGGGAAAGCAGGTCCCCGGCGCGGGAGGTGAGGATAATCGGGACCTTTGCACCGAGGATGAGGCCTGCGGCCTCCGCACCGGAGAGGTAGATAAGCTGCTTGGCCATGAGGCTCCCGGCCTCTAGGTCCGGGGCGATAAGGATGTCTGCGTCCCCGGCCACGGGGGAATTAAAGCCCTTCATGGTTGCCACGGCGGGCGACACAGCGTTCTCAAAAGCGATGGGCCCGTCCAGGATGCCGCCCGTGATCTGCCCCCGGTTGGCCATCTGCCACAGGGCTGCAGCCTCCACGGTGGAGGGGATGCGCTCCACGACTTTTTCCACGGCAGACAGGAGCGCAACTTTCGGGCAGGGGATGCCCAGGGCGTGCGCGAGGTCTATGGCGTTTTGGATGATGTCCTTCTTTTTGGCGAGCGTGGGCCAACGGATCATGGCCGCGTCCGTGATGAACAGGGGCTTGGGGTAGTGCGGAACGTCCAGGACCACGGCGTGGGTCATGTACCGCCCGGTGTGCAGGCCCCTGCTCTCGTCGCGTATGGGGTTCAGAAATTCCTCTGTGTCCAAGACGCCCTTCATAATTGCGTCTACGCGCCCAGCCTTGGCCAGAGCCACGGCAGCTTCTGCGGCGGCGGCACCATTCGGTGCGTCTATGATGGTTATGCCAGAAAGGGGCAAATCCGCCTGCCGCGCGGCGGCCCGTATCTGATTCTTTGGGCCAACAAGGACCGGGGTGATGATGCCCCTAGCCTGGGCCGCGAGGGCGCCGGACAAAGAGGCCTCGTCGCAGGGCTGGACAACGGCGACCGTGATCGGGTCCAGGTTGCTTGCACGGGCGATGATCTCGCGGTAGCGGACCCCCCGCTCGTGCAGGTGGACGTCAGGCAGGGTGACGCGGGGGCGGCGAACTTTCTCCTTGGGCGCGATGACCTCGGCCTCCCCCGTGATGACCTCTTCCCCCTCTTGATTCAGGCAGACGCAGTCCAGGAGCACACGGCCCTTGTCCTTCTTCTCCCGCACGGTCACGCGCACCGTCACCTTGTCCCCGACATACACCGGGCGGCGAAAAGCCAGGGACTGCTTCAGGTAGATTGTGCCTGGGCCGGGCAGCTCTGTGCCCAGAACGGCGGAGATAAGGGCCCCGCCCCACATGCCGTGGGCGATGACCTTCTGGAACATGCTGGCCTTGGCGTAATCGTCATCCAGGTGGGCGGGGTTTACGTCCTCAGACATGACGGCGAAAAGGTCTATGTCCTCGGCGCGCAGGACGCGAGAAATCTCTGCGCTCTGGCCCTCAACCATCTCGTCGTAAGTCGTATTCTCTATATAGGCGATGTCGGTCATGGCGCGGGCCTCCTCACGGGGCAGGGTAGGGAACAAAAGTTAACAAAGGGCAAAGCCACGCAAGGCATGGTAGCAGAGTTTTGTGCGTCGCACAACAAAGCCTACTCCCCGGATGCACTCTCCCCGCCCAGCTCTTGGTTGGGCACGCCATGGCGGTAATCCTCCAGCATTTGGCCCACGCGCTGGCCGTGGCGGGGCGGCAGGGCTTTGTCCTCGCCCAGAAGATCCGCCGGATGGGCGATCTGCTTGGCGTGCGCCGTAGCCACGGCGCAGCCCATGGGGTAGTCGCGGTCCAGTTCCGCGCCCAGGCCGTCCACGCCGGGCATGGGATCACATTCCTCGGGGGCGCGGGCCGCGTAGGTGGTGAAGGAGAAGGTCACCAGGGCGGGGCCCTCTGCGGGCAGGGCTGCGGTGCGAACATCCCGTACACCGGCGCGGCGGAGGTCGCGGGCGATGATGTCTGCGCGGCTGCGGGCCTCTTGCGCAGCCTTGGCGCTCGTGGGGGGATACGTGACCACGAGGTCCAGGGGCCCGCCGCCCGCGTTGGCATAGGTCCGGGCGAGGTCGCCCACCAGGGCCGAGGTGACGTCCGCCGCTGCGACCTCGCGGTACTCCCTGCCCTGGACAAGGCGGATTTTGTGCGGGTTCATATAGGTTGGGGCGTTCATGTCTATCCCGTGCTGCGGGTCCAGCATCTCCAGCACCCCGCACCCGCCCAGAAGGCACGCTGCGGGCAGAAAGAGGACCGCTTTACTCCACCAGGTAGCCATACCGCCCCCCTTCCGTCGTCAGTTTGGCCAGAGCCTTGGGCCCAAAGGCCTTTTGCACATTCGCCAGAAACGCCCGCTCCAGCGCGGGAGCCTGCGCGGGCTCTGGCGTGGCCTCGGCGTCCAGCCCCTTGTGCCCAAAGGGCTTGACCAGATAAGGCGTCACCATCACAACCAGCTCCGTCTCGCTACGCGTGAAGCTGTCTGAGGACATGAGATCCCCCAGGATAGGCGTATTCTTCACCCCCGGCAGGCCAGAAATGTTTTTCAGGGTCTCGGACTGCAAAATCCCCGCGATCATCAAGGTGGCCCCGCTGGGCACCTCCACCGTTGTGGACGCCTTGCGGACGTCCAGGCCAGGGATGGTCAGGTCCCCTGCTTGCTCTGCGTTGCTGAAGTCCAGGGAGGAGACCTCGGTCTTCAGTTGTAAGCTGATGCGGTCCTCAGAGAGCACGAGGGGGCGGAAGTTGAGCGAAACCCCGAACTGCTTAAACTCTATAATGATGTTTCCCTCCCGGTCCCGGCCCACAGGCACGGGGAACTCCCCACCGGCCAGAAACCCGGCTGTTTCGCCCGACACGGCGGTCAGGTTCGGCTCGGCCAAAATATTGACCAGGCCTTCGGTTTCCAGTGCCTTGAGGGTGAAGCCCAGGTACTGGAAGGCGTCCGCGCCTGTCCACAGAGCAAGGGATGTTTCCACTATGGGGTCATCCAAGGGCGCGGAAGAGCGAGAGATAAGGGACTGCCCCAAAACGCCGGGCGGCGCCCCCCGGGGCGCGCCGAAGGCCCACTGCCCGCCGGTGCCCGGCTCTGTGAACTCAAACCCCCCACCCTCTGTCGCCATCCCGTTCAGGAAAGTTTGCACGCCAAGATTGCGCGCAATGGACCGCGACGCCTCCACCAGGCGGACCTTGAGCATCACCTGCTGCTCTCCCTGCACCTCCAAAAGGATGGTGGCCTTGTCGCCCAGCGCCTCAAATTCTTCCCCGAAAACGCCCGAGAGGTAGTACGCCACCACGCTCTGCACCTTGTTCGCCACGCCGGGGCTAGAGACCGTGCCCTGGAGGATAAGCTGTGTGCCCATGGCGCTGACCGTGACGTCCTCGTCGGGGAAAAGGGAATCCAAAGAGCTTTGGAGTGTTTGAGTGTCCATAGCCACATGGACATCCAGGGTGTTCAGGGTGTTGCCCTCCGCATCCAGGGCGATGACGTTGGTGTTGCCCACGGCCAGGCCCACGACATAAAGCTTGTTGGACTGGACGGCCTGGACCTCCACGATGTTGGGGTCGGCGACCATGACGTCCGCCACGGCGGCGGGCAAAGAAACAATCTGGGCCTTACCCTGGCGGAGAGTAACGGGGGCCGCAGCCTGGGCTACGCTCGCAGACAAGATGAAGCAAACACACGCAATGGCAAGAGCCAGGCGGAAAGTGGCCACTGGGATCTGTTTACGCAGCATCACCTCTCTCCTCCGTCGACCTTCTGGGCGTCGCCGCCCTCATAAACCATCACGGGATCGTTGCCCTTGCCCTGTTCTTCCAGGGCAGCTTTGATTTTGAGGTAGTTCTGAACCATCTCCTCGTTGATACCCGAGACCCGCGCGTCTGTGGGCGTGGGCCAATCACGCTCCACCTCTTCCTCATCTCCCAGGCCACGCAGGATCAAAGTCAAGTCTCCCATCTTCGCAGCAACGCCCAGGACTTCCGCTTGTTGCGTGGTCAGGGCCAGTGTGACGGTCTTGCCCACCTGCCCCACCTCCCCGGCGGGCTTTTTGGCGTCCTGGTCAATAGCCAAAACGCGGACATTTTGCAGTACAACCTCAGACACCACAGAGCCCACAGTGCGACCCTGCATAATTCTGACAGAGGGGTTCCTATCGTCAAAATCCAACTTCTTTGCGTACTTATAGGTCAGCATCACGTCCACATAGTCCCCGGGCCAGATGAATCCGGCAACGGAGGCCTCGGCGTCTATACCGATGGTCATGGCACGCATGCCCGGAGCCAAAGCGATAGACAGCACATTGTCGCCTTGGACCATATCGGCTTTTATCACCGGCTCTCCGGCCAGAACGTCTCGGCGCAGGCGGCCCTTCAAGCGTCCGCTCGTGGGTGCGTTGGCGTCCTTGCCTGTGATGGCCGCAAGCGGCAAGCGGGTGAGGTCGCGGGGGTCCGGCGCTTCACCGTCCTCAAGCGGCGCAGGCTCTCCTTCCGGCCTTTCCGCCCAGGTGAGGTCAGCCGCGCCCGGCTCTATGCCCCGGTTTAGGTCCCTAGCCGCAACCAAGACATACGTCTTGGGCACAGGCTTGGGGCCCTCAGCCACGACCTCCGGCTTCGGCGGGGGTTTCGCGCCGAGCATAAGGATGACCACAACGGCCACGAGGAGCACGACCACGGCCAGGGCCCCCGTGACGATGATGACTTGCTTGTTCATTTAGGTCGCCCCCTCAGGAAGTCGATGAGGCCAGGAAAGGTAAACACACGCGAATCAGGGTAGCACAGCCGGGCAACAGACAAAAGGCGGGCGGGGAACGTTTATCCACAGGCTGCCCACAGATTCACCTACAGGCGGCTCGCGTCTATGGCCCCTATGGCCACGAAGTTAAAGTATCCGGCTTGTATTATGGCGATCACAAAGCCCGCCGCAATCGCCGCGCCATAGGGCACAGAGCCATCGCCTGCCTGGGCCCGGCCTACCCAGCTGCCCGCGTCTGGGTTGTGCAAGGGCTTCCATTGCCGAATCGCAAGGGTGGCCAGAGCCAAAACGCCCCCCGCGAGAGACGCCGCCACAAGAAAGGTGATAAGCCCGCCGGGTGCAGCGGTCCACAGAGCGCAAGCGCTGGCCAGCTTTGAGTCTCCAGCACCCAGCCACTTCAAGCCGAACATGGCCATAGTGACAACCAAAACGCCACCGCCGGAGGCGAGGTGCTGCCACAGAGCGCCGAAGGCCGCGCCGTCCTTCCCCGCACCCACAAGAGCCCCATACCCCACCACGAAGGCCACGGCGGTAAGGATGGAATAGATGTTGTCTATCACCATGCCCGATATGTCGGACCATGCTGCGAGAAGGGCCATAAGCGCGGCAAAGATCACCGCAAAGACGTAGAGAGTGAATAGGACCGCTTCCATGATGCACGCCATGGTACAAGAGCCCCGTAATTCCGGCAAGCATATTTTTTGTGGTTGGGTCGCTTTTCGGTTGGGGCCCAGATAAGGGCGCGCCTACTCCACCTGCGCGAGGCGCAGCTGCCGGGCACGAGTCAATATGGCGTCCTCTATGGTTCGCCCAGTGGAGAGGTCCGAATCTGTATCGGCCCAGCCCCCGTCTTTGCGCACCTGGCGGAACACGCGGACCGTCACGCCCTCAGCGCGGAGCTGGGATCCTGTGATAAACACATTCAGCTTCAAGCGCTCCCCTGGTTCTTCGGGCGGGCTGTACCAGTCCGTGAGGATAACGCCGCCGAACGGGTCCACGCTGCTCAAAGGCGTGAAAGACACCGTGTCCAGCGCGGCCCGCCACAAGTACCCGTTGACTACAATGCCGTCCAGGTCTGCCTTCTTGCCTCTGTCCCCACCAAGGGTGAGGCCATCAGGGCCAAAAATCGAGTCGGGCTTGCTGTATATGTCAGGAGCCCCGGCCCGATCCGCACCTGTGGGGTACTTGGCTTCGGTTTTTATCGTGTCTCCACACGCGGGCAGGACAAGCGCGGCAGAGACCAGAGCACACAAAAAAGGACGATGCTGTGCCATATGTCTCCCTTACCACCTGTGTTCACCTGTGTCCACCCGTGTCTCCGCAAACGCTAGCCCCACTCGCCCAAGGCCTCATCTCGGACAGGCAAGTTTTGAAGCATTACAGTCTCTTCGCTCAGATTGACCACCCCATCTGGGCCTACAGCGACGCGTGCCAAAAACAGACTCCGGGCAAGAACAAAGCACCCTGTGAGAAGAAATGTATCGCCCGGTCCACGGCCCAGCAGTGTGAGGGGGCGGAGTATAGCGGCCACCTCCCGTCGCACGGCGGTCAACATGTCCGAGACCCAGGCAAGGTCCTCTGGGCCCTCCACAAGGTGAAATCGCCCGTGGGGCCCGCGCGCCCAGGCGAAAAAAAACCGGGCGTAGGGCAGAATGGTCTCCTGCGTAATCGCGGGCCTAAGGGCATAAAGCGTCTGGGCCTGCCCGTCCTCAGGCACGACCTCTCCCGCTCTGTATAAAAAAGATCGCCGCACAGTCGTTCCACCCACATCTCCGGACAAGTCCACCTGCCGCCAGCCTGGCAAAAAGGGCAACGTCCGCGCCAAGAGGGTGGTGGCGTGCGCCGGGGGCAAGGCCCCGTGCAGTCGCGGGGACGCTGCGTCCAGAATCGGGGTAGCCTCATGCAAAGACAGTTTCTCAAAAGCAGACATGCTGTGGCCAAAACGGTGGGCGAATCGGGCCCAAAATCTGTGGGCAAAAGAGTGGGCAACTCTACCCCGAACTGATCCGCGCGGAAAGGGGGCGTGTATCCCCCCTGTGCACGGAACAAAGGGTCATTAACCCCAAAGCGGGGACGAATCGGGGCGAATCGCCGTGTATCCTGGATAGACCTGCGGGGCCAATCTGTGGGCACCCTGTGGGCAGCGATTCCTCCCCCGCAATCCCCAGCCCCAATAACAAGAACAACCTTTCTCTTAAAAGAAGGAAGATATAGGAAGGGGGGACATGACCGCTCCAAACCTTTTGCGCGCCCTGCGTGGTGAGCGCCTGGATGCGCCCCCTCTGTGGCTTATGCGGCAGGCGGGGCGGTACTTGCCAGAGTACCGCGCGCTGCGCGCTAAGGCCGGGGGCTTTTGGGCCATGGCCTCTGATCCCGTTCTCGCGTCTGAGGTAACCCTCCAGCCTGTTCGGCGGTTTGGCTTGGATGCCGCAATCCTCTTTTCTGACATTTTGGTCGCACCATATGCGTTGGGGCAGGACGTAGCATTTCACGAGGGGCAAGGACCTGTCCTGGGGCCTGTACCCCCATCTTTGGATTTTGATCTCTCCCGCATCGGCTTTGTGTATGACACCATCCGGCGCGTACGTGACGCACTCCCTGCAGACAAGGCCCTTATAGGCTTTGCGGGTGGGCCATGGACCCTGGCGTGCTATATGCTTTCTGGCCGTGGTGGGGATTTTATGCCCGCTCGTGCGGCGGCGTGGCGGGGGGAAATAGGCCCCCTTATGGCCGCCCTGGTGGAGACCACGGCGGGGCATCTGGTGGAACAGGCCCGCGTGGGGGCGGATGCGCTGCAGATTTTTGAGAGCTGGGCCGGGCTGTGCCCAGACGTGCCCCGCTGGGTGGTGGAGCCCACGCGGGCCGTGGTGGAGCGGGTCCGGGCCGCCGCACCCGATACGCCCATCATCGGCTTCCCCAGGGGTCTGACCCAGGGCTGGGCAACGTATGCGCAGACCACAGGCGTGGACGCTTTAGGGCTGGACGAGCGGGTGGACGCCGCATGGGCTGCAGAGCACCTTCAGCCTCGCTGGCCCGTGCAAGGCAACTTGGACCCCGCGTGCCTCTTGGCTGGGGGCCGGGCCCTGGACGCCGAAGTTCGGCGCATCCGCGCTGCCCTTTCCGGTGGGCCTTTCGTGTTCAACCTCGGCCATGGGGTGCACAAGCACACCCCGCCGGAGCATATTCACGCCCTTATCTCTGTCCTGCGCGGAGTTTAGCCCAGTAGGCTAGGCGCTTGGAGATTTCACGCTCAAAGCCCCGTTCGGCTGGGCGGTAGAACACCCGCCGCTCCATGCCCTCGGGGAAGTGGTCCTGGCCCGCGAAGCTCTCGGGCGTGTCGGGGTCATAGACATACCCTGCGCCGTGGCCCAGGGCCTTCATCAAGCGCGTGGGGGCGTTCACGGCGTGCCGGGGCGGGGGCAGAGAGCCAGACTCTTTTGCTGTGCGGTTCGCTGCCCCGAACGCCTTGTACACCCCCACGGACTTTGGCGCGGTGGCCAGATACACCACCGCCTGGGCCAGGGCCAAGTCCCCCTCCGGCGTGCCCAGGCGCGCATACGCCTGCCATGCCGCTATGCACTGCGGCAGTGCCGCCGGGTCTGCCAGGCCGATGTCCTCCACCGCCATGCGGGTCATGCGCCGGGCGATGAAGTGGGGGTCCTCCCCCCCGGCTAGCATCCGCGCGAGCCAGTACAGCGCGGCGTCCGGGTCGCTCCCCCGTACGGACTTATGCAGGGCTGAGATCAAGTCATAGTGCCCGTCGCCACCCTTGTCGTACATGGGCGCGCGCCTTTGTGTGAGGGCGGCCAGGGCGGCCGTGTCCAGGGCTTCGTTCTGCGCAAAGACCTGCTCCGCCAGCGTCAGGGCATAACGTCCGTCTCCGTCCGCCATGGCGATGAGGGCCGCCCGGGCCTCCGGCGTGAGGGGCAGCTCTTGCTCCGCGGTGCTCTCGGCGCGGCGCAATAAGGCGTCTAGGGCCTCTGGTCCCAGGCGGTGCAGCACAAACGTTTGGCAGCGGGAGAGAAGCGCAGCGTTGAGTTCAAACGACGGGTTTTCTGTCGTTGCGCCGATGAGCACAATGGTCCCGTCCTCCAGCACGGGCAGGAAGGCGTCCTGCTGGGACTTCATAAACCGGTGGATCTCGTCCACGAACAGCAGGGTCGCCCCGCCCCGCTGGCGGGCCTCGTCAAACACGGCCTTCAGGTCCTTGACCCCCGCGAAAATGGCTGAGAGCTGCGCAAACGGCAGGCCAGCCTCCCGCGCCAGGATGCGGGCGATGGTCGTCTTGCCGCAGCCCGGCGGGCCCCACAGGATGAGGGAGGACAGGTGCGCGCCCGCGACCATCTGCGCCAGGCGGGTGGTGACGGCTTCTTGTCCCACAACTTCTGTCAGGGTCTGGGGTCGCAGGCGGTCTGCCAGCGGGCGAGGGGTGTCAGCGGTGAACAGGTCGGGCATGGCCCTATCCTACACACATCCCCCGGCGTGCGTCGTGGCCCCCGTCCGCGCGGGGCCGACCTGGGCGGCGTATTTTGACAGGGTGCCGGAGGTATAGCGTGGCGTGGCGGGCTGCCAGGCCTTGCGCCGCGCGGCCAGATCGGCCTCGGAGAGGTCTACGTCCAGGGTGCCCGCTGCAGCGTCGATCCGGATGATGTCTCCGTCGCGCAGTAGGCCAATGGGCCCGCCGCACGCGGCCTCTGGCCCCACGTGGCCGATGCACAAGCCGCGCGTGCCACCGGAAAAGCGCCCGTCGGTGACGAGGGCGACCTTGGCCCCCTGCCCGTACAGTGCAGCGGTGGTGGAGAGCATCTCCCGCATACCCGGCCCGCCGCGCGGCCCCTCTTGCCGGATCACGATGACGTCCCCGTCCTTGTACTGCCGGGCCAAGACGGCGGCCAGGGCGGCCTCCTCCCCCTCAAACACGCGGGCGGGGCCCTCAAACCGCAGGGCCTCCTCGGCCATGCCGGCGACCTTTACAATCGCCCCTTCTGGTGCGAGGGAGCCTTTGAGCGCCACCACCCCACCCGTGGGGCTGAGGGGCGCGGACAGGGGCCGGACGACGTCCTGCCCGGCGGGCAGCGCCACATGGGCATAGTTCTCGGCCAGGGTCTTGCCCGTGACGGTCAGGCAGTCGCCGTGCAGGTGCCCCCCCCGCAGCAGCTCCGCAATCACCACGCCCACGCCGCCGATGTCGTAAAGGTCCTTGGCCACGTACCGCCCGCCGGGGCGCAGGTCCGCGATGTAGGGCGTGCGGGCGAACACCGCCCCCACGGCAAAGAGGTCAAAGTCTATCCCGGCCTCGTGCGCGATGGCTGGCAGGTGCAGCGCTGCATTTGTGGAGCCGCCTGTTGCGGCCACGACGGCAGCGGCGTTCTCCAGACTCTTGCGCGTCACAATGTCCCGCGGCAGGGGCCCGCTACGGTGCAACAGATCCACCACGGCTTGCCCGGAGGCTGCGGCGTAGGCGTCCCGGCTCTCATACTCCGCAGGCGTGCCGGCGGAGTTCGGCAGGGCCAGGCCCAGGGCCTCGCTCGCGCAGGCCATAGTGTTCGCGGTGAACTGCCCCCCGCAGGCCCCCCCGCCGGGGCAGGCGCAGCACTCCAGCTCGCGCAGGTCTGCGTCGCTCATCTTCCCTGCGGCGTGCTGGCCCACGCCCTCAAAGACCGTGACGATGTCCGCGTCCTTGCCCCGGAAGCGGCCGGGCAGGATGGTCCCGCCGTAGAGGAACACGCTCGGCACGTTCAGGCGGACCATGGCCATCATCATGCCGGGCAGGGACTTGTCGCACCCCGCGATGCCCACCAGGGCGTCGTACCCATGGCCCAGCATGGTCAGCTCCACAGAGTCCGCAATCACCTCCCGCGAGGGCAGGGAGGCAAACATGCCCGCGTGTCCCATGGCGATGCCGTCCGTGACGGTGATGGTGCCGAAGATGCGGCCCGCAGCCCCAGACTCGCCCACGCCGCCCTGCACCGCCTTGGCCTGGCGCATGAGGGTGATGTTGCACGGCGCGGCCTCGTTCCACGCTGTGGCCACACCGACGAGGGGCCCGTTTATCTGCGCCTCCGTCATGCCCATGGCGTAGAGAAACGCCCGCCGCGGCGCGGCCTCCGGCCCCAGATAGATGCGCGATGGCGCTTTGGATTTGTCCCAAGTCATGTCCACAGATTTATACCAAGGCAAAACGCATTGCCAAGGGGGCGGCGGGCGCGCTAAACAATCCCCCTGTCTGGGGCCACGGGGTGTGGCGCAGCCTGGTAGCGCGCATCGTTCGGGACGATGAGGCCGGAGGTTCGAATCCTCTCACCCCGACCACGCACGTCAAGACCTTTTATGCCGGTTATGCCGGCCCGATAAGGGCCGACAGGGCGCTCTCCAAAATCGCCTGCGCGGCCAGGGCGTCCAGGGCACCCCGCGCCTTTGCCCGCCGTGGGTGCGCCCCCCCCAGGGCCGTCAGGGCTGCGGCCGTGGTCAGGCGCTCGTCCACCAGGGCGATCCACGGGTCCCCGCCCAGCGCCCGGCGCAGCTCTGTGGCAAAGTCCCGCGCGCTCTGCGCCCGTGGTCCCACGGACCCGTCCATGCGCAGGGGCCAGCCCACGACCAGGCCCTCCGCAGCGTGCTGCGCCATAAGCCGGGCCAGCGCCGCTGCGTCCGCAGCGAACTTGCCCCGCCGGAGGGTCCCCACGGGCAGGGCCATGCGCCAGGATGCGTCGGACAGGGCCAGCCCGATGGTCTTGGCGCCCACATCCAGGGCCAAAAGGGCCCGGCCCCTGGGAGCGGCAGCTGCAATGTCCTTGATGGGCCCCACCGGCATGGGGTATGGGGTAGCACATGGACGCAGCCGCCGTGGAAAAAATCGCGCACCTGGCCCGCCTGGCCCTGGAGCCGGGGGAGGCCGAGGCCACTGCGCCGCACATGACCCGCATCCTGGGCTTTGTGGAGCAGATGGGCGCGGCGGACACCGATGAGGTGGAGCCCCTGGCCAGCCCGCACGGGACCACCACTACGCTGGAGCGCGTGGACGCGGTCACGGAGGGTGGGCAGGCGGCGGCGGTCCTGGCCAACGCGCCCGAGGCCCGCGCGGGTTTCTTCGTGGTGCCCAAAGTGGTGGAGCAGGAGGGGTGAGTCCGCACCGATGCTCTTCATTTTGTCCATATGAGGGCTCGCCCTGCTGCACTGGGGGTCAAAGGCCCCAAAATTCATAGACTGTTAACAAAATCCGCGCCATGCTGGAAGGAGGAAGGGGTGTTTCGCGGCGCAAGAATCGTGTACACAGTACGCACGCCGCGCGTCCGCGAGGCCCCGTTCACGTAAACCAACTAGGGAGACCCAGACAATGACACACCCAACACAAACCAGACGCGGGGAGCGCGGCTTTACGCTCGTTGAGCTGGCCATCGTCCTCGTCATCATCGGCCTGCTTATCGGAGGCGTCCTCCAGGGGCGGCAGATGATTGCAAATGCGCAGCTGACCCGCACCGCGGCGGATATAGACGCCTTTGACGCGGCCTTCTCCAACTTCTATGACATGTTTGGGGGCATCCCGGGCGACATCGCAAACTCAACCCAACGCATACCGAACTGTGCGGCGGCACCTTGTCTCACGCCGGCTGCTGGGGCTGGCAACGGTCGGTTGGAACAAGCCCCCGGGGCCGTTAAGCCCGCAAACTCTGAGGCCATGGCCGCTTGGCACCAACTGTCCAACGTGGATCTCATCAGCGCCGACTTCCAAGTTGGGAACGGAACCAACGGTTATGGTGCTGGCCTGCCTAAAGCCCCTATAGGGGGTGGCTCTATAGGCTTTGAGGTCGGAAGCACCGTGACCGGTGCGGCCAGTGATTTCCCGGGACTGATCAGTCTCGCCGGTGGTCCCACCACCATGCAGGTCGGGCAGTACCTTGTGATCAAAGGCAGTGCCGGAGCGGTAGTGACCGCAGCACCCCCGGCTGCGGCCTTGACGCCCAAGGAGGCCGAGATCATAGACCGCAAGCGCGACGATGGTTCGCCTGCCTCTGGCTCTGTGCGGGGCTTTGGGGGCACCGGTAAGGCCAACTGCGCCACAGCTGCGGCGGCCGGGAGCTTTTACAACAGCGCCAACTCGGCCCCGCTCTGCGGCATCTATGTGCGCATGAGCAGCTAGCCTAGGCCAATAGGCCACTTTCTGCCCGCCGGGGGTTTCGTGCCCCCGGCGGGTTTTTTGTGGCGGCCCTTCCCGCCGGGCCCCCCAGGCTCTACACTCTCTCCCCATGGAAGGTGCTCTGGTGATAGACGGCGTGGCCTTGCCCACGCGCTTGTTCCTGGGTACGGCGGGCTACCCCTCCCCTGACGTCCTGAACCGCGCGATTGAGGCCGCTCGCCCCGGCCTTGTCACAGTCTCCCTCCGGCGGGAGCAGGCCGGCGGCGGTACAGGCGCGAAGTTCTGGGACCTCATCCGCGCCACAGGGGTGCCGGTCCTGCCCAACACGGCGGGCTGTGCCACAGCGCGGGACGCCATCACCACGGCCCACATGGCGCGGGAGGTGTTTGGCACGCACTGGATAAAGCTAGAGACCATCGCGGATGACTACACCCTCGCGCCGGACTCGTTTGCCCTCGCAGAGGCGGCGGGGGCGCTGGTGCAGGACGGCTTTACCGTGTTCCCGTACATGACGGAGGACTTGGCCCTGGCCCAGAAGCTATACGCTTTGGGCTGCCGCGTGCTCATGCCCTGGGGCGCGCCCATAGGGACGGGGCGCGGCGTGGAGGCACCGGGGCGCCTCAAGCGCCTGCGCGCGCGCTTCCCAGACGCGGCCCTGGTGGTGGACGCGGGGCTGGGCGCGCCGAGCCACGCCGCGGCGGCGATGGAGCTGGGGGCGGACGCGGTGCTGCTGAACACCGCCGTGGCGCGGGCCCGCGATCCGGTGGCCATGGCGCGGGCCTTTGCGCAGGCCGTGGAGGCCGGGCGGGCGGCCTATAGAGCCGGCCTCATCGCGCCCCAGGACGCCGCCCGCCCCTCCACGCCGGTGGTGGGCAGACCTTTATAGCAAACCCTATAGGCACACACATACGCATTTCCGGGAAGTTTCGGGTGACAGCGCCACCAAAACGGCATCACGGCGGTATCTGGGCGGTATCACGGCGGTGGCGCAGCGGCATCTCAGTGGTGGCTGGGCGGCGGCGCGGCGGTGGCGCAGTGGCATCGCCCTCTCGTCGCGTTAAAGCAAGACTGGGGCAAGAGTCCCGCTCACGGGTCCGAGTATACACCATTTGTTCCTTTTGGCGGCAAAGATCTATGCTGCGGTGCAGCAAAGAGCTAGCGCCTGCTCCAGGTCCGCGATCAGGTCCTGCGCGGCCTCTATGCCCACGGACAGGCGCAACAGGCCCCGCGTCACGCCGGCGCGGGCCTGCGCCTCCGGCCCCATGGCGAAGTGCGTCATGGACGCCGGGTGATTGATGAGGCTCTCCACGCCGCCCAGGGACTGCGCAAGGGCAAACAGGCGCGTGCCCTCGGCCACCTTCTGCACGGACTCCGGAGCGACCGCAAAGCTCACTATCGCGCCAAAGCCGGACTGCTGCGCCTTGGCCCGGGCGTGGTGCGGGTGGTCTTCCAGGCCGGGGTAATGCGTGGCGAGCACCGCAGGGTGCGCGTCCAGGAACCGCGCCACCGCCATGGCGTTGTCCTCTGCCTTGGCCAGGCGCAGGGGCAGGGTACGCGCGCCGCGCAGGGTCATGTGGCAGGAGTGCGCGTCGGCGGACAGGCCCAGGGAGTTGGCCCAGAAGTCCAGCTCTTCCCACAGCGCCATGTCCGCGCAGGTGACGGCCCCGCCCACGACGTCAGAGTGGCCGTTCATGTATTTGGTGGTGGAACACAGGGCGATGTCCGCCCCGTGTTCCAGGGGCCGCAGGCGCAGGGGGGTCATGAAGGTGGTGTCGCACACGACGAGGGTGCCGACGGCCTTCGCGGCGGGCACCAGGGCTGGGATGTCCGCCACGCGCATCACGGGGTTGGAGGGCGACTCGACGAACAGCATCCGGGGTTTTTGCGTCGCCAGCGCCGCACGCATCGCATCCGTGTCGTAGGTGTCCAAGAACTCCAGCCGAAAATGGCCTTTCTCGGCCAGCGCGCGCATAAGGGCATACGCGCGGCCATAGCAGTCGTACGGCGCGAGCAGCAGGTCGTCGGGCTTTAACAGGTGCAGCACCAGGGTAATCGCGGCCATGCCAGAGTTCACTACATGCGTGGCCGCGCCGCCCTCCAGCTCCGCCAGCATGCGCGCCAGCGTGTCCCGGTTGGGGCAGCGCGTGCGGGCGTAGTCATAGGGATTTTTGTTGTCTAGCCCCGGGTGGATGAAGGTGGAGGAGGTGTAGATCGGCGGCATGACCGCGCCGTACGCCGAGTCCGCCCCCACGCCGGTGCGTGCCAGGATGGTGGCTGGGTCTCTGTCGGTGCTCATGCGCCCCGTTTAAGCACAGATCGGGTGTGGAGGTAAGCCCCGGGTGGTTTCTGTTGCTGGGCCCACCCGGGAAAGCCCCACCCGGCGGGGTCTAGCCGCCGGGGATTATCGCAGCAGAATGGTCACCCGATTAGGCGGCCATTTTTTCGTCAGCGACGACGGCGAAGTCGTCGTTGGCGGCTACGCGTAAGACGATGTTGTCATTGGCAACTATCGCTTTGTGTCCCGATAACGGCGGGTCCAACCGAGCGCCACCGCGTGCCTTTACCGGGCCCTGTCGATCCTATTTCGGCCCCGCCGGAATGCGGCTATTGCCCCGCATTCTGGTGGAGCCGCCGGGTACCGCCCCCGGGTCCAAGGCCCCTATTCCGCACCGGCGTTGTCAACGCCATAGCCGCACCCCTTGCGAGGCACCGCACCTTTTAGTATAGCGCAGGGGGTGTAGATGTTCAAGATCTTCAGGGCCTGGGGGTTGCAAAAAATCTCTTGAACGCATATCCCCGATTCCCAAACATCAAACACCTTGAGGAATCTTTTAGTATGTTTTGCTCTCAGTGCGGATCGGAGTTGGGCGATGGGGCAGCTTTTTGCGCTAAATGCGGCACCCGTCTATCAAGAAAAGATAGTACAGAAAGAGAAATCGTAAATGAAGATAGAAGACCCATTATGGTTCTTAAGCCCGTCTTTGTGGTATGGGTTGCTCTTTCTAGGTCTTTCGGTCCCGCCATAACAGCCTCTCTTGTGGCAGTATTTACAACAATTCCCTTTGCATTTTTACTTCAGGCTCTTGATATTGATATACCTATTTGGATAATTGTATCTTGCGCCTCTCTGATTATATTCCTGTGTGTATTTCTCTGTGTATATTATTTATATAGAAAAACTTATGAAAAAACAGAGTATAGATTTTTCTCAAAAAATCTAGAGTACTATGAAGGTTTTTTGATGATAGAGAGAAAGATCATCAAATACGATAGAGTCACAGAAGTCAATTTAAGGCGTGGATTTTTGCAGAAGCTTTTTGGTCTAGGAACAATAATACTGTCGACACCTGCATCGGGTCACGATCTGCAGGCCAAAAGCGGGGTGCGTATCCGGGATATTAGAGATGCCGAGAAAATCTATGACAAGCTTGCTGGTCTCATCGGATAGGCTATACAAATATACATCTTTTCTCTTTATAGCATATTTCTTGCTGGCTCTTCCCGCCGCCGTGGCTACGGAGCCAGACCCGTTCCACGTAACGGGCCTGCCCCTGCCGCGCTTTGCGTCCCTCGGCGCGGGGGAGGCCAACCTGCGCACCGGGCCGGGCACGCATTATCCGGTGCGCGTTGTGTATCGGCAAAAGGGCCTGCCCGTGGAGATCATCTTGGAGTACGACCACTGGCGCAAAGTGCGCGATGCCGACGGCACAAAGGGCTGGGTGCACAAGGCCTTGCTCTCTGGTCGCCGTATGGCCATCACGACCCAGGCTGCTGTCTTGCGCCGCACACCCAGCCCGGACGGGCGCGCCGCGGCCCGTGTGGAGCCAGGGGCCCTGCTGCACCTGGACGCATGTGAAGAGGGCTGGTGCCGGGCCGAGGCCGGCGGTTATTCCGGCTGGGTGGACAAGGCGTCCCTGTGGGGCGTGTACGCGGGGGAGGTGTTTGGGTGAGGTGCTGTTCGCTTATGCCTCCATCAGCCCCTCCATCAGGGCGTCGTCTATGTCCGCGTTGGTGGTGACGTGTTGGACGTCATCGCTGTCCTCCAGCGCGTCCACCAGCTTTAAGAGCGTCCGCGCGGTGTCTGCGTCTGTCACCGCCGCTGTGACGTTGGGCCGCCAGGTCAGGCCCGCCCGCCCCGGAGGGCCGAAGGCGGCGACAAGCGCGTCGCGCACGGCGGCGAAGTCCTCCACCGCTGTGGTGACAAGGTGCCCGTCCGCGTCGCTCTCCACATCCTGCGCGCCGGCCTCCAGCGCAGCCTCAAACACGGCCTGGGCGTCGCCCGTGGGGTAGAACACCTCACCCACCCGGTCAAACATAAAGCCCACGCAGCCGGTCTCCCCCAGGTTGCCCCCGTTCTTGGACAGAAGAGAGCGCACCTCCGCTGCCGTGCGGTTGCGGTTGTCGGTCAGAGCCTCAATCACCAGGGCCACGCCGCCGGGGCCATAGCCCTCGTAGCGCACGTCTTCATAGTCCTCGCCCTCGCCGCCGCCCGCGCCCTTGGCGATCGCGCGCTCAATGTTGTCCTTGGGCATGGAGTTGGCCTTGGCCGTGTCCACCGCTAGGCGCAGGCGCGGGTTTATCGCTGGGTCAGGGTCGCCCAGCTTGGCCGCGACGGCGATTTCCCGCGCCAGCTTTGAGAACAGGCGACCGCGCACGGCGTCCTGCTTGCCCTTCCGGTGCTGGATGTTTGCCCATTTGGAGTGTCCCGCCATGCCGGGGAGTATACAGCGGCGGGCCTGCGTCTCAAGGCCCTAGCGGCTGCGCTGCCACCTCGGCCCGGCGGGGGTGTCCTCTATGGTAACGCCCTCGGCAGCAAGCTGATCGCGGATGGCGTCCGCGCGGGCGAAGTCTTTTGCCGCGCGGGCCGCTTGCCGTTCTTGCAGCAGCGCGTCTATGCGGGGGTCTGCGGCCTCCTTAGGCGCAGCGCGGTCCAAGCCCATCAGGTCCATGGTCGCGGCGACGCCGGCCCCGTCCCCGGCCTTGGCCGCGCGCAGCGCCTCAGAGATCGCTGCCGGCGTGTTCAGGTCGTCGCACAGCGCCCCCAGCACCGGCGTGGGGACCTCCCCCGGTTCTGTGGCCGCGCGGCGCAGGGCGGCCAGGTTTTTTGCCGCGGCGTGAAGCGTCCCGTCCGTCCAGTCCAGCGGCTGGCGATAGTGCGCAGACAAGAGGGCCAGGCGCAGGGCGGCCCCCTCGTGCGCGCGTAGCAAATCATGCGCGAGGAGGATGTTGCCCACACTCTTGGCCATCTTCTCCCCCGCCACGGTGACAAACCCGTTGTGGACCCACATGCGCGCGTACGTCGCCGGGTCGTCCAAAACCCCGTGGGCGCAGCACGACTGCGCGATCTCGTTCTCGTGATGCGGGAACTTCAGGTCCGACCCGCCGCCGTGGATGTCAAAGGGCAGGCCCAGGTGGTGCTGCGACATGGCGCTGCACTCAATGTGCCACCCGGGCCGCCCCCGGCCCCAGGGGCTGTCCCAGCCCGGCTCATCGGGCGCGGCGGGCTTCCACAGCACAAAGTCGGCGGGGTCGCGCTTGTACGGGGCTACCTCCACGCGGGCCCCCGCGACCTGCTCCTCCCGGCTGCGGCCGGACAGGGCCCCGTACCCCGCATAGGACGGGACGTGGAACAGAACGTGCCCGTCCGCAGCATACGCATGGCCCCTGTCCAACAGGCCCTGGACAAGTGCCACCATGTCCCCGATGTGCGCCGTCGCCCTGGGCTGAACGTCCGGCGGGGCGCAGCCCAGGGCGGCCATGTCCTCATTATATATGAGCGTGTATTTTTCGGTGATGGCTGCGATGTCCTCCCCCGATGCGCGGGCGGCGGCGATGATCTTGTCGTCCACGTCCGTGATGTTGGAGACATAGGTGACGCGCGGGAACAGGGCCCGCGCCACCCGCACCAGCAGGTCAAACACCACCGCCATGCGCGCATTGCCGATGTGCGCGGGTCCATAGACCGTCGGCCCGCAGGCGTACAGCCGCAGGTGGCCTGGCTCTATGGGCGCCACGGCTTCCTTCCGGCGCGTGAGGGAGTTATAGAGGGTGAGGTCCATAACCCTGGAGCATAGACTGTGCCGCAAAAAACCGCAAAACCCCTTGTGGGCGTCATCATGGGCTCGCGCAGTGACTGGCCCACCATGGCCGCCGCCGCAGAGGTTCTGGACGCGCTGGGCGTGCCGCATGAAGCCAAGGTGGTCTCTGCCCACCGCACGCCGGAGCGTCTGTACACCTATGCGCGCAGCGCGGCAGCGCGTGGCCTGAAGGTCATCATCGCGGGCGCAGGCGGCGCGGCGCACCTGCCCGGCATGGTGGCGGCCCTGACGCACCTGCCTGTTCTGGGCGTGCCGGTGAAGTCCAAGGCCCTGAAGGGCATGGACTCCCTTCTGTCCATCGTGCAGATGCCTGCAGGCGTGCCCGTGGGGACCCTGGCTATAGGTGGTGCGGGGAACGCCGCCCTTCTGGCGTGTAGCATCTTGGCCCTGGGGGACGACGCCCTGGCCGCGCGCCTTATCGCCCACCGGGCGGCGCAGACCGACGGTGTCCCAGAAGACGCTCAGTAAATGCGGGTTTTGGGCATAGAGACCAGTTGCGACGAGACCGCAGCGGCGGTTGTGACGGGGGACCGGCGCATTCTGTCCAACTGTGTGGTGTCCCAGCTGGCCGAGCACGCGCCCTTCGGCGGCGTGGTGCCAGAGGTTGCCGCGCGGGCGCACATTGCGCACCTGCCCGGCGTGGTGACGCGCGCCCTGGCCGAGGCGGCGTGCGGCATGGCTGGCGTGGATGCCGTGGCCGCCACCTGTGGGCCGGGCCTTATCGGCGGGGTGATGGTGGGGTCCGTGCTGGGCAAGGCGATCGCCGCCGCGCGGGATGTGCCGTTCGTGCCCGTAAACCACCTGGAGGCGCACGCCCTGACGGCGCGCCTGACGGACGGAATTGCCTTTCCCTATCTGTTGTTGTTGGTGTCCGGCGGGCACACGCAGATTCTGGAGGTGCGGGGCGTTGGCGCTTACCGCCTCTTGGGCCAGACGCTGGACGACGCTGCGGGGGAGTGCCTGGACAAATCGGCCAAAGTCATGGGCTTAGAGCAGCCTGGCGGCCCGGCGGTGGAGCGCTTGGCGGCCGAGGCCCGCGATGGTGGTGTCTTCGTCCTGCCCCGTCCGATGCGGGGGCGGCCTGGGTGTGATTTTTCCTTTTCTGGCCTGAAGACCGCCGTGCGGATAGCTGCGGAAGGTCTGCCCAAGGCGCGGGCCGCCATGGCCCCCCTGGCCCGTGCGCTGCAGGACGCCGTGGCCGAGGTTCTGGCTGACCGGTGCGGGCAAGCGCTTAACGCCACAGGCGCAAGCACTCTTGTGGCCGCCGGGGGTGTGGCCGCGAACGGGGCTGTGCGTGCGGCACTGGGGGCCCTACCCGCCCGCTTTGTTGCGCCGCCGCCCGCGCTGTGCGGGGACAACGCGGCGATGGTCGCCTGGGCCGGGACGGAGCGCCTGCGCGCGGGCCTGGTGGAGGCGCATAGCCTGTCCGTGCCCGCGCGGCCCCGCTGGCCGCTCTAGGCCGTTTGCCACAGGTGGTTCACGGGCCCGTGGCCGGAGCCCACCTCCAGGGCGTCCGCGCCCGTGATGGCCCCGGTCACAAAGGCCTTCGCCGCGCGCGCGGCACCTGGCCCGTCTGCGCCCAGGGCCAGATACGCCGCAAGAGCGGCGGCCAGTGTGCAGCCGGTGCCGTGCGTGGCGCGGGTGTCTATGCGCGGGGCGGACAGGTGCAGCACAGCGCCGGAGCGGTCAACGTAAACATCCGTGCTTTCTGCGCCCTGTGCGTGCCCACCCTTGAGCAGTACAGCCCGCGGCCCCAGGTCCAAAAGGGCCTTGGCGGCCTCTTCCTGCGGCAGGGCGCAGCCCAGGAACGCTGCGGCCTCGGGCAGGTTTGGGGTCAGCACGTCCGCCAGGGGCACCAGGTGCGTGCGCAGGGCCTGTGCGGACTCTTTGGATAGCAGCATGTCTCCGCTGGCCGCGACCATGACGGGGTCCACGACCAGGTGGGGGGGCTTCCGGGAGGCAAGGAGGCCCGCCAGGGCCTCTATGACTGCCGCTTCCCCGGCCATGCCGATCTTCGCCGCGTCCACGCGCACGTCGTCCAGGACGGCCTGGACCTGTGCGGCCACAAAGTCTGCTGGGAGGCCATGGACGGCCCGCACGCCCCGGGTGTTCTGGGCCGTGAGGGCCGTGAGCGCCGCCATGCCGTAGGTGCCCAGCGCGGCGAAGGTCTTCAGGTCCGCCTGGATGCCGGCTCCGCCGGAGGGGTCAGAGCCTGCTATGGTGAGAACATTGGGAATCATGGGTTTATGGCCTCCTGTATGACGCGCGCGCTCTCTGCAGCGCGCAGCACAGCCACACCCGCCGCACCGGCGGTGATAACGGGCGCGGCGTTGTCCGCCGTGATGCCCCCGATGCCCACCACGGGCACGGGGGATGCGTGCACTAGCGCAGAAAAGTCTACCAAGCCGAGCACGGGTTTGTTCGGCTTGGTTAAGGTTGGATAGACCGGGCCCGTGCCCGCGTAGTCTACGATGGCCGGGTCCAGGGCGGCAAAATGCTGCGCGATGAAGGCCGTTGCGCCTATGATGGCTTTAGGGCCCAGGATAGACCGGGCCGCAGCATAGGGCAGGTCGCTCTGCCCCAGGTGCACGCCGTTCGCACCGGCGGCCAGGGCCAGGTCAGCCCGGTCGTTTATGATGAGGGGCACTCGCACTGCGGCCTTTATCGCGCGCCCGGCCTCTATAATGCTGCGCGCGTCCCAGCCCTTCGCGCGGAGTTGCAAGAGCCCAGCGCCGGCCGACGCCCGGTGCGCTGCGTTTACCACGTCGCCGTGCACGTCTGGGTCCAGAATGGCATAAACAAAAGGGCGAGGCGGGAGCGTCACAGCCGCGCCACCACCGCATCGCCCATCTGCGCCGTAGAGACAACAGGTATACCATCCGCAGCAATATCGGGCGTGCGCGCACCATCCAGCGCGCCCTGAACCGCGGCCTCCACCCGGTCGGCGGCTTCGGGCAACCCCAGGGAATAGCGCAGGGCCATGGCCAAGGACAAAATCATCGCGCACGGGTTGGCCACCCCGCGCCCAGCAATATCAGGGGCCGAGCCGTGCACGGGTTCGTAGAGTCCTGGTGCCCCCGGCGCGCCCAGGGACGCGGAGGGCAGCATGCCCAGGGAGCCCGTGAGCATCGCGGCCTCATCGGACAGCATGTCGCCGAACAGGTTGTCCGTGGCGATGACATCGAACTGCGACGGGTTGCGCAACAATTGCATGGCGCAGTTGTCGGCCAACATGTGCTCCAGCGTCACGTCAGGGTACTCCGCAGCATGGAGCGCGGCCATCTCCTCGCGCCAGAGCAGACCGGCCTCCATCACGTTGGACTTTTCGCAGGACGTGACCTTGCTCCGCCGCTTGCGTGCGAGGTCAAAGGCCACATGGCCCAAGCGCGTGATCTCACCTGAGGTGTAGACATGGGTGTTCACGCCCCGCCGCTGCCCATCGGGTAAGGTCTCCACTCCTCGCGGCTGCCCAAAATACACCCCGCCGGTCAGCTCGCGCACAATCAGGATGTCCAGACCGCGCACAATGTCGGGTTTTAATGTGGAGGCGTCCACCAGGGCGTCAAACACGATCGCCGGACGCAGATTCGCGAACAAGTCCAAGTCTTTGCGCAGGCGCAGCAGCCCGGCTTCCGGACGCTTGTCATAGGCCACGTTTGTCCAGCGTGGGCCGCCCACGCAGGCCAGCAAGACCGCGTCTGCCGCTCGGGCCTGGGCCAGGGTCTCGTCCGTGAGGGGCACGCCGTGCGCGGCTATTGACGCGCCGCCGACCAGGCCATGCTGCACCGCGATGTCGCCGCCCAGGGCTGCGATGACCTTCTCGGCTTCGGCCATAATCTCGGGGCCGATGCCGTCGCCAGGCAGGAGGACAACACGGCCCATATCAAGCGCCCAATCGCTTGCCGGCGGATACATCGGGCCAGTCTTCCTGGTTATAGGCCGCGTTCCAGAACATCCATTCGTAGCGCGTAGACACCACAAAGCGTTCCAGCATGCGCGCCCGCGCCTCCGCGCCGACCGCAGCGGCGGCCCTGTTGGCCACGGCCTGGGCGTCGGACGACATTTTCTGGAATCCAGGGTCGACATAGGTGTCTATCCAGGCCTGATAGGGGTTATCCGGCGCAGCGATGGCGGCGATGTGCTTTCCGGCCTCGGCGTAGATCCATATGCAGGGCAGAACAGCCGCAACGGTCTCGCCCCAGCTGCCTTCCTGCGCGCTGGCCAGCAAAAAATTGGTGTAGGCCGCACAGGAGGGGTTCATCTCTGCCGCTGCGGCCTGGGCGGGATCAACCCCAAAGCGCCGAAAATAACTCTCGTGCAGCATGCGCTCCGCAACCAAAACTTCCCGCGCGGCGTGCGTCAGGGTGTCCATGGCAGCCACATCGCCAGACGGGGTGCGCGCTGCGGCCAGGGACAAAGTCCGGGAAAACGCCACCAAATACAGAGAGTCTTGGATCATATAGGTGGCAAACCGTTCTTGGGAGAGCGTCCCGGAAGCCAACTCCTGGTTAAAGGGTAAGTCGTATATAGCGTCAATCATGCTGCGCACGCGGGCCCATGCGGTGTCACAGAAGGTCATAGGCGTGTCTCCTTTGAGATCTCGGGCGGACCCTATACGGCCCCCTTACCCCCCGTCAAGGCGGTGACGATGCCGTGCCAGGTGCGCACCTCCTGTGCACTGGGCGCGGCGCGGGCGAGGCAGGCCCGGATGTTGCGTATCATCGCCGGGCGCATGTCCGCAGAGCGGAAGAAGTGCGCGCGGCCCAGCGCTTCCTCCAGACGGGAGAAGAACCCCTCTAGGTCAGACTGTTGCGCGGGCCTTTCATTGGCCGAAGGCGCTTGCGGCGCGGCGCGCTGGGCCCACTCATACGCCGCGACCATCACGGCCTGCGCGAGGTTTAGGGAGGTAAAATCGCCCGCCGTGGGGATGTGCACCAGGGCTGTGGCGCGCGCAACCTCATCATTCGTCAGCCCCTCGCGCTCCGCGCCGAACACCAGGGCGGTTTTGTGCTGCACGGCTGCCATGGCCCCGCGTGGGGCGAAAAAGGGTTTGGCGATGTCCCGACGCCGGGCCGTGAAAGCATAAACCGCGCGGCAGTCCGCCACAGCATCGGGCAGAGCCGCGCACACCTGCATGTCCAGGCCGTCCAGCGCACCGGCGGCCATAGCCTGTGCTGCTGGGTGGGGCCAGGAGCCGGGGCGGGGCGCAACCAAGCGCAGCGTTTTTATGCCCCCGCACCGCGCCGCCCGCGCCGCAGCGCCGATGTTCTTGGCCAGTTGCGGGCGCACCAGGACGACAACGGGCGCCTCGCTCACGCCTCCCCCCGTAGGCATAGGAGTTTGTCTATATATTCACCGGGATCCTTGGGAGTCATCATCGTGGCTGGATCGTGCTGCGTCAGCTCCTCTAGACGGGTTAGGACAAAGCGCAAGGCTGCCGCGCGGCGCAGGACTGGCAGGGCCGCGCGCTCCGCTTCAGACAGAGGCCGCACGGCCTCATAAGATTCCAGGAACGCAGCCTGCGCCGGCCCCGGACCAAAGCACCACGCGTTGAGTGTGACGGACAGATCGTAAGCGTAAAAATCTGTGCAAGACATATAGAAGTCTATAACCGCAGCGAGCCCTTCGTCTTCAAAAAACACGTTGTCTGGGAACAGATCGGCGTGCACCACCCCTGCGGGCAGGTTCCGTGGCCAGTGCTGCGCGATGTGTACAAGCTCTTCATCCACAAGGGCTCTGAGACCGCGGCTGTGAAGGCCCATATGGGGTTGGAGCGCATGGGCCATACCAGCAAGGCACGAAGCGCCCATTGGATTCACGCGCCTCTGGGGGAAATCCGCTGCGGCCAGGTGCAGGCGCGCCGTCAAGGCACCCATTTGCGCACAGTGGTCGGGCGTTAGGTCTGCGTCCAGGATCTCCCGCCCCGGCAGGAAGGGCAAAAGCACCGCCGGTTTGTCGGCCAGTGTGCGCAGCGCCGCTCCGTCCCGCGCCGTGATGGGTTGCGGGCACGGGATGCCGCGCGCGCCCACATGCGCCATGAAGTCCAGGAAGAACGGCGCCTCGGCGGCCTTCATGCGCCGGGGCTCAAACAACGTCAGGATGTAGCGCCCCCGGCTCGTGAAGACGTGGTAGTTCGTGTTGGACACGCCCTGGGCGATGCCCTCGTGCCGCTCCAGCGCGCCTAGGTCATAGGCCGCGAGAAAGGCCGCGACCTGGGCGCGTGTGAGAGGGGTGTAGACGGCCATGGGCCAGACGTAGCACCACCGGCCTCATACCTCCAGACACCGTCCTGCGCTCGTTTCACCCCAACGCCGCATCCACGATGGCCTTCTGCTCCGCCATATGCCGGGCCATGAGTCCGGTGGCGGGCGCGGCGGCGGCGGGCCGCCCGATGTAGCGGGGGCGGCGGCCGTCAAGGCCTTCAATCAAAGGGGCCACAAAGGTCCACGCGCCCTGATTTTGGGGCTCTTCCTGGCACCACACGACCTCTGCCCGCGCGTGCCGCCCGATTTCCTTGGCCAAAGCGTCTGCGGGGAAGGGGTAGAGCTGCTCCACGCGGATTAAGGCGACATCGCGGGTTCCCCGCGCCCGCCGAGTCTCCAGCAGGTCATAATAGACCTTTCCGGAACACAGCACCACCCGCCGGACCTTGTGCAGTGTGCCGTTGTCATCGTCCCACAGGAAGCGGTGAAAGGCGGAGTCGCCGGTGAGGTCCGCCAGGGGGGAGGTGGCCAATTTGTGGCGGAGCAGGCTTTTGGGCGTGAAGAGGATGAGGGGCTTGCGGAAATCCCGGTGCATCTGCCGCCGCAGGGCGTGAAAATAGTTCGCCGGGGTAGTGCAGTTGCACACCTGCCAGTTGTCCTCGGCGGAGAGCTGGAGGAAGCGCTCCACACGGGCGGAGGAGTGTTCTGGCCCCTGTCCCTCGTATCCGTGGGGGAGGAGCAGGACAAGGCCCGACATTTGGCCCCACTTGCTCTCCCCGGCGGCCAGGAACTGATCAATGTGCACTTGTGCGCCGTTGGCGAAGTCTCCGAATTGCGCTTCCCACAGCACCAGGGCGTGCGGATCGGCCAGGGTGTAGCCGTATTCAAAGCCCGCCACGGCGGCCTCGGACAGGGGGCTGTCGTGGATGTGGAACAGGCCGTTGCCCCGGCGCTCTGGCTTGCGTCCACTGGGGATTAGGCCGATATGCGCAAGCGGTATGTGTTTGGCCTCTGTTTCTTGATCGTACCATATGGCGTGTCTCTGGCTGAAGGTCCCCCGGCCCACGTCCTGGCCTGAGAGGCGCACGATATGCTCCTCCGTCACCAGGCTGCCCATGGCCAGGGCCTCCGCCGTGGCCCAGTCTAGGGGCGCGTCACCGGAGAGCATGTTTTCTTTTGCTTTCAAGAGCCTCAGCAGCTTGCGGTTCGCCCTGAATCCCTCCGGCACGGTGGTCAGGGCCCGGCCCACGCTCTCCAGCACTTCTGGCGCGACGGCCGTGGTTCCTCGGCGAGGCCCCGCGCCGGGCCGCGTTAGGCCTTTCCACGCGCCACCGAACATGTCTGGGCTTTCTGGGGCGTAGTGCTCTGTGTCTGCAAACGCGGCTTCAAGCGCCGCCACCGCTTCGCTCTCCATGGCTTCTGCTCTGGCTTGGTCCAGCACGCCCTCGGCCACAAGGTGTCGCGCGTAGAGCGCCCGTGAGGTCTCTGAGGCTGCAATCTTGGTGTACATGCGGGGCTGAGTGAACATAGGCTCGTCCCCCTCGTTGTGGCCAAAGCGGCGGTAGCACACGATGTCTACCACCACGTCCCGGCCAAAGGTCTGCCGGAACTCTGTGGCGATGCGGGCTACGTGCACCACGGCCTCTGGGTCATCCCCGTTGACGTGGAAAATGGGCGCTCCCAGCATCTTGGCCACGTCCGTGGGGTACGGCCCGCTGCGGGTGTATTGCGGCATGGTGGTGAAGCCGATTTGGTTGTTCACTACGATGTGGATGGTCCCCCCCACGCGGTAGCCGGGGAGCTCCGAGATCATAAGGGTTTCTGCAATAATCCCCTGCCCGGCGAAGGCCGCGTCCCCGTGGAGCAGAAGGGGCATGACGCCCTTGCCCCCCCGGTCTAGGGCCCGAACCTGCTTGGCCCGGACGCTGCCCTCCACCACCGGGTTCACGGCCTCTAGGTGAGAGGGGTTGGGCACGAGAGACAGGCACACCAGGTTCTCGTCAAACGTGCGACAGCCAGAGGCCCCCAGATGGTACTTGACGTCGCCAGAGCCCAAAATGTCCTCCCCCGCGCGTGGGCCGCCCCGGAACTCTGAGAATATGGCCGTCATGGGCTTGTTCAGCACGTGCGCGAGGACGTTTAGGCGCCCCCGGTGAGACATACCGATGACGACCTCTTTGAGTCCCAGCTGCCCCCCCCGCTTCATGATCTGTTCTATAGCCGGGATAAGGACCTCTCCCCCGTCCAGGCCAAAGCGCTTTGTGCCGGGGTATTTCTTGTGCAGGAAAGACTCAAACAGCTCGGCTTCCGTCAGCCGCTTCAAGATCGCCTGCTTGCCCGTATGGGTGAAGTCCGTCTTGTTGCGCGGCTCCTCAATCCGCCGCTGTATCCAGCTTTTCTCCGCCGGGTCATAGAGGTGCAGGAACTCCACCCCGATTTTGCCGCAGTACGTCTGCCGGACGACATCCAGGATCTCCGTCAGGGTCCCGTGCTCCATGCCCAGCACGCCGTCCAGGAAGATGGGACGGGTGTAGTCTGCACCGGTGAAGCCGTAGTGCGCCGGGTCCAGCTCTGGGTGGTAGCCAGGATCCTTCAGGCCCAGGGGGTCCAGGTCTGCCAAGAGGTGCCCGCGTGCGCGGTAGGCCCGGATGAGCATGAGGGCCCGGACGGAGTCCAGCGCGGTGGCCCGGGCCTCTTGGGTGATGGGCCCCGCGCGCGGGGCGGCAGAGGCCTCCAGCGCGCGGCTGGTCTCCCCGGCCATGCCCGCGCCCGCGCCCAGGCGGTCAAAGCTCTGGGGCGTGACCCGCCGCGCTGGTGGGGTCCAGGATGCCCCTGCCATGTCTCTAAGCAGCGCGGCCTGCGTCGTGGGCAGGGCATCAAACACCGCCCGCCAGCTCTCGTCCACCTTGGTCGGCGCGGCCAGATAGCGCGCGTACATCTGCGCCACATACGCCGCGTTTGTGCCGGTCAGAATGTCTTCAATTTGGGTCATAAGGCGCATACTAGCCTAGCACCCTATGCGAATAAATGGGGCCTGCGCACGACTAAGGGCCGTTAAGGGCCGTCGCGGCGGACGATGGCGGGCTCGGGCCTGTGCTGTTCCGCCGTCTCGCCCAGAGGAGGGCTATAGGCGCTCCCCTCCGGCTGGCTTGGCCCACAAAACAGCCAGTAAACGGCTTCTGGCTTGAGGCCTTTGGTGGCGAGCGCCTCACCCCAGGACCGCCCCGTGTCGTGGAGGCGCACGATCATAGCCCACTGATGCAAGAGCAAAAGAAGGGCGCACGCCACGACGAGCGCCCACTTAAACCAGGTTGCGTACGTGGCCAAAGTCGCTTTGCGGGCAAGATCCGTCTCAGACTCCACGCGGGCCTCCACAAACCCCAAAACGAAATAGAAAGCCAAAAAAGCCGCCGCGCAGGAGAGCACAACGGCCATGTACTGCACACGGTTGATGCGTTTTGGCGGCATGTGCTGAGGACACTACCCCCTTCATCGCCCTTGGCACAACGCCCCACAGGCCCTATGTTGGCCGCATTATGGCGCAACAGCCCGACGCACCCCCCCCGCTCTACGGCCTGTCCACCATTCCGGATTCGGAGGTGGACCCAAAGGCAGTTTTTGGCGTGACTGTCCCGTGGCGCGTGCCGGCGTTCTCCGCTCCACCGGGTATAGCCGTGCCGGAGGTGGACCAGGCCTACCGCTTTGACCCGGACACGACTCTGACCATCCTCGCGGGCTTCGCGCACAATCGGCGCGCCCTTATCCAGGGTTGGCACGGTACGGGTAAGTCCACGCATATCGAGCAGGTGGCCGCCCGCCTGAACTGGCCGTGCTTGCGAATCAACCTGGACTCCCACGTCTCGCGCATGGACCTTTTGGGCAAAGACACTATTGTCCTGCGCGAGGGCAAGCAGGTGACGCAGTACATGGAGGGTCTGTTGCCCTGGGCGGTGCAGCGCCCGGTTGCGCTGGTCCTGGACGAGTACGACGCCGGGCGCCCGGACGTCATGTTTGTTATCCAGCGCCTCCTTGAGGACAACGGGTGCCTGACCCTGCTGGACCAGAACCGGGTCATCCGCCCGCACCCGGCATTTCGGCTGTTCGCCACGGCAAACACCGTGGGCCTGGGGGACGCCTCGGGCCTCTACCACGGCACGCAGGCGCTCAACCAGGCGCAGCTGGACCGGTGGCACATCGTCACGACCTTGAACTACCTGCCAGAGGACGCGGAGGTCGCCATCATCTGCGCCCGGGTGCCCGACCTGGGCGAGGAGGACGCCTGCCGGATGGTCCGCGTTGCGGACCTCACGCGGCAGGGCTTCGCGGCAGGGGACATCTCCACCGTCATGTCGCCCCGCACCGTCCTCACCTGGGCCGAGAACGCGACCCTGTTCGGCGGGGACTGGGCCCAGGGCTTCCGCACAGCCTTTTGGAACCGCTGCGACGAGGCCGAGCGCCCCATCGTGGCCGAGTACTACCAAAGGGCGATGGGGGAGCATCTAGACTGTAAAGGAGAAAACCCATGTGGATGATACGCAGTGACGGCGGTCGCCTTGCGCAAGAATTCATAGAACGCGGAGTGGTGAGCGTTGGCTGGGAAGACATGGAGTCTCTCCAGCCTCTGGCATCGCGAGAGCAGATGATTGCCAAGGTGCAGGCCACCTGGCCGGGCTATAAGCCTATGAAGGCTGTGGTTGTTGGGAGCCAACTTCACAAGTTTGCCCACGCGATCCGTCCTGGCGACCGCGTGGCGACCTATGACCCCTCGGCCCGTACCTATCACCTGGGCACTGTGGAGGGGTCCTATATCTACGACCCTGCCGGGCCTATAGGGCTAAGGAACCAGAGGCGCGTGCGCTGGACGCACCAGGTCGGGCGCGATGGTCTGTCCGTCCCGACCAAAAACTCTCTGGGCGCCATCCTCACTGTCTTTGAAGTGCCGGAGGCCGCTGTGCGTGAGATAGACGCAGCCATAAGCGGCGAGGCAGTGCCCTCGCAGGATTTTCCGCAAGACCAGAATGCCGCAGTAGATGAAGGCGAGCTTCTGGAGGATCTACGCACAAAGGCGCGTGAGTTCATCAAGGATAGGCTCGTAAAACTGGACTGGGAGGAGATGCAAGAGCTGGTGGCCGGGGCTCTACGCGCCATGGGCTACAAGACGCAGGTCTCGCACCCTGGAAGCGATCGCGGCAAGGATATTATCGCCTCGCCCGATGGGCTGGGCCTGGAGCAGCCCAGGATTGTGGTGGAGGTCAAACACCGGCCCAACTCACAAATGGGCTCGCACGAGGTGCGCAGTTTTCTGGGCGGGCGGCACAAGGACGATAAGGGGCTGTATGTAAGCACGGGTGGCTTTTCCAAAGAGGCCCGGTATGAGGCCGAGCGGGCCTCTATTCCTCTCACGCTTATAGATATAGATGATCTTGTGGAGCTTGTGTTGGTCAACTACGAGGCCATGGACATGGAATCCCGCGCTCTCCTGCCCCTGACCAAAATCTGGTGGCCTGCGTAGGGGCGTGAGAGCACCTAACATTTCCCCCTTGCGCGGGGGGCGGGGGGTGTGTATAAGCCTCCCTGACCTTGCTGGCGGCGCGTGCCCGTCGGCTGCCCCCCGGCTCGTGAGGGCCGGGACAAACCGAGAGGAGGATCGCTGGCCATGCCGGTGTATGAGACTGTTTTTATCGCGCGGCAGGACTTGGGCGAGGCCCAGGTGGAGGAGCTGTCGGTGGCCCTGCAGAAGGTCATCACCGACCAGGGCGGCAAGATCCTCAAGACGGAGTCCTGGGGCCTGCGCACCCTTGCTTATCGCATCAATAAGAACCGCCGTGGGCACTACGTCCTGATAGAGCACGAGACTCCCGGCGTGGCCGTGGCGGAGCTGGAGCGGCAGATGCGCCTCAACGAGGATGTGCTGCGCGCCCTGACTGTGAAGTTGGAGGCCCCGTCCACCGCTCCCTCGCCCATCATCGCCCGACGCGAGAGGGACGACGACCACAAAGACACCCGCAAGAGGGAGGCAGCGTAAGACTCATGACGGCCACAAACGCCCCCACCGCAAAGCGCCCCTTTTTCCGCCGCCCGAAGTCTTGCCCCTTCTCGGGCGAGGGTGCACAGACCATAGACTGGAAGGACCCCCGGACCCTCCTGCGCTATATCTCTGAGCGGGGCAAAATCACCCCCAGCCGGATGACCTATGTGTCCGCCAAAAAGCAGCGGGCTCTTGCGCGGGCCATCAAGCGCGCGCGGTTCATGGGCCTCATGCCCTATCTCCGGTCCGAGGCGGAGCCCCTCCGGCGCAGCAGCTAGAAAGGACGCACGGCCATGGCCGCAACAGAACTCATCCTTCTCCAGCGTGTGGACAAGCTGGGCGCCATGGGAGACCTCGTGCGCGTCCGTCCCGGTTACGCCCGCAACTGCCTTCTGCCGCAGGGGAAGGCCCTGCGCGCTACACCCGCGAACAAGGCCTATTTTGAGGCGCAGCGCGCCCGGCTGGAGGCCGAGGATGCCGCCCGCCGCGACGCCGCCGCCGGACAGGGTGCAGAGCTGGAGGGGGCCCTCATAACCCTTATCCGCCAGGCCGGGGAGCGGGGGCAGCTCTACGGTTCCGTCACCGCCCGGGACATCGCCGCCGCCTTGTCCGAGCAGGCAGGTCACGCGGTGGGCCGCGCCCAGGTGGACCTGAAGGCCGGCATCCGCTCCATCGGCCTGTTCCCCGTGGAGATCTCCCTCCATCCTGAGGTCCGTGCGATCGTGACGGTGAACATAGCCCGCACCCCTGCCGAGGGGGAGATGCAGGCCAAGACGGGCCGGGCCGCCATCTCCGCGGATGACGAAGAGGAGCGGGCCTCTCAGCCGGAACAATGGCACGCAAAAGAAGAACAGCCCGACGCTGAAGAGGCCGCCGCCTCGTCCGCAGCGTAGGGGCCCCCATTGGGGAATCGCCCTAGACTCTGGCGTAGCCGCGGGGCCCGCTCTGCCGCTGCATAGGCAGTCCGCAGTCCCCCGCTGCGGCCGGCCCTTGGGCATGCCTTTTAGGCGGTGTCGGTCCCCTCGTCGTCCTCTTCGGCATCGTCTTCTTCAACGAGGCGGGCGGCGGAGACAACGCGCTCCCCCTCGGCGAGGCGGAAGAGGGTGACGCCCTGGGCGGCGCGGCCTGTGACGCGTATGCCCGCCACGGGGGTGCGGAGCATCTGGCCCTGGTCGGTGACGAGCATGATCTGGTCTCCATCGGCCACGGGGAAGGCGGCCACGAGGGCCCCGCCGTTCTTCTCTGTCAGGGACATGGCGGCCACGCCGCGCCCGCCGCGCTTGGTCATGCGGTAGTCGCCCACGGGGGTGCGCTTGCCGAATCCGCCCTCGGATATGGTCAAAAGGACCTCTGCGCCCGCGTCGCGGACCACGGACATGGCGATGACCTCGTCCCCGGCGGCCAAGGTGATGCCCCGCACACCTGTGGAGGTGCGCCCGGCGAACACGCGGATGTCCGCCACGGGGCAGCGCATGGCCTTGCCCAGGCGGGTGGTGAGCAGGATCTCCTCCCCCTCGCGCGCGAGGCGCACGGACACCAGGCGCTCTCCTTCGCCCAGTTTCATGGCGATGAGGCCGGAGGCGCGGATGTTGGCGAAGTCCGTCAGGCGGTTGCGGCGGACTGTGCCGTGGGATGTGGCGAACAGGATGTCCAGGCCCTCCCACGCGGCCTCGTCTTCTGGCAGGCGCATATAGACCCCCACGCCCTCGCCAGGCTCCAGAGGCAAAAGGTTTACCAGGGCCTTGCCTCGCGCCTGGGGCGTGGCCAGGGGGAGATGATAGACCTTCAGGCGGTGGACGATGCCGCGCGTGGTGAAAAACAAAATGGGCGTGTGGGTGGAGGCGACGAAGAGGTCGGCCACGAAGTCCTCGTCCTTCAAGTTGGCGGCTGAGCGGCCCTTGCCCCCGCGGCGCTGCGCGCGGTAGGTGGCCAGGGGCACGCGCTTTATATACCCCCCGTGGGTGAGGGTGACGACCATGTCCTCCCGCTGGATGAGGTCCTCCATGTCTACCTCAAACTCTGCGTCCACCAGCTGTGTGCGGCGGGGGGTGGCGAATTTCTCCTTCACCTCCAACAGCTCTGCGCGGGCCACGGCTAGAAGTTTTTCGTGGTCGGCCAGGATGGCCAAGCATTCGGCGATGGTGTCTGTGATGGCGCGGAGCTCCTGCCCGATTTTGTCCCGCTCCAGGCCGGTCAGGCGGTGTAGGCGCAGGTCCAATATGGCCTTGGCCTGTGTCTCTGACAGGCGGTAGGTGCCGTCTGCGGCCACGGGGTGGGCTGGGTCGTCAATGAGGGCAATCAGGGGCGCTACGTCCCCCGCTGGCCAGGCTCGGGCCATCAGGCCCTCCCGCGCCTCGGCCGGGCTCTTGGCACCCCGGATGAGGGCGATGATGTCGTCTATGTTTGCCACGGCTACGGCCAGGCCGGCCAAGACATGCGCCCGCGCCCGGGCCTGGGCCAGCTCAAACGCCGTGCGGCGGCGGATGACCTCCTGCCGGAATGCCACAAAGGCCGTGAGCATGTCCCGCAGGGTCATGGTCCGGGGGCGCCCGTGGTCCAGGGCCACCATGTTGCAGGAAAAGTTCGTCTGCAGCGCGGTGTATTTGTACAGCTGGTTGAGGATGACCTCCGCGTTTGCGCCGGGCTTCACCTCTATGACGATGCGCACCCCCTCCCGGTCGCTCTCGTCCCGGACGGCGGCGATGTCGTCCACGATTTTTTCCCGCGCGACCTCCCCCAGGCGCTCCAGAAGCCGGGCCTTGTTTACCTGGTAGGGTACCGCGTCCACGATGATGGCCCCGCGCCGGCCTATCTCTTCCATGTGCGTGGTGGCACGCATGGTGATAGAGCCGTGTCCCGTGGCGTACGCCGCGCGGATGCCCGCCCGGCCCAGAATCTGCGCCCCGGTGGGGAAGTCCGGGCCAGGCACCAGGGCCTCCACGTCCGCCTCTGGGTTGTCCAGCAGGGCACAGCACGCGCCCACAATCTCCCCCAGGTTGTGGGGGGGGATGTTCGTGGCCATCCCCACGGCGATGCCCCCCGCGCCGTTCACCAGCAGGTTGGGGATGCGCGCGGGCAGGACCACGGGTTCACTCGCGCTTTCGTCGTAATTCGGGCAGAAGTCCACCGTGTCTTTGTCGATGTCCTCCAGCAGGGCCATGGCGGCCTTGGCCAGGCGCGCCTCTGTGTAGCGCATCTGCGCGGGCGAGTCCCCGTCCATGGATCCGAAGTTCCCCTGCCCGTCGATCAGGGGCAGGCGCATGGAGAAGTCCTGCGCGAGGCGCACAAGGGCGTCGTAGATCGCCTGATCTCCGTGCGGGTGGTACTTGCCCATGACGTCCCCCACGATGCGGGCGGATTTTTTGTACGCCTTGTCGGGGGTGTAGCCCCCCTCGCGCATGGCGTGAAAAATGCGCCGGTGGACGGGCTTCAGGCCGTCGCGCACGTCCGGGAGGGCCCGGCTGACGATGACGCTCATGGCGTAGTCCAGGTAGGACTGCCGCATCTCGTCTTCCAGCGCGATCGGGGGGTGTGTGGGGGTGTCGTCCATGGCCCCAGTCCATAGCACCCGCTAGGGCCTTACGGCAAGGGCAGGGCCGTCCCCGTCCAGGGGAAGGCGTGACACGCCCGCCCGCGTGCACTATACTCACCCTCATGCCCCGGTTTTTGCAAAACCTTTTCCTGGTGGAGATTGTGCGGGGCTTCGCGCTCACGCTGCACTACATGCTCTTTGTCCCCCGAGCGACCATCAACTATCCATACGAGAAAGGCCCCCTGTCTCCGCGCTTCCGGGGGGAGCACGCGCTCCGGCGGTACCCGAATGGGGAGGAGCGGTGCATAGCGTGCAAGCTGTGTGAGGCCGTTTGCCCCGCGCAGGCCATTACCATTGAGGCTGCCCCCCGCCCCGATGGCTCCCGCCGGACCACGCGGTACGACATAGACATGACCAAGTGCATCTACTGTGGTCTATGTGAGGAGGCGTGCCCCGTGGACGCCATCGTGGAGGGCCCGAACTTTGAGTACGGGACGGAAACGCGCACGGAGCTTTTCTACACAAAGGACAAGCTCCTGGAAAACGGGGACAAGTGGGAGGCGCAGATCGCCATGAACCTGGCCCAAAAGGCCCCCTACAGCTAACTTCTGGGCCCTCCCTTGGCCCGCCCGCACGCACGGGCTATGCTGGTCCCACGATGGTGCCAAACCTCCTTACTTTCCTGCTCTTGCTGGCTGCGGTGGCGATCGTGGGCTTTTTCGTCTGGAGCCTGGTGATTCTCTTCCGCCAAAGGCGTGTGTGGCGGGCCTTCGCCGCCGCGCGGGGCCTGGCCTACGCGCTCCCCTCGCGCTTGATGGAGTGCCCGACGGTTTCTGGCACCTTGGGCGGGGTGCCCTTTGCGCTTTTTGGGAGCGCGCATGTCCGTCCCGGCGGGCGCGGCACGGCCACGAAGCGCACGACCATAGAGGTCTCTGTCCAGGGCCACATGCCCAGCGCTGGGGTCTTGGCCACGGGTGACATGACGACCCTGGCCGCCGCGCCGGACCTGAACGTGGGCGGGGTCGTCCCCGTCCGGTTGGAGGGGTTTGACGGCCCTTTCGTGGCCCGGGCGCGCGACGGAGAGGCCTTTGCGGCCTACTTCACGCCGGAGCGCCTGGCCCCCTTTGTGCGCCTGGCACAGGCCAGGGGGGCCTGGGTGATCTTTCTGATGCAGGAGGGGGAGGCGCTCTTGCGCCTGGACACGCCGGACCCCCTGGACGACCGCGTGCGCCTTGAGGCGGCGGCGCGGTCGATGGTTGGCGCCGCGCGGGCGCTGGCCCCCGCGCGGGAGGGCCTACAGTCGGACGACGCGGGCGAGGGTGAGGACGTGGACAGCGCGGGCCCCCGCCCCCAGGAGGGCCCTGGCGCAGCTGCGGGCGGTGGCCCCGCTGGTCAAAACGTCGTCCACCAGGACCAGGGTTCTGCCCGCGACAGCGGCCCGCGCTGAGTCCCGCACGGCGAAGGCCCCCTCCACATTCGCCGCCCTCTGCCCGGCGCTTAGGCCCACCTGGTGCGGGGTGTGGCGCGTGCGCACGAGGGCCCTGGGCCAGTGCGGCACCCCAGTGGCTCCGGACAGGGCGTTGGCCATGAGGGCGGCCTGGTTGTACCGGCGGGCCAGGATGCGCCTGGGGTGGAGGGGCACGGGGACAAGAGCATCCGCGCCCGAGAGCGCCCCCGCCCCCGCGCGGGCTAGCCAGGGGGTGAAGGCCGCAACGGCGTGGGTGCGGTCTGCGTGCTTGAAGGACAAGACGAGGTCCCGCCCCGTGCCATCGTACGCGATGGCCGCGCGGGCCGTGACGAAGGGCGGCGGGTCGGCCACGCAGCGGTCGCACAGGCCGCCCCCCGCCTCCACACCGCCAAAGCCGAACATCTCTCCGCAGCAGCGGCAAAAGGGGGGCGTGATGAAGGTGATCTGCGCCCAGGCCCCCGGGGCGACCATCCCCTGCGCGTCCACCGGCGCGCCGGACAGGGCGCAGCGTGGGGGCAGGACCATGTGCAGCAGGGTGCGCGCGGCGTGGGCGAGCATGGCCTACCGCTCCGCCAGGAGTAGGTCCAGGACGGCCATCCGCACAAACACGCCGTTTGCGACCTGTTTCAAGATAAGGCTGCGAGCCGGGTCGTCCGCCACCGCGCCGTCTATCTCCACGCCCCGGCGGATGGGTCCGGGCGCCATGACCAGGGCTCCTGGCGCGGCCAGGGCCAGGCGCTGGGGCGTGAGGCCCCACGCGGCGGCGTAGCCCGCGTCGTCGATAAGGGCGGTATCCATGCGCTCGTTCTGGGGGCGGATGGGTATCACGACGTCCGCGCCGGGCATGCCGTCCTCCATGCGCGTGAACGCCTCCACACCGGGGGGCAGGTCCATGGGCATAAAGGCCGGCGGTGCCACGATGCGGATGCGCGCTCCCAGGCGGCGGAAAATCTCCATACCGCTGCCCGCCACGCGGCTGTGTGCTATGTCTCCGCAATAGACCAGGGTCAGGCCCTGAACCTGCCCTCGCGCCTGGCGCAGGGTCAGGGCGTCCAAGAGGGCCTGGGTCGGGTGCGCCCGCGTGCCGTCCCCGCCGTTGATGACGGGGCACAGCGCGCGCTCCGCCACCATATGCGGCGCGCGATTCTCGGTGTGGCGCATGATAATGGCGTCCGGGCGCATGGCGGCCAGGGTTGCGATGGTATCCGCGAAGCTCTCACCCTTGGCGACGGAGCTCGCCCCGGGGGACCAATTCACCACCTCCGCGCCCAGGCGCTTGGCCGCCGTTTCAAAGGACACGCGGGTGCGGGTGGAGTTTTCAAAGAACAGGCTGAACACGATGCGCCCCCGCAGCAGCTCGGGCTGGCGCAGACCGTCGGCATAGGCCTGCGCACAGTCCAAAATGGCCGTGATATCTGCGTCCGAAAGGCCGTCTATGCCCAAGATGTGCTGCATACTTATGACTCCCTGTCTACCCACTGGTCAAAGGCCGTATGTGCGGTGTGCAGAGCCTCCGGCAGGCGCTCGGCCAGGGCCGCAGCCTCCTCCGCTTGCCCGATTTTGGCTGTACGTTCTATCTGTGCGGCTATTTGGCTTAGCGCCTCCATACCAAAGTTCCCGGCCATGCCCTTAAGCTCATGCCCGCGTGCGCCCATGGCAGGTCCGTCCCCCTTGGCCGCAGCGGTTGTGATGGCGGCGATGAGTTCTTGCGCCTTGTCCCAGAATCCCTCCATGAGAGCCAGGACATGGTCCCGCCCAACAGATTCTGCCAGGGAGCGCAGCATGGGGAGGCTCAGCGCGCCCGTTGTGCTCGGCGCTGGGGGTGGGGCCTTTGCCTCCGGCTCCGGGTCTCTGCTGAGGTCCCCCCATATCTCTTGGGCCGTTCTGTACGGCTCTGCACCAAGAGTCTGCGCGTTCGGCGCCAGCACAAAGTCCAGAGTCAGGTCGCTGTCTGCGGGGTCGACTTCCCCGTCCTCCTGGCGACTCAAGGGGCTGTCCAGGCGACCCTCGTGGACCTTGGCCAGCGCCTCGTAGAGTTCCAGAGGCCGGACGGGCTTGGACACAAAGCCGTTCATCCCCGCAGCATAGCAGGCTCGGACGCTTGCCTCTCCTACGTTGCCGGTGAGTGCAATCACGGGCGCGTTGGCGGAGGCCGCCATGGGCATGGCGCGCAAAGCGCGTGTGGCCTCCAGCCCGTTAATGCCGCCCAAGTTTACGTCCATGAGTATGGCGTCAAAGGCCTCTTTCCGCGCCAGATCCAGCGCTGCTTCTGCCGTGGGGGTCGGGGTTGGCCTGTGGGCGTGCGCCTCCAGGAGAGAACAGACAATTTTTTGGTTCACCGCGTTGTCCTCCACCACCAGGATGCGCATGGACGGAACGGGCGGTGCGTGCAGCTCTTCCTCCGCATCTGGGGCATCTGTGTACGCACGGTCGGCCTGGCCCTCGGGCAGGGTGAGGGTAAAGAAAAAGGCCGTTCCCCGCCTGGGCGTACTCTCGATGTGGATCTCGCTGCCCATGGCCGCGATGATCTGCTTGCAGATGGCCAGGCCCAGGCCTGTGCCGCCGTATTTGCGAGAGGTGGAGCTTTCGGCCTGGGCAAAGGGGACAAAGAGGCGTTCCTGTGCTTCCGGCGGGATGCCTATCCCCGTGTCCCGCACGGCGAAGGTGATGCCGCCCTCTGCGGCAAGCCGGGCGGAGATGGTGATTCCGCCCTTGGCGGTGAATTTTATGGCGTTGGAGACCAGGTTCAAAAAGACCTGCCGCAGGCGCGCCGGGTCCCCCACCACATAACGTGGCAAGCTCTGGGCGCACTCGGCCTTGAGGTATAGGCCCTTCTCCGCTGCGTGGGCGGACATGAGCGTCACAACGCTCTCAATAAGCTGGGACAAATCAAAGTCTATGGCCTCCATTTCCATCTGTCCTGACCCAACCTTTTCCAGGTCCAAAATGTCGTTGAGCAGCTTCATCATCGTGTCGCCTGAGCGGCGCATTGTGGTGACATAGTCTTTTTGCTCCCGCGTAAGGCCGGAGCCCTCCAGGAGTCGGAGCATGCCCAGAACGCCCGTCATGGGTGTGCGGATTTCATGGCTCACCACGGCCAGAAAGGCCGATTTTGCCCTGTTGGCCTCATCTGCAGCCTCCTTGGCCAGGCGCATTTGCTCTGTCCGATCGTGCTCGCGTTCGCGCAGTTCGGCCATCAGTGCCCGCTCCCGTTCTATGGTGCGCAGGAGGTGGGCTTGGCCTTGAGACTCTTCTTCCCGCTTTACCTGGGCCAGGGCTTGGGCCCGCCGGAGCTTTTGCCTCCGCAGGAGGACCGCCCGGCGGCGCATGGCCAGGTCCCACAGGAGAAGACCAACGGTAAACAGGACCCCCTGCACCGCCAGGCCTGCGGCCAGGGTCCAGGCCCCTGTGGGCAAGGGCCAGAACATGGCCCCCAGGGTGCCCAGGGCTGATGCAAGCCACCCCCCAAAGGGGGCCCACAAGGCTCTGTTGTCTTTCAAGAGCGCCGTGACGGCCGTGGCGATTGCCGCACCCACGGGTGGCAGCAGGAGTGCTGCGCCGAACAGGGCGGGGCTGTTTGGCCCGGGCAAGAGGCCCCCCGCAAGCGCCGCGAGGGCGGCCAACACACCAGCAGCGGCCAGGACGAAGAGTCCAGACTGCGCGCGGTGTGTGCGCCAGAGAAAAAGGGCGCACGCGGCCAGAGCGCTTAGCCCCACGAGGCCGACCAAGAGGAAGGCCACAAGCGGTGCGTTGGGGGGACCGACGAGGACGGCGGACAAAAGAAGGGCGAGGGCCCCCCAGGCCATGTAGTGGACGGCCAGAGCCCACGCCGCCACCCAGCGGCGCAAGAGCCCCATGCTGAACAGGGCCCCCCCCACTATGGCGAAGGCCAGTGCCCAGGCTATGGGGAGGGGCGGCATGGGCACTGGCGCGCCGGGCACAAGGCGGGGCGTGAAGCGGGGAGAGACGGGTGTGCCTGGCTCCGGCTCCACGAAGATAGCCACGCGAAAGGCTTTCTGCTCCAGGCTATGGGTGGGTATGGGGATACGCCTGCCTGCCCAAGACCCTACGCCGCCCAGGTGGGTTTTGCCCAGGGGGGCGCCCGTTTGGCGATCCAGAATGTAGATGGCCAAGCCACGCATAAAGCCCACCCGGCCCTCCAAAAGCCCCCCAAAATCCAGGAAGAAGTCCCGGTCTTCTGCTCCGCGCGCGTCGAACACAAGCCAAAAGGGACCCTGCGCGGCAGAGACCAGAACGGGCCCCTGGGTCTCTCCTCCCAGGATTTGCCCTCCTTGCCCAGAAAGGTTGGCAAGGGTCAGGTTCCGCCCAGGGTCTGGCACGAAGCGCATGGCCGCTGGGGTTTCCTGCGCCCGCGCTGTGGGGCACAAGACGCACAGCACAAAGAGGAGCACCGCGCCTGCGGCAATTATGGGGTGTCGGGGACACAAGCGCACATCTTGTGGAGGCGGGCACATCTCTTTCTTGAATATCCTGCGCAGCCCCCGGTGGCAATTGCCAAGGGCCCCTGTGCAGGGTTAACTAGGCAGGCAGATGCAGCACAGACTCCAGGACGCACACAGCGACAAGCGGATGGCCGCCCTTATGCGGGTCCAGGCGGACTACGCTGTCTGGTTCTGCGCTGTGACGGAGGCCGCGTTCTATGGCACAAGTGCTGAGGCACCTGACCCCCCCCGCTCTTTTGGTCTGTGGATGCAGGCCGCGCAGATGGAGCGCATACTGCACCCCAAGCGCATAAACAGGGCAAAGGCCGCCGCGCACAAGACGCAGCAGGCAGCACAGGCCTTGGTCTCTGGCCCACGGGACGATGCTGGGCGCCCCACGCAGGAGGCCTTTTCGGCCTTCACGGGTGCCATGGAGGGCCTGCGGGAGCATATGCGTACCCTCATCCGCATCAGTGTTCTGGAGGACCACGGCATAGACCACCTGACAGGCCTGTACAGCACCCACGCCATGCACGCAGCGCTGAAGGTGGAGCTGGACCGCCTGGCGCGCCGGGGGCAGAGCTTTGTCTTAGCCCTGGCCTGCATAGACAACTATCCCCTCATAGCCTCTGGTCTGGGCGACGCGGGGGAGGCAAGGGCCATGCGGGCCGTGGCAAGCGCGGTGAGGCGCACCTTGCGCGTGTACGACGACGGCTATCGCTCTGGGAACGGGGAGTTTGTTTTGTGTTTGAAGGAGGCCGATATCCACGCTGGCACGGCGGCGATGGACCGCCTGCACGGGGCCGTGGCCAGGGCTGGGGTGTCCTTTGCTGTGCCAGAGCGGGCCGCGCCCCTGCCGCTTACCATCACCTCTTGCCTCCTGGCCCCCCTGCCGGGAGACTCGTTGGAGGAAATCTTGAAGGCCCTGCGTCACGACCTGGACACGTCGGGGCAGGAGCCAGGGTCGGTCCTGGCGCACCACGAGATCAGCCCCCTGGAGCGCGCCCTCCAGGACCACGCCGAGGGCGGCGGGTAGACAACGCCAGGGCTACAACACGCCCTTTGTGCTCGGCACCGCGCCCGCCGCGCGGGGGTCCGGGGCCACTGCGGCCCGCAGCGCCCGCGCGGCGGCCTTAAAAACCCCCTCCACCCGGTGGTGGTCATTCGTGCCGTACAGGCTCGCCGCGTGGAGGCTCAGCCCCCCGGCCTGCACAAAGCCCCCAAAAAACTCCCGGAACAGTTCTGTGTCCATGCCGCCCAGGCGTTCCCGCGCCAGGGGCACGTCCCACGTGAGGCCCGGCCGCCCTGAGAGGTCCACCGCCACGCGGGCCAGGGCCTCATCCATGGGCACCAGGGCCCAGCCGTAGCGCGTGATGCCCCGCCTCTCGCCCAGCGCCTCCCGCAGCGCCTGGCCCAGGGCGAGCCCTGTGTCTTCCACCGTGTGGTGCCCGTCAATGTGCAAGTCCCCCTTGGCCTGCACGGTCAGGTTCATCAGGCCGTGCCGGGCCAGCTGCTCGAGCATGTGGTCAAAAAAGCCGATGCCCGTGGCGACCTCCGCGCGGCCCTGGCCGTCCAGGTCCAGCGTCACCGTGATGTCGGTCTCCTTCGTCGCGCGGTGGACGGTGGCGGTGCGGGGGGCGGTCATCCCCCATTGTCCGCCCCTTTGGGGGCCGCGGTCAAGGCCGCCTAACGCCAGAGGCCCGCACAGGAAACAATTTCGCTTTTTAGTGCACAAAACTGTTGACACGGCCCGCGATATGGTATAAATGCTGCACCGCAGGGATGTTCCTGTGGCTTTTTTAGGGAAAGGAGTAAGGATATGGCGGACGCAGAGAGAGAGAGGATTATTCGGGACTTTAGCTGAAGGTTTTAGTGGTCTAGCGACTGCTTTTGCAGATAAGCGAGCTACCGGGCGCCTAAATGCGGAGATCCGGCGAGCAGATGCGGAGACCCGGCGAAAGAATGCCCAAAGGGACGCGTCTGAAAGGCAGAAACAAAGGATAAAGGCCAAAGCCGCCGCGCGCGAAGCCAAGGCTGTCCTGCAGATTGAAACGGCACCTGCCCGGGCGCAGTTGATTAGCGCATGGAGCGGAGCGGCCGCCAAAGTTGGTGCCCTGGGACTAGCGATCTGGATCGCGATCGTTCCCGGCCAAGGTTACCTGAAAGACCTTGGTGAGGCACACCGGACGGAGGCCAATGCCGCCAATGCGGCTGCGTGGGCGGCGCTCGCCCAAGTCTCGGTGGATGCTGCAGATAGGCTTGAACATCCAGACGTACAACAAGCTGTGGATCTATTGCATACCCTAACCCAATAACCCTAACCCCCCCTGGCGGGGCCCAGCCTTTTCAGGGCCAAGGTCAATATCTCCGCCGCCAGGGCGTCCGGGTCCTGCGCGGCGTTGACCAAGGCGCAGCGCTCTGGGAAGGACGCCGCCACGGCGCGGTAGCCCCTTCGCAGCGCCTCATGGAACGCGAGGGCCCGCCCCTCAAACCGGTCCCCGTTCCCGCCGTGGATGCGCGCAAACGCGGCCTCCACGGGCAGGTCCAGGACGAAGGTCAGGTCCGGCCCGAAGCCCTGCAAAACAAGGCGGTCCAGGGCCTCCACCGCCTCCGGCCCTAGGTCGCCCGCGTGGCCCTGGTACGCCCGGGTGGAGTCCGTGAAGCGGTCGCACACCACGACCTCCCCCCGCGCCAGGGCGGGGCGGATGACTCGCTCCACATGCACCCGCCGCGCAGCGAACAGGAGCAGCGCCTCCTCCATCGCGCCCCAGCGCGACCCTGGCCCCAGCAGCAGGGCCCGCAGCGCCTCGCCCTCCGGCGTGCCCCCGGGCTCCCGCGTGGTGGTGACCTTGCGCCCCCGCGCCCGCAGAGCCTGGGCCAGCGCCCGCGCCTGGGTGCTCTTGCCCGCGCCCTCCCCGCCCTCAAAGGTGATGAACATGGGGCGGAGTGTAGCGGCTGGGCGTAGGGAACGCCACGCGCCTCAACAGCTTTTACAAAAAAACTTGACACCCCCCCCCCGCGTGGGACGATGAAAGGGTGCACATGGTGCATGACGATAACCAACAACAAAAAACGAAGGAGGGTGACTATGACAGAACAAACAGAAGCCAATCTGGTCCAGGGCTGCGCCCCCGCATGGGACGTCACGGCCACAATCCCTGTGAATGCCGCCACAGATGCCATAGAATCCACGGCCGGTGGAGGGGTTGCGACGAGAGGCCTTTCACACCCGACACCAGACCCGGCAGGGCCGCTCGGCGACGACAGTATAGCCCTTATACAAGCAACCGGCCTCCGTGCGGAGATGACAAGCCACAGATGCATAGGGCCACAGAGAGGGGCGATAAGTTTTCAGATTCCCGGTGGACCTCTTGATGCGGTCTCCGCAGATCAGAGCGTTCGCACTGCCGTTTTTTGACTTTAACGGCGCTGCCCCGAACGGCCAATGCCCAAGGATCGGGGTTGGCGCACCGCACTTTGAGCCTGTCCAGAACCCAGATGGGAGCTACACGGTACAGCCAGAGGGCGGTATGGACCCTTATGGACCCAACGCCCTGACGGAGGAAACCATAGAAAGAATAGAGCGGGCTGGGTGCATTGGCATGGATTTTAAGCTTCACTAAGTCCTGGGCGATTAACCCTGGCGTTGGGCCATGCGAGGCGGAGTGCTAGGGATGGCCCGTGAACCAGTCCCAGGTCTGGGCCAGGCCGTCCTCCAGGGGGATGCGCGGCGCCCAGCCGAGAGCCCGGATGCGGGCGCAGTCCACGACCTTGCGCGGCGCGCCGTCGGGGCGCGTTGCGTCAAAAGCGGGCGTGAGCCCGGCCAGGTCGGCAATGTGCTCCGCCAGCCAGGCTATGGTGACCTCCTGCCCGCAACTCCCCACGTTCACGGGCGGTTCGTCGTCGTACCGGGCCAGGAGCAGGGCCAGCGCGCGGGCCAGGTCGTCCGCGTGCAAAAACTCCCTGAGCGCCGCGCCGGTGCCCCAGATGGGCAGGGTCTTCTCCCCCGCCGCAGCAAGCCTGCGCGCGCGGGCCATAAGGGCGGGGATTACGTGCCCGGCGGCCTCATCAAACCGGTCGCCGGGGCCATACAGGTTGCACGGGATAGCCGTGATGTACGCCCGCCCGTGCTGCGCGCGGTAGGCCGCCACCATCTGCGCCCCCGCCAGCTTGGCCAGGGCATAGGGCGCGTTCGTGGGCTCCGGCGGGCCGGACAGCAGGGCGCTTTCGGCCATGGGCTGCGCGGCCCCCCGCGGGTACATGCAGGAGGAGCCCAGGAACAGGAGGCGGTGCACACCTGTGATATGCGCCCCGTGGATGAGGTTGCCCGCGATGGCCAGGTTGTCCCGGATGAAGTCCGCCGGGGCGGCCATGTTGGCCCCGATGCCCCCCACGCGCGCGGCGGCCACAACCACAGCGTCGGGGGCGTGCCGGGCCAGGAAGCGCTCCACCGCGTCCTGCCGGGTGAGGTCCAAGTCCGCCCGCGCGGGGGTGATGAGGGTACAGCCCTCGGCCTCCAGCCGCCGACACAGCGCCGCGCCCACCAGGCCGCTGTGCCCGGCGACATAGACCCGCTTTCCGGACAGGGGGAAGACGTCCGCCGCCATGGGGCCTTATGGCCCCGCCGCGCGCTGCGGGCAAGGCCGCCGCGACTTCACACGTCCCGGACCATCCACTGCATGGGGTTTAGGGGGTCTTCCGCGTTGTACTCCACCAGGGGGGAGAAGCCCACGGCGGCGTAGAAGGCCCGGGTGGCGGCGTAGAACGGGTCTGGGGAGCGGGCGCTGAGCGTGCTGACGGCCATGCGGGTCAGGCCCTGCGTCCGGGCCTAGTCCCGCGCGGCGGCGATAAGGCACCGCCCCGCCCCGCGCCGGTGGTGGGCTGGCAAGACCCCTGCCCACCAGACCTCCGGCGTGGCGCCGCAATGTTCCTGCCCCACCAGGGCGCCGATGAGGGCCCCGTCCGCCCCATACGCGCCCCATGTGGGGCGGGCGGCGGCCCCGGCGATATAGGCCGCATTGGACTCCGGCATTCAGAACCAGTCTCCCAGGTGGGGCAGGAGGGCCGGCCAGTGCGGCGGAGCGGTCCGCAGGGTTTCTATGACGCAGACGTGCATGGGGCCACCCAGTCCACCTTGTCCTTCCAGAGGGCCGCAAAGGCATGGACGGCGGTGGCAATGCCCGGAGTCATGTTCAGGAGGAAGAAGGTTCGCGGTTTCCAAGGTCGGGCGTACAGGGCGCGGGAGTCTGGGGACATCTGCGCGAGCCAGTCCTTGATCTGGGCCGGATGCGGCTTGTGTTGTCCGTTGTGGTGGTAGACGACCATGGGCCGCCCGGCGGCCAGGGCCAGGGCCTCGTCCAGGGGGACGTGCTTTTGGCTCCGCGTGGCCAGGGCCGTCTTGCCCGCCAGGCCCACGTCCGGGTCCGCGAACACCCAGCCGCACGCCTCAAAAGCCTCCTGCACACGCCCGCAGCACGCCGTGCGCTCGTCTTTGTCCGCCGGGAGGGGCTCCCCCGCGAAGACCGTCCCCGTGGGCAGGATGCCGCTGCGCTCCACGGCCCGGATGCTGCGCTCCGGCAGAGCGCGCAGCGCGTCAAACAGTGCGGGGTCGTACCGCCGCCAGTCCCCCGGTTTGTCCAGATAGGCCCGGTGCTCACCGTTGTGCGTGTCACCCCCCGGTCCCACATACCACGCTACGCCCAGAGGCCCCGGCGCGGCGGGGGCCAGCGCTCGCAGCAGGGCATACTTAATATAGTCTCCGATGTCCGCCACATAGTGATCCTGCATGGTGGGTCTACCCCTCCCCCAGACCCTGCGCTACGGCCTGGGCATAGGCGGTGGTGAGGTCCTGGGGCAGGAGGGTAGAGGCAGTCAGAGCCGCGAGGGCCTCGGGCAGGCTTGCCGGGGGCGGCCCTTCTTGCGCCCGCGTGGCTGTCAGGGCCAAGAGGACGAGGTAGGGGTTGCACGCGCCCGAGGCCTCTGACGGTGGAGGCAGCTCTGCGCGATAGGCCGTAGGGCAGGGGTGCAGCACGGCGGCCAGGGCCGGGCCTGCGGCCGGTGCCGGGCTGGGCAGGGCAAAGGTGACGGCGTGGACGCACACCCGCTTGCCATAGCTGGCCGCGACGTTGGCCAGGGCATAACGCCCGAGCACCGCCCCGTCCGCCGCGCGCAGGAGGGGCGCGGGCTCTATGCCGACAACACCGGCCCCGGGCCCCCCGCCCGCGTGGTGGTGCCAGGCCGCCGGAACGCCCATGGCGCGCAGGACGGTCACGACCTCCCCCCGGATGTCTGCGTACGCGTCCGCCGGCGACTCCGCAAAAGGCGGCACCGAGGACTCTGTCGCTGCGCCGGGCTCCGCAAGGGTGAAGCGCAGCGTGGCCCCGGCCTGCGCCTCTGCGCCGTGCGCCGCGAGGGCCGCGCGGGCGTCCGGGCCCGGGCCGTGGCAAAGAATCTTGTACGTCCCCTGCGCGGCGAAGGGGTCCCGAATGACGCAGGACAGGTCCAGCGTGAGGTCCAGCCCGGCCAGCGTGAGCGGCCCCCGGTCTGGGAGGCCCTCTGGCACCACCCCCACGTGCCGTAGCCGCCCCCGGATGTCCGTCCAGGCCAGGTCGCAGAGCGCAACCCCCTCCGCAGCCGCCGCCGCGCGGAGGTCTTTGGGGCTCTTGAACGACAGGGGCGCTGGCCATGTGCTCATGTCCGCAAACGCATAGCACACCCCCCCCCGGCAGGAAAGCGACAAAACGGGCGCTGGGCGGCAGGCGTGACAGGGGCGCGCAAGTGCGCTAGCGTGCGTGCGCTTAACAAGATAGGAGGCACGCCATGCCCATAGGACCAACCTCCGAGGGTGCCAAGGCCCTAAAAGCCATTGCGCCTATGATGATCGTCACCGGCCTGGCCTTCCTGGGCCTAGGCGTCCAGGGCCTTATCGTAGGCGAACAAAGTGTTCTTGGTCAGATAGTGTTTTATGACCCCATGTTTTGCGGTGCATTAATCTTTGTCGGCCTTCAACAGGTGGGTGTGGGCGTGTATTGGTTGTTCTGGCTGCGGGTAAAGGACGATACCCAGGACAAGGGGCCGGTTGATCGCAATGACTGACCTCACCGACCTGACGATTGCGGGGGCCCTGGAGGGTTTAGAGCGCGGAGACTTCACGGCTGTGGAGCTGGCCCGCGCGTACCTGGACGCGATGGCCGCGCGGCGGGACTTAAATGCGTACATTACCGAGGTGCCGGATGTGGCGCTGGAGCAGGCCGCGGCCTCGGACACGCGCCGCAAAAAGGGCACGGCGGGTCCCCTGGAAGGCATCCCCCTGGCCGTGAAGGACATGTTCTGCACGCGCGGCCTGCGCACCACCGCAGCGAGCCGCATACTAGGCGACTTCACCCCGCCTTACGAGTCCACCGTCACCCAGAAGCTTCTGGACGCGGGCGCGGTGTTCCTGGGCAAGACCAACCAGGACGAGTTCGCCATGGGCTCGTCCAACACAACCAGCGCGTTCGGCCCCGCTGTGAACCCGTGGAGCCGCGAAACCCCGCTCACGCCGGGCGGGTCCAGCGGGGGCAGCGCCGCAGCCGTGGCCGCCCGCCTGGCCCTGGGCGCGACGGGCACAGACACCGGCGGCTCCATCCGCCAGCCCGCCGCCTTCACCGGCATTGTGGGGGTGAAGCCCACCTATGGCCGCTGCTCCCGCTGGGGCATCGTGGCGTTCGCGTCCTCCCTGGACCAGGCCGGGCCCTTCGCACGGACGGTGGAAGATGCCGCGCTCTTGCTGCAGGTGATGAGCGGGCACGACCCAAAGGACAGCACCAGCGCAGACCGCCCTGTGCCGGACTTCCCCGCCGACCTGCGCGAATGCGTGAAGGGCCTGCGCGTGGGCGTACCAAGACAGTACCGCGTGGACGGCATGCCCGCCGAGATAGACGCCCTGTGGGAGCGCGGGGCGCAGTGGCTGCGCGACGCGGGGGCCCATGTCGTGGAGGTCTCTCTGCCTCACACGCATTATGCCCTGCCCGTCTATTACATCATCAACCCCGCCGAGGCGTCGTCCAACCTCGCCCGGTACGACGGCATGCGCTATGGCGCGCGGGTGGAGGGGGCGGACCTCCTGGAGACGTACTGCCGCACGCGGGGCCAGGGCTTTGGGGCGGAGGTCAAGCGTCGCATCCTCGTGGGCACCTATGTGCTCTCCTCTGGATACTATGATGCCTACTATGCCAAGGCGCAAAAGGTGCGCCGCCTGATTCTGAACGACTTCGCAAAGGCGTTTGAGGCCTGCGACGTGCTCCTCACCCCCACCACGCCGGGCCCGGCCTTCGCGATTGGGGAGAAGGAGGACGATCCCGTCACCATGTACCTGAACGACGTGTTCACTGTGACAGCGAATCTCGCGGGCCTGCCGGGGGTGAGCGTGCCCGCCGGGCTGTCCGCCGGTGGCCTGCCCCTGGGGCTGCAGGTCATTGGCCGCGCGTGGGATGAGGCCACGATGCTGCGCGTTGCGCGGGCGCTGGAGACCGCGGCGGGGTTTACTCTTCCGAGATTTTAGGGGTTGTGGCTAGCTCTAGCCACTGTGCTCGAGCGCCGCCCGGGACTCCGAATCCTTTGGCCCAAAGCCTGGTACGTGGCCGGAAGCCTCTAGACTTGCGCGATTCCAATCCGGAAGTTCTTCAACCCACGGATCCCCGCCCCACCGAACGTATCCAGCTCCAGCGTCTCTGGACCAGCACTTATCTCCTTGGATAAAGGCGTCTTTTGCTCCAGAGGCGTCGAGAAGACGGTTAATGGTTGCATACGAAATGACCCCAGCGCATGGAGCCTCAATATAGCGCTTTCCCCGCCCTAACATCACCGCGTTACTCCAAGATATGGGCATATCTGCGACCAAGTAGGCCGCATTTATACCGATACCTCTCACCAGGCCTTCGGTAGGTGCGTTTGTGTTTTCCCATGCCTCGAGTTTTTCTCGAAGGTCATTGATCCATCTTCTTGAGGTGTGAGCGCGAAGAGCATTATAGGTTATAACAACACTTCCATTCCATCGGGGCTGCCTCTCCACCGCTTCAACTTCCCGATCAAGCGCGGGAAGGGCGTCACGAATTTCCTGAACAAGGGGCTCAAGCGCCTCCTTGTCTACCAGTGCAGGGGGGGGGGGGGGCGGATTTGGGGAATG
>Ga0272443_10000631_pt1 | contig 61181 bp, 54 predicted proteins | sample SSMAcet12_FD_193581 | JGI IMG/M metagenome (GOLD analysis project Ga0272443, IMG submission 193581) | Marine sediment archaeal communities from Little Sippewissett salt marsh, Falmouth, MA, United States - SSM-Acet-12 | ecosystem: Environmental > Aquatic > Marine > Wetlands > Sediment ... | reverse complement strand
TTTTAATAATGATCTATTAAAAGAAGATTTAAATAGTGGTGGGAATACTGACGTAGAAATTATTCTACGCAAAAATAGATTTGGTGAAACTGGAACAGTAGAAACTAAATATAATTTATTTTCACAACATTTTGGATTAAGATAGACAACAGGCGTATATATAATAAACAAAGGAGATAATATGCCATTAGTACCAGTAAATAAACTTAAAAAAACAGAAATAGTTTGGCTTTCTCATCATTATTGTCGACATGGTCATACATATTTAGATCATTTCAATTGTTTTTTAGATGAATGTGGAAAAGATTGGGAACCTAAACGTGGTGTTAATATGCCCATGTTAAATCGAATAGGGTTTTTTGATATAGAAACATCTCATTTAAAAGCAGATTTTGGGGTTATGTTATCTTATTGTATTAAAGATTCTCAATCCGATAAAATTTATGAAAGGACTATAAAGAAAAAAGAAATTATAAGTAAAATATTAGATAAAAATGTTGTAGAACAATGTATAGAAGACCTTAAAAAGTTTGATAGAATTGTAACTTATTATGGAACAAAATTTGATATACCTTTTGTTAGAACAAGAACGATGTTCCATCAAGCTAGAATAAGAAAAGGAATTTATAAAGGGTCCTTAGATAAATTAAAATTCCCTGAATATAGTGAACTTATCCACCAAGACGTTTATTATATGGTCAGAAATAAATTTAATCTTAGCTCTAATAGATTAGAAAACGCCTGTAATATTATTATAGGGGGATCAGACAAAACCAAGATTGATAAAGATCATTGGCTTTGGGCTACAGGAGGGAAAAAAGAATCTTTAGATTATATTGTAGATCATTGCAGAAAAGATGTAACTGATTTAGAAAAACTTTATAATGCGGTTACAGGTTTTGTTATGAGATCAGATAGGAGTATATGATGGAATATTTAAATTCACTTTATGAAGGTGAAAAGGTTTTAGTTGGGGGATGGGAAAATATTAGATGTGAAAAAATAGACAAAATACTATCGAAACAGATTAAAATAAACGGAAAAAAATATAGTAAAAAAACAGGAATGGGAGTACAGGGAAATTATGATTGTATTATTCAACCAAACGATATAGAGAATATATTAAGATATATTTTAGAAGAGTTACATAACGAACCCTTAGAATCTCAAGCATCAAAAAATATTATATTATTTTTAGATAATTTCTTAAAAAATAGATTACCAACAAAGTTTAGAACATTTCTATATGTAGAACCTAACCTCCCTAAAGGGTGGGTTATGGGAAGAAGGGGGCCAAGACAGTTAGGGGTATATGATGGTTAGTTTTATATCAGCAGGAATTGCAGTCTGCGTTTTATCTTTAGGTGTATTATTTATGATAGGAAGCCTATTAAATATGATAAATGACGTAGATAAGGAAATTAAAAGGTGAAATTTAATACAATTGCTTTTAGGCAATTAGAATGGGATTGGAAGGAAAAGGTATACAATAAAATTATTCAAGCTTCTCAGAATAAAGAATATATTAACATAGACCTATTAAGCGATAAAAAAATTGAAATATTATTCGATACTTTTATCCTTCCTCTTTATTATAAATATGTTCATATACTTATGAGGTTTTCATCTAGTCGAGGAAAATTAAAAAAAATGGAACAAAAGTGCAAAAAACATGGTTTAATATATAAAAAAGGCGTTCTCATTTCTGGCAAGGGGAGAAAGGGAATGAAAAGCACTCATTATCTTATAATAGAAGGATTATAATATGTCTGATGCGACTGATTTAATTAAAGAATTAGATAAAAAATTTGGCTCCGGTTCTCTTATGTTAATGGGGGAGAAGAACATAGTAAAAATTGACACTATTTCTACTGGTTCAATTGGGGTAGATTTAGCTTTGGGAATAGGGGGATTCCCCGTTGGCAGAATTTCAGAAATTGTTGGTAGCGAATCGGCAGGAAAAACAACTTTGGGGCTACAAACAATAGCTAATGCACAAAAACAAGGAAAGCTGGTAGCCTTTATAGACGCAGAACATGCCCTAGATCCTCATTACGCTAAAAACCTAGGGGTAGACATAGATAAACTGCTGATCTCTCAACCTAGCCACGGAGAAGAGGCTTTAAACATAGTTGAATCTTTAGTTAGAAGCGAAAAAGTAGGGTGTATTGTAGTAGACTCAGTAGCAGCCCTAGTTCCTAGGGTAGAATTAGAAGGAGAAATGGGTGATGCCAATATTGGACTACAAGCCCGTCTTATGTCTCAGGCTATGCGTAAATTAGCCGGAAGTGTTTCAAATTCTAAAACATGTTTAATCTTCATTAATCAATTTAGGGCTAAAATAGGGGTTATATGGGGTTCCAAAGAAACCACAACAGGAGGAAATGCTTTAAAATTCTATGCTTCCGTCAGGGTAGAAGTAAGACGTAAAAAAGCTTTAGAAAATGGAATGAGGACAAAAGTTAAGGTAATTAAAAATAAACTTTCTCCTCCATTTAAAGAAGCTGAATTTGATTTAATTTATGGAGAGGGTACAGACAGAGCAGGAGAATTGGTAGACCTTGCAGTTCCTTTAGGAATAATAGAAAGCAAAGGAGCTTGGTATGTCTATGATAAAGATAAATTTCAAGGACGAGCCAGTGTTGTAGCCTTTTTAAAAGAAGATGAAAAAGCCTTTAAAAATGTAGAAAAAAAGATTATAAAAAATTACCAAATAGAAGAGGAGAAGCAGTAGTATGATTTTAAAAGAAAAAGTCAAATGGATATTCAATAAGGGGACATGGGCATTTTCTTCATACAAAAAGCCTAAATGTCCCCGATGTAATCAAAGAGAAACTATGTATTTGGAATTTTTTTCTAATCGAACAGAGGCATGGGAATGCGAATGTGGATGGCATGAAGGCGAATAAACAATAAAGGAAATAAAAATGTGGCAACCAACTAAAATAGAGAATTACTGTGGGAATACAGATATAGTATCTCATTTATTAAAAAAGATAGAACAAAAACAGCTTCCTCATGGATTATTATTTTCTGGAGACCCCGGTGTTGGAAAAACTTCTTTAGCAAAAATTTTATCTAATTATATAAAAACGGAAGATGGCCCAGCACATATAGTACACTATAATATTGCCAATCTAACGGGAATTGATAATGTAAGAGAAAAGATTATTAATGATCAAAAAATTACTCCCTATACTCATAGACCTACTGTTTTTATTTTAGATGAAGTCCAGAGAATGAGTAAGCCAGCACAAGAAGCCTTATTAATCCCTGCTGAAAATGTAGATGCTTTTAAATACAAATATTATATAGCATGTACTACAGAAATTTCTAAAATTATTCCACAATTAAAAGACAGGTTTGATTGTTATTATTTGAAACCTCTTTCAACAGAAGAACAAGAAAAGTTAATTACAGTATTACAAAAAGAAATAGGATATTTTAAAAATCACGAAGTTTTTCATTTTTTTAACAGTACATATACAGATAATCCAAGACAAATAGTTAAACTATATGAAAAATTAAAAGACTGCACAGACATAGAACAAGCTAAAAATATAGCAATTTTAGAATCAGAAGAAATCGCAGCTATCTTTATAACAAAAGAAATATTATTTAAAGGGAAAAGATTTGATTTACGCAAATATAAAGGCAGTTGGGTAGAACTTTATAAAACTATGGTAAGTTATGCCAGTGCGGTTATTTATAATAAATGGATAGACTTAAAAGATGTATACTTGGATGAAACATGGCTTCGTATTACAGATCCGGAATTAATTAAACCGAAATGTTATTACCTAGCTCAACAACTTTATAAAATAGGAAGGGAATTATGAGTGATATTTTTTATAATTTTAACAATATTAATTTGCAAATGTTAGCACATCATAAGCATCATATTCTGTATGAAAACCCTCTTTTAATAGGTGGTTTTTATAATTGGCCCAAAGTATTTTATCGTCCTAATAATTTTACTTTATGGGATGATGCTACAATCCCTCGCAGAGTAAAAGAAGAAGACATTAATGTTCTTTTAGCAGTTCTAAGTCGCCCAGAAAATCTTTCCTTTATGGGAGATTCAATGCAGAGGCAAAAATTACCATATGGATATATGGCAGGGAAAATTGAGCATCCATCGTTAACGGTTGAAAACATGGAAGGACTACATAATACAGCCAAAGATATTAAAAAAATGTTTGGTATACAAGTGGTCGGAGGATTAGATTACGCAGTAGAAATGTGGTCGCAAATTGATGTTTTTAACAACAGACTTTTAGCTAAAAATTTACAAGCTTATAATAAAGTTTTTGTAGCTGAACCTGCACAGGGCCATTTAGTTTATCAGCTTTTAGACAGAAAGAAAGATATTTATTTCTTGCCCCATCCGACTAATACGATGGCTCTTAAATATGAAACTAAAGATATTAACACAAAAGCTAAGACTATAAGAACCTTAGTTCATCGATATGACTTACAATGGGCGGTTCCTGAAATGGTAGCCAAAGAGGCTCCTAAAAGGGGATATGAAAACATCGCTGTTACGTTAGAAGGCCACGAACAATTTGTTACTCAATTACAATCAAATGGACTTACGGTAGAATCCGGAAAAGCACATACAGAATGGGTCAAAATTCTGGCTAATACTTTTGCGATTGTAGATTCTTATCATGGAGTCCATTCTTACGGACGATCAGTAGTGGAAAGTGCTTGTTGTAGAACTCCCCATATAGGTTCAGACGTTACTTATATGCAAAAGCATTTATTTCCTGAGCTAACAACTAAACCATACGATGTAGTTCATCAGGCTGATCTTTTAAATCGTTTAATATCAGATCCTAAATTTTATAAAGGATGTGTTGATTATGCCTATGAAGCAGTAGAGGCAGTTAATTATGATAATTGTGCTACATATTTTTGCAAAATGTTAAATAACGATTGTAAAAAAATGTCTGATACTTGGAGAGAAAATAAGATAGACGCTTATTTAATGTTTAAAGGAGAAGAATAGTGAAATATTATCAACTAAATGAAAAGTGGAATAAGGTTAAGGATGAAATAGACTATTATGAAGGAGATACAAAATCAGAAGTCGAAAGGCATGATATAGCTTATATAATTTTAAAAGACCTAGTAATAGAAATAGAAGAAGCACACAAAAGAAATAAAAAATCAATTCCTCCACTTCTTAATTTAAATGATAAAGGTTATTGGTATATAGAAGGTAAAGGACTAATTGAAGAAGAATAACAGGAGAGAGCAATGATTAGTAAAACTGTTTTAGTTTGTGGTAGCCGTAATTACCCTGACAAAGAAAATTGTCTATATATTTTAGACAACATATGTAAAGAATATAATATATACAGAATTATATCTGGAGGAGCTAAAGGTCCCGATCAATGGGCTATTGAATACGCAAAATATAAAAATATTAAAGTAGACGTTTTCCCAGCAGAATGGGATAAATATGGAAAAATCGCCGGATATAAACGTAACTTGGATATGTTACAAGAAAATCCTGATTTAGTTTTAGCTTTTTGGGATGGAGAATCAAAGGGGACAGAACATACCATAAAAAATGCCGTCCAAAAAGATATAGAAGTGAGGATATTTTGATTCATTTACATAATCATACAGACTTTTCTCTCTTAGATGGAGCACAAAAAATTTCAGATTTAGTTTCTGAAGCCTCCATACAAAAAGAAAAAGCTGTAGCTATTACTGATCATGGAAATATGGCAGGATGGATAAGATTTCAAAATTTGTGTAACGAATATGAAATTAAACCCATCTTTGGAATAGAGATGTACATCTCAATCGATTCTAAAGAAAGGTCAACAAACCATATAACACTTTTGGCTAAAGATAATATTGGTATTAAAAATCTTATTAAACTAAACAACATAGCTTATCTGGAAAAGTTTTATTATAAGCCTAGAGTAACATTCCAAGACTTATTCGATCACAAAGAAGGTCTCGTAGTATTAAGTGGATGCGTAAAAGGTTTAATCTCACAATTGTTATTAAGAGATGAAGATAAACTAGCATACAAATGGGTAGATGTTTTTAAAGATAATTTTAAAGACGATTTTTATTTAGAAATTATGAATCAAAATTTAGAATTTCAAATAAAACTAAATAAAAAATTAACAGAACTTAGTAAGAAAACAGAAACACCCTTAGTGGCTACAAATGATTGTCATTACACTACAAAAGACAATTATGAAATATGGGAACTTATAAAATGTAATAGATTTAAATGGGACTTTTTAGATCAGAATAGGAATAAATTACCCAATAGTTTTTACTATAAAGATGTAGATTTACCAGAAGAATATAAGCAAAAAACATACGAAATATCTGAAAAGTGTAATGCTATATTAGAACCATTTAAAAATACTATACCACACATTGGTAAAATAGAAAACTTTATAGATAAAAAAAGAGTAACAGACAAGAAAAGATTACAAAAAGAATATAATATCTTTGACAAAGCTAACTTATTAGATTATTTTTGTGTAGTAGCTGACTATATTAAATTTGCTAAATCAAATGGAATTGGTGTAGGACCAAGCAGGGGTAGTGTAGCGGGAAGCTTATTAGCTTACGCTACACATATTACTGAAATTAATCCTTTAGACTATAGTTTATTCTTTTCCAGATTTTATAATGAAGGAAGAAAAGGATCTATGCCAGATATTGACACAGATTTCTCACCGAGTAGAATAGGTGATATAAAAAACTATATAAAAAGTAAGTATGGAACTGATCACATAGCTTCTATAGGGGACGCTTCTGTATTAAAAACTAGAGGAGCTATTAAAATGGTTTGTAGAGCAATGAAAATTCCTTTTGTTGAATCTAATATTTTAAGTAAGGCAATAGGAGAAATTATTGATGATTTGCCAAAACAATCTTTGAATGATCCATCTTTTCAACTTCCGTCTAAATGGTCGCAATATTATAAAGTTATAAAATTGTCTAGTAAATTAGAAGGAATCAGAGATAAAGTAGGAGTTCACCCTGCTGGAACAATAATTTCCAGTATTAACCTTAAGGAAAATATTCCTCTTAAAAAAGATAGAGATAATAATATTATAGTATCACAATGGGACATGCATGATGTTGAAAAAATGGGATTTATTAAATTTGATATGCTAGCTTTAGATGCTGTAGACACGATAGATGGCGCAATTAAATTTATAAAGGAGAGATAAATGTATAAAGATGTGGAACGCAGGAAGAGGTATTTTAGGAGAATATTAAAAAGCAACATCGATGTAGCTATAGTAGCTCAATTTTATGTAGATGATGATTGGCCCATCGTAGTTATACCTGAAAGTAAAGTAGATTCTACAGCAGAAATAGAAACAGATGATGGAGATTTAATAATAGGAGATCCAATATTAGATCCACATTTGTTGAGAATAGAAGTTAAAGGATTACAGAAATCTTTTACAAATGAAAAAGATTGGAACCCTTCTTATGATGAAATTTTAACCTATAACAAAAAAGTTTATGATTCTTACGAAACAGAACCGAAATGTTTATGGTTAATTAATAAGGAAAGAACTTATGCAGCTATTATTCCAAAAGATACTAAAGATCAATGGGGAATAAAAGAAAATGTATATGATAAAAATTATGGGACTTATACAACATATTATACATGCAAACCTGAAGATATGATTTATGTAAAAATACCTGAACATTATGTTTGGAATACAGGAAAAGTTGTGTGACAGTAGCTAAATGGTCTAGCATCCGGCTGTTAACCGGAAGTATGTGGGTTCAAATCCCACCTGTCACTCTTTAAAAAAAGGAGATATAAAAATGAGAGAGCACATAAAACAAGAAATAAAAGACTTAGAAGAAATTATAGCTTATAAAGAAGAAGAAATTAGCGATAAATACAACGAAATGTCTTGGCTTGAAGATGAAATCTCAGAATTAGACGAAGAAATATATGATTTACGTAATAGAATCGAAACCCTACAAGAAGAAAATGATATAGAAAAAGAAATGATAGAAGATCTTTTAGATTAGAGGTTAATTTGTTAAAATCATATAATGACATTCCTTTAAATGACAAAAAAACTTACGAATCCCTTGCTAACTCTAATAACACAGGGATATTTCAAGTTAGTTCAAGCGGTATGTCTAAATTAATGAATCAATTAAAACCTACAAATATATCTGAAATCGGTGCTATTATCGCTCTATACAGGCCGGGTCCGTTGGATAGCGGAGCTACGGCAGAATACATGTTACGAAGAGATAACCCTGAAGCCATAGTGTACGATCATCCAAAGTTAGAATCCATATTAAAAGAAACATATGGACTATTTGTATTCCAAGAACAAATTATCTCTACATGTATACATTTAGGAGGATTTTCAGAAACCGAAGGAGATAAAATTCGTAAAGTTATGGGGAAAAAAGAAAAAGATCCATCTATATTAAACCCTTTAAAAGATAGTTTTATTCAAGGTTGTATTAAAAATGAAATTAAAAAAAGAATAGCCGATATCATTTGGGATAAAATGATTAAGTTCTCAGACTATGGATTTAACAAGGCACATTCTATTGGATATGCATACTTAACTTATTATACAGCTTATTTAAAAACAAATTACCCGGTAGAATTTTATGCTTCTCTTCTTAACACAGCGATAGGGAAAAAAGATGAATTACAAAAATATATTACAAGTGCTTTAAATAAAAAAATAACTATCCTTTTTCCTGATATAGAAAAAAGCGAATCTTTTTGTACCATAGAAAATAATAAAATTAGATTAGGATTTTTATTCGTTCACAGTATAGGATCTAAGTCTATAGAAATTATAAAAAACAATAGAAATTATGAAAAATGTTTACACGTACTACCACATGATAATATAGAATATTTAATTAAGGCTGGAGCTTTTGATAAGTTTAATAAAAACAGACATGAGCTTTATTCTAGATTTGCCCATAGAACTCCAATAAAAGGAAAAAGAGTTGGGAGAGGGTTATTTTCTATTAATTCTAATTTTAACATTGGAGAATGGAAACAAATCCAAAAAATAAATTATCAATATGATGCCCTAGGATTTTATTTAGGAGATAACCCTCTAACTTCTAAATTAAGGCCACATAAAGAATTTATCCAAAGAGGAGGATATTTTCTAAAGAAAACTTTTAAGTCTCTAAAGCCAGAAGAAAAAATTAAAATACTACTTATGGTAACAAAAATAAAACCAATAAAAACTAAACGTGGCGATGATATGGCTTTCTGTACTTGCTTAGATATTTGGGGTCAAATTGTAGACTGTGTCTTTTTCCCAGAGACTTATGATATGTTTCCACCTAGTAAAGATCAAATTTATGAAATGATAGGGTATCCTCAAGACCCTAATGAATTAAAATTAATTATAAGTGCTACCAGAACAATAGATCAAGTATTAGGAGAATAGAATTGATTAAAAAAGAAATAGCTAAGATATATTATAATAATCTTCTTTCTAATGAACAAGCATTAACATATTTAAAAAACAGAAAAATAAATGTATCAACAGTAAAAAAATACAAGCTAGGATATTGTGATAAAAATATAGCCCATAGAACTCTAAATAATAAATACACACAAGAACAATTATCTCATACTGGAATGTTTTATAAGTCACAAGATTTAATGAATGATAGAATCGTATTTCCTATGTTTCAAGGAACCGAAGTAGTCTTTTTCACTTCTAGATATATAGGTCATTTAACTAAAGTCCCTCCACATTTACATCAAAGAGGAAAAATAGAATTACCTTATAATTATAATTCAATTAAAAAAGATAATGTTATCATAGTAGAATCTCCAATTGATTGTTTAACCTTAGAACAAAGAGGATATCCTTCTATAGCTACAATGGGGACATATGGATTAAGATATGAACACATTATAAAAGAATTACCAAAAAGCTGTTATATTTGTTTTGACATGGATAAAAATGAGTCAGGGCAAAAGGCTTCGTTAAGTTTAGGAGAAAAGCTATATAAATATAATATAGACGCTAAAATAATATTAATGCCAATGGATATGGATGTAAATGACTTTTTCAAAAAATATACAAAAAAATATTTTAACAAATTAGTAGAAAGATCTATATTATACTCTACCACTGATCATTATCATAAAAATAGAAACAAAATTTATAAACCTAAAAAAACTAAATTCCATAATAATTTAGATATTAATATAGCCATTAGAACTTTATCTATTACAAAAAATACAAAAACAACCAGATATCAAGTAAGATGTCCTTTTCATCCAGAAACTAAACCTTCTTTTACTGTTTATCCTGAAAGCAATTCTTTTTATTGTTATAGTTGCCACAAAGGAGGGACAGCATATCATTTAATAAAAGAATTCTATAAATTAAATCATCAAGAAACTATAAAAAAAATCAAAGAGATTTATAAAACCTAAGATTTTTTATAATATATATATTGATGATATCTTATTTCTGTATCAACACAACACTGTGCTGCTCCGACGGATAAAGAACCAACACATTTTAAATGATTATGACAAGGATTACTAGATCCATTACAAGATGAACACCAAACAGGTTGCCACGGTGTATAATGATAAGAACTAACAGAGCTATCATAACATACAACACTAGAAACCATATGCCAATTACAACTAGAAGTATCTAGTGAAGTACATTGCCACATTTCAACTTTAAATTCATAATTTCCAAAATTAGAAGTTGGTAAATATACTTCTAATCGTGCATTTGCTGTGCTATAAGAATGAGGAGTAGGGTTCCAATATTCTCCTAATTGGTGATAAAAATTTCTATCCCAATGATCTGATTCATTAAAAACTAAATAATCTATGTAGCTCATAATAACTCCTTTAAGATAAGCCTCCATCAATTGCTAACCAACGGTAAGAGGCGTTAATACTATTGGCTGTAGTAACAATAGAACCAATGGCGGTAGCATAATTAATAGAATTCCAATACATAGTTACAGGATCAGTATTACTGTTTGGTTGGTCTTGTCTAAAATCCCATCTTACTCTAAAATCACTTGCTCCTTTAGCATCTTCATCATTTATATTAAGCTTATATCCGTTAACTAAACCTATTACATGAGAAGGTGCAGTGAACAAAGAACTTGCTACACACTCATAATCTGATCCATGATTACCATACTTTTGAGACCACACACTAACTTTAGCTATATGTGTTTCTTTATCTTCTTCTGATATGTCTCTCCATTGAATAGAAAAATCTAATTCAATATTTTCAGCAGTTGAAACACCATTAGACACCCCTCCGGCAGAATCATCGCTAAAACTTTCTAATTGTTTATGTTTAATAGTGTTATAAGTTAATTGATTAGATGGTATAGTATCTAAATTATATCCAAATAAACCATCTCTTAAATAATACTGTGCTTTAAATCTTTTTCCTTTATATTCTATAGAATTATCTTGCTCAACATTAAATTCAACAGTTTGGCTATTAGGATTATCAGCAGAGTAACTTTGATATCTAACAGGTTGAATTATTAAATGAGGGTTTATTCTGTTACCAGAATAATCTTTAAACGCTGTAGAATAATAAACCCAACCATCGCTAAAAGCAGTTGCCCCAATCTCTATATGTTTAGCAAAACCATAAAAACGATCAATAGAATTTCCAACATCGTGAAAAACTAAACTTTGTTGATCTAACTTAGTAAAAGCATCATTTACTGCGTCACTGTTATCTATTCTAGATTGTTTAGTACCAACAAGAATTTGGGTCATTCCAATAGCATCATCATTATAAACCTCTAAACCATTAGCTTGAATGTGCCCACCATGAATTTGTTTTGCTTCTATCATATTACCATAAATATAACTAGCCTCAAACCTGTCAGTAGTAAGAACTCTATTGCTAATAAAATTAGTAGGACCTGTTTGTGTTGCAGTGGCACGTTCCATTTGAACACCATCAAGATACATAGTACCTTGAACTATGCTAGGAAATATAACATGCAATAAAGTAGCCCCTTGTTGATCTACATCAAAACCGCTACCATCTAAAGTATACTTAAAACGTTCCCATGAATTTCCATTTTTATCATATACATAACCACTGTTACTCATTGAACTGTAACTAGTAGTATCTGCTGTGCTCCCGTCAAAATTTATAAATCTAAATCCTATATATTGAATCTCTCCACCGGCTTCAGAAGTTCCATAACAACTGATAATCCATTTTCTGCTAGAATTATATTGTGGTAAAAAAACCTTAGTGTAAATAGTATCTCCGTCTACTATAACACCACCATTTTGTGCTCCAAATAAAACCGTATTAGTGGCAATTTTATAATCATCATTCATTACCCAACTTTCAACTTCTACATCAGACTGACCACCACTTAAATCGCCTTCATAAAGCTCAAAGCTACTATTATTAATTTTATTCCTATAAGTAAATTCCCAATCTGGAGTCATTAAAATTATTGGACCAATTCCTGTAACGGTATTATCAGCATAATCATGTAAAATAGCAGCATAATGATATTTTTTATACCCCTCTAAATTATCTTCATAGTCAGTAAAATAGTCTGGTAATTCTCCAGCACTAGACAAAGTAGCTATAGGAGTACCAAAACTCCAATCTTTACCGTAAATTTTTCTATAAATCCCTAATTTCCATAAACCACTTTGCATCTTTACAGAACTAGGATCAATCATTCCATCGGTATCAAATTTAAGCCAAGTCCCCCTATCTCTAGGTCTGCAATCTGAAGTAAAAAATCCATCTCCACTATAAATTGGTTTATGATGATCTCTTTTATATCTTATATAATGAGAAGCATTATCACTATCACCTTTTGTAAAAACATTAACTTGATAAGTAAATTCACCACTTCTCCAACTAGCATCAGTTGTATTTAGAAAAGAATGTGAAGTTGTTGTATCAAATCCACTATCAATAGACCCAATAGCAATAGCAAAATCTAAATCATTCCTAAACAAACTCCAATCAATTTTTCTTAATACTCTATGATTGCCAACTGCCACCTTTGTTAAAACATTAGGAAAATTTTCAGCAATTCCACTGGGAGTGCTATATGTTTTTTTATACCATCCATTAATAGGAGAAAGTGGTACTAAAGTATCATCAACCAACTTTATATCAATAGAAATTCTTTCTCCCTCAAAATTATAAGAACCAGCATCAACAGCAGCAGAATAATTATCAGCTTTATCATAAGCTCTAACATAAACATTATAACTATCAACAGTAGCAGGTAAAACATAAGAAAATGAAGTAGCCTCAGTATAATCATATTCTTGAACTTGAGTTGTAAAAGTATTGTCAGTAGCCATCTGAATATAAGCTACACCACTAAAAGCATCAGTAACACCACTATTTAAACCAACACGAATAATTTGTTTAGAGCCACCGTCTCCATCTTTAATATGTGCAGCACTTAAAACTGGCTCAGTTATATCAATACCAATATCAAATTCTTCACTAACATAAGCCCCAGAGGTAACACCTTTCACTAACAAAGTCCCAGTTCCCTCGTTATTAATAATTCCATGATCCCAAGTAGCTAGATAAGACCAAATATTATCCCCATCAGTCTCAGTTACACCAAGACATGTAACTGTTGTATCGCTAAAATCTTCAAGTACAGATTTATTACCATCATATATCTTTAATCCGAGCGAAGCACCATAGAAATCAAGATGAGTATTGCTATAAATATAAGTAGAATAACCATAATTAACTCCATCGTCCCTATCTCTATACCAATAAGCATTTGGATTATACTTAGAAGCATTAGGACTAGATAATTTAATCCAATACTGATCTACTGCACCAGTTTTTCCACTTATACGAACTTTATTAGAAGACTCATTAAATAGTCTATCATAAGTAGAAACATAAATCGAAGTAGAAACATTAGAACCAGATGTGGCTAAATTATAACTATTCAATTCAGAATAAAAACCTTGAACATCATCAACATGAACATAACCTCCATCATACATATAAACTTTACAACCAGCAAAATCTGTATCAGGTGGATTAGTCCAGCTATATTTAATAGACCCCAAAATAGATTGGGAAGCTCCTGTACCAGTAATATCTCCCGGAGGTATAGCGTCTCCAGTAACAATTCCGGCAGTAGCAGAAAGTGCAGACCTATTCCCATCTTTAGTAAATACATCTATGGCATAAACATAATAATCACCCGGATCAACAGTCACATCATTAAACTTTAAAGGATTATTTAAATCAGTACCTTGTCTATATCTTATTCCAACATTTTTCCATTCTGTTAATTCAATAGTTTTAGAATTTAAAGATTTACTAGGGCTTACTCCAGTTGCATTTTTATCATACAAAACAGCCCTATCAGATAACGTAGCATCATCTATTTTTAAATCAGACAACATAAAATCAGCAGGACTATTACTTGCTGGAGAAAATATTACATTATCTTTTTTTCCTATACGTACAGAGTCACACATATGAAGAGGGTAAAATTGAGTATTACCAGCAGAACTTTCTCCATTTACATATAAATATGCAGTCGATCCGTTCCAAGTAGCCTGCACACAAACTTTTTCTTCATTTTGAAAATCTACGCCTTCATAACTAATATAATTATAATTTCCACCGCTATTCCTAGAATATAAATACATAGCATAATATGGTCCAGTAATAGAATAATAGCCTATATGAATATTAGCAGTAGATAAACCGACACCAGAACTAAATAAAGTAACTATGGGCATTCTCTTAGGGGCAGTATTACTCAATGGTTCAGTATAATTAAATGAAGGATACCAATAAAATCTTATACTCCCTTTTCCAACTCCTTCAGATGTTGAATCAAATTTAATTCCATGATAGTCTACGTACTGATCTCCACTTATGCGACCATCATAAAAACCTGTAGGATAAGCAGTATTAACTCTCTTCTCCAATTTAAGACCATCTATTGCAATCTTACCACCCTCAGCAGTAGAAAAACCTACCCTATACCCCATAGTTCCAGAAGGACCTGAAACATTCTCTATAATTCTATATCGTTGCCAACTTGATGTAACTGTAGAAGTTTTAAAAGTTCCCCCTCCAGCGGTATGTAACATACCATAATTAATAGAATTTACATCATTAGACTTCGCATAAAAGCTTAATATATATCTTCCAGAATATGCAGCTTCATGATATACAGTAGAAACATAGGCATGAGAAGTAGATGCTGTAGCAGTAATTAAACCAACTTTAGAACCAAATAAAGCAGGATAGGTATTATTTTGAGTTACTATAAAATTACATAAATATTTAGATAAACCATATGCTGAACTAAAAGCATTTGTAGTAACTACATCAGAAGGAGAGGTAATATTAATAGCCCCTACGTTCAGACTTAAAAGACCATCATCTTTAACAAAGTTGGGGTTATTATAAGAATCAGTATTACCACCATAAATATAAGGAGTAGCTTCGTTAATAAACTTAGATCTTAAAACAGTTCTATTAGTGTCAGGAATTGTTAATTGTTCTTGAGTTTTAATCAACATATAGTTCGCAGTGGACACACTATAATAAAACCTAGGTTGATATTGGCTAATCTTTATACCGTCAAAATAACGAGTACATGTTCCTGAATTTCCGCTAGAAACATATAAACGAACTTTTATATATTTGCAATCATGAGGCAATTTAAAATCTTCGCTACCAGCGTATGTTTGATTATACGCAAAAACTTGTTCAACTTGAGTAGCCCAAACTGTAGAATCCATTAAATCGTTAGTCTGTTGTGGGGTGGAACATAAAGATCCGTCACTACTAGAATAATACCTTAATCCAACTACACCAATTGCACTATCCCCAGAATAATAAGTACTAAAACCTAAACTATACCCTAACGTAGTATTTACAGCAGTAAAAGCTGTACTTTCTATAAACACAGTTCTGCTGCTAGAAACATTATCAGTAACAGGAGCATTTAAAACAATTCCAATACCGTTATATAAATGATACCCCCTAGAGGTAGAAGCACTACAATTTGCAGTATGTACACTTTGGTCAGAAGTAGCTCTATAAGTCCAGTGAGGTATAAAATTATCTTCATAATTAGCATCTTCAAAATTAGAATTATCTATAAGATTGCCGTAAACTACTTCTGTGTCTTGAACTGTATAAGTTACACTATCTATAGTAATCTTACTGCCATGTTGATAATCTCTTAAGTCAGTAGTTACAAAACCATAAGGATAATTTCCAGAATCAATAGGCTCTTTAAAATCATTAACTTCTACTGCTTCTTTTCTATAAATAGTATGCCCAGCCCAATCACTATCTTCAGGTAAATACCAACGTAATGTATTTTTAGTCACCCCAGTTATAGGATCAGAATAAGTTTCAATAGGTGGATCATACCAAACAGGAGTATTAGGAATCCCAAAAACCGTTATGCGCCAAGAACTTATAAAATCTTTAATTCCATTAAAAGCATGAATAAATCCATTAGAACTTTGTCTATAATAATATAAATAAAGCTTAGTCCAAACACCTTGCTTTATAAATAAAGTAATATCTTTTTTATTAGAACTAACTCCACCAAAAATTTGTGTTACATCACCATCTTCTTCTTTATATAAAGCAACACCGCTATTAGAAGCACACTCAATAGGAATAGTAACTCTTAAATCATTATTAGAAAAAACTGCGACACTATATTGTACATTAATATTTTCTTCGAATCCAAATTCATAAAAACCACCAGAATCATTAGATATTATATTTTTTTGATAAATGCTATCTGAATATTTTTCAAATTTTTCATAAGTAGGAACAAAAAGAGATCCTCTATCAAAATAATAATAACGAACAGTCCAAATTAAATTTGGCAAATTATTAGAAGATATTTCTTTATTTTTAAAATTAATACCTTTAGGTTTGGTAATTTCTATATTGCCTAATTTGGAACGAGTTTGTTCGCCAATGTGTTTGTCTATTTGTTTTTTTAAATTCATTTCCACACCTATAAATCATCTTGGTCAAATTCTAAAAATGTACGGTTTTGAAATAAGGGCCAACCCCATACAGTATCATCACCAAAATTATATTCTTTATATAATTTTTTATGTGTATATTCTGACTTGAAATTACTAATAGAAATATAAATTGGTTTTTTATCTTTATCATAAATATTGCTTATCCAGCCTAAAGTATTACCTAATTGTTTTCTCTCAAATCCTACAGATTGTGTTCTATATAATCCTTTATCTACATATGTATCATCCCAATTATCACTGTTGTGATCCATAATAGCAGAAGACATTAAACACTCCCTCCCTGATTTATCTCTAATTGATCCTGTAAAATATACGATATTAGCAACAAAATATTTTTTTCTATTAGAAGAAACAATAAAATCGTTATATAATTCTTTATCATTAAATGTAATGTTATTTTCTTTGTCAGGACTGAAATAATAATTTCTACCGATTAAAGTTTCTCCGTCTTTTATATAAAAATTTAAATCATAATCTTGATGGTTAATTAACTCAACTTGATTATTATCAACAGAGATTTTATTATTCCTTAAAGTATAAATACCTGTATTCCCGAATTCTTCAAACTCTGCCAAACATGCTTGTCTTTGCACATTTCCTTGTATAATCAAATTACAATATCTACGATAATACTTATCATTACAACAATCATCAGTTTCGTCTTTCACGTAATATTTTATACCTTTACCACCATGAACGCTAGATCGATGATACATCATATTATATCCACCAAGAGGACTATTATCACCCTTACTCCAATATCCGCTATATCCACTTTGATCATATAAAGTTTCATTACCATTTTTATCAACACCATAAACGCTAGAATAATCTATCATTACATTAACAGTGCTCACAGCCCCTCTACGTACCACCCCTCTAGAAGATTCAAATTCATTAACAGGATAGCTATAATCTTGTCCATCTTCTGCAATAACATGTATTTCAGGGTAAACAGTTGTATAATATTTACCGGGTGACTCTGCTACAAAAAATCCACCATCTTGACCTTCTGGTAAATCATCGGAATTATTAGAATTCCATCTGCCAATATCATCATTTCCGTTCCAAGTAAATAACTTATTTTCTCCCCAATCTAAAGAGTCATAACCGCCAAATGGCCAATCTTCTTTAGTTCTGCCAGTTAAAGAAGTTAGTTCTTCTCTCCCGCCTGAATCATTGAGAGCAACCACTTTAACTTCTACTTTTCCATTAACTAAACAATCGAACTTAACAACAGGAACAATTCCCATAGTATCTTGAGTGTATGGGTCCCAAGCACCTATTACCGTACTACCGCTTGCCCAAGTAGTATCTTCAGTTCTTTGCAATCCTCTTTTAAGACCACCTGAAGTTGAAACCTTATAATACCTTCCACTATCATTAGCTCCATTACTTACAGAAGAATACCTCATTATTTCATATGAATCATTTTTTAAGACCATTAAATAACCCATAGGAGGAGAAGTTGCTCCTAAAGTGCCGTCTACTAAAACAGTACTTACTCCTGAATCCAATTGAGAAGTAAGATTATGTATCATCCCACCATTATAAATTTTAACATTTTGTATAGCTTGATAATTAAAATCACTTAAATCTGGCTGAATTTTTCCATAATAACTAGAAATCGGTTTTACATCAGTAACGTTAAAAGAAGTTAAATATCCATTTTCTGTAAATCTAGACTGTATCTCTGTAATCCAAAACTTATCAGTAATAGTTAATCCTTGTTTAAACTCTTCCGAAATACTGACACAATCCCCTACTTCTAATAATGGATTACCTAAAGATGTAAAATCTGTTTCTTTGCCGGGGTCTCTATGCTCATCTAAAAAGTTTACAGATATATAATCAGCTTGATACTTATCTCTAATAGAAGGATCTACTATTATAGTTTGTTTGGGCCTACTATAATTAGAACCACTTGCACTATGCAAAGCATTTAAATCAACAGCCCTTGACATTACAAAAGTATTAATAGGATTTTTAGGATTAACAACCTCTTGTCTTAAAGATTCATCTATAGAGGTTTTGGTTCCAGTTCTAGACCCAACAACAATACATTCAGTTCTTTGTTTATCTTGATTATCTGAAACATCTAGCTCAACAATATGACCCGGACTTAAATAATCAGATGTTTTAAAATAAAAATCAGGTGTATTTATATCATCATAATATGATAATAGACCATCGATTTGCACAGTATATGCACTATGTACAATAACACTAGCATAATAAGCATCCATAGGTAAATTGGTTGCTATATTAAAAATACAAGGGTTACTACCAGTATTAGGATCGACACCATCATAATAAGACCATTCTTGATTATGATATAAATTTAAATAGGCACTAGAAATAACACTGCTTTGAGTCTTATCCCAAATTTTCACTTTAGCAGAATAAGTTTCTGGGAAAGTAGTATGGCCACATAATGGACCTACTTTAAAAACAGTATCTAATCTTTTACCAACAAAATAAGAAGAAGCAACATCTGTTATTGTATTAGAATAAGTGTAAGTAGCTTTAATACATTGGAAATCAGTATCTTGACTCCAAGTTCCACTGGTAGTCATATCTCTATCGCTAATTATTAATTCCGGAGAATTGATACCTTTTAAATAAGGATATCCCTTTCTATCTATTCCCCATTCATAACCATAGGTTTCTAATAATTTATCGATAGCGTCTTGATAATATTCTCCAGTATCTACTTGAAATAAATATTCATCATCTTCCCCTTCTCTTTCAATGGCTGTAACATTTCCATAGTTATCTTGTACTGGTAAATAAAGAGGATCTCCTGTAGTATATTTAATCTTATATCCAACAGTAGTACTGTCTAAATTTCTATCAGTATAAATATTTTTATTTAAAAATAAAGATGGGTCAATATAAGAGTTAGTTAAAAATGTATGAAAAACTTTATGCAGTTCCCAACCGTCAAAAGTTCTAGGTTTAGTTTCTCCATTAACATGACTAGGAACTTCAGACATATACCCAGCAGCTATATAATCTATATAGTTAGGAGAGTCTAGGCTATATTGTTCTTTAGTAAAACTCTTAGCATCTAAACACGTAATCTCAATTGTGTCGTTTCCTTCGTTGGAATATTTAATATTAAAACTATCTATAAACCCAGTAAACTTTTGTATTAACTGATTTTGCTGAGGAGAGGCTGTGCTTTTATATCCTTCAAAATATTCTATTAATCTCCAACGTTTTAACTCATAATCATTATTACCATAAATATATCTATTTTTTTTCCATATTCCACCCATGCCAGAAGTATAAGCATCTGCGCTATCAACAAATGGCATAGTAAAAGTAAATTTACTAGAATCTTCTTTTCTAATATTAAGATTAGTTTCTATATACCCAGTTATAGAACTATAACTAATAGGCATCTGAGCAGGTCCCGGATTAGTAGGAGAAGTAACACCTCCAGATAAAACTAATTTCTCTGACATAGAAGGATTATCGTATAGAACTACTAAGCCACTATAGTTATCTTTTGCAACTCTATTACTATATTTTATCTCAAAACCGTTCCAAGTATAATTATTAAGAGTAATAGGGTCAGAAGAAGAAAGTCGTGTATCATTTACTTTTAAAACCATAGGAGCATCGTTTAAAAGATCATTAGACCCATATGTACAAGAATCTATTTGCCCTTCTCCTCCAAAATAAAAAGTATAATCTCCTGTCCCACCATCAGTAGGAATTTTAAAATAACCATTCAGTTTTAAACTCCACCCGGTAAGACCTTCTGGATTAGCTATTTCTGGAGGAAATCCTTCACCATACCATAATTTAACTATACCACTGGGTAAATATCCAGTATAAGCAGTATTGGTATAATCCGGGTTACGATACCATGTAGCTTTAAGACCTAAACTCCTAACAGTATAAATAGTATCTGCATATCTAATAGCAGAAATGGGCTCAGTAAATTTAGATTGATATGGTAGATACCCTGATACTGTAGAAAAATCAGATCGATCAGGACTATCAATTCTTTCTATCACAATTCAATTTTTCCATTTTTATCATGAAATTCGATCCTATATTTAACCGTAAGATCTAATTTCTTCATGATATCTTCAAGTTCTTTAATTTTAATACGAGCCTTTTCTGTTAAACCATATTCATGTCTAAGTAATTGATTTAATCCTTTTTTAATTTCATCCAATAAAGGATTATAAAGGGGAATAATTTTAAGTTTAAAGTTTAAATCCCTATTAGGATTTTTGGTTGTTTGAGATAAAATATAATTTCTCATATCAAACAATGGTGGATCAATTTCATGAATAGTATGATCTTCTATAATATTGTCTAATCTTTCTTTGAGGTCATGCATAATAGATTCTGTTAAACGATGAAATTGAATTGTTTGAGTGACCCTAGCCTCATCTAACTTCCTGTGATAACTACTCATTGTTTTTTCCTTTCCTTTTGAGCTTGATTCATAATACCAAACCCACCTAAGATAATCAATATTAAATTAGTCCCAGCTACAGCGTCTATTACTTGAGATTGCATTAAATTATAAATAATAAATAAACTTGCAGCAGCTAACCATAACTTATGGCTAAATAATTTAGCCACTATTCTACATAATATATCATGCCATCTTGAATCCATTATTCCTCCGGTTGTATAGAAACTTTAACGGCTTCATATCTTGGTTCTCCACTTCGAACCGCATCTATATAACTCTTTTCTACATTTATAATACGACATTTTTTCCAATTATCTGAAACAGGCCAATTTTTATTCATATTGTCTAAATTACCAAAATTAACATATTTCTGCCTACCTATCCACCCTTCTACAGTATTAATTTGCGTGGCAAAACCAGAAGTATCCTCAGCAGAACTTACATAAAAGCCAGACCAAATTAAAGAACGCAAATCGCCATCCCAATTAACTTTCTGCCACACAATTTGTCCATGTAAGGTTCTTACTTCAGTAGTTTTATAATAACCACCACTGCCAGCTTCATAAAAAGTTGGATTTACAGGGAACTCATAAGCCCCCACAGAAGTACCAGTATCATTAAAACGTATATTATATACAGTACTTGTAGGGCTTTCCTCTCCACCTCCTGATGTACCATCAAAAGAAGGGCTAAACCTCCAATAAGCACCGTGGCTAGAAGTCCATCTTCCATAACCCATTAAGGCCTCCATCCTTGAACGCCACTATTTTTCGTCTGTGCTGTATCTAATACAGTAGAATCATTGTTATGATAAAAAATTTGAGTAGCCATTATGCTTCCACCACATTTAGTTTGAACACTGTCTTTATATCTACTCCCATCACTAGGATACCATATTAAATAACAATCATCACCAGCACCCAAGAAATAATATATATCTAAAATTTGTTGGATAATACTATCTTGTATATCAACAGCAGCTACAACAGAAGCTACTGAACCACTCACATTACCTGAAACAGAGCCAACAGAACCATCTACATTACCTGCAACAGATCCAACAGAACCAGTAACAGAGCCAACTGAACCGCTTAAATTACCAGTAATATTACCTGTTAAACTCCAACTTTGAGGATCAGATAAACTATACCCAGTTTTACCTTCATTCCAAAAAGAACTCATACCGTTAAAATCAGATGGTTCCCAATCTCCAGACACATCATTGTCTAAATCTAATTTAGCATCTACTTCCCCACTTGTAATAGTAATAGCCATATCAGCCCAATTGGTAGGAGGATTTTGTCCCAGTATATCATCATCAACATTACCATCAGCTAAAGTTCCTATTACGCTATCTAAATTTATCTTGGCATTAAAAGTGTCGGAGGAATTAGCGTCAAATAAATTATATACATCCAATATTCCCTCTGTAAAAGTAGGAACAGTATCATTCCAAGTAACTATAGTGATATACATTGTATAAGGTAAAGTAATAGTATCTTCCGAATCTAATAGGCCCGGAGTAGTTACAAAGTAAGCACCTTCTTGATCACTTGCTCCTAAAGTATCTACTAAAACATATTGGCAAGTATCATTTAAATCATCAGCATCATACTCATACATACAAAAATCTACGCTAGCATTACTGTGTCTTACAATAACAAAAAAACTATCCGCATCAACATATTGAATTCCGCTAGTATTAGCTGGCAAAGAAATAGGACATAAAAATTGTTCACTAGAATCTTTTACACCTAAATAATAACTATTACCCATTAAAATTGTTGGCATTAATAACAATAATATAATTAATTTTATTTTCATTTTAATCCCTCACTATATCTCTACGTCTTTTATAATTTGTTTCTTCCTCTTCAGAAGAATATTCATAAGCTCCTGCATCCCATGTCCCTACCTTTTCAGTTCTAGTTATATCATAATTATATATCGGACCGCCATTAAAACCGCTACAATTAACGCCTTCATCTATGGCATCATCACCAGATATTAACATCAAAGAATCGTTAGAAGCAGATAAAAATGTACAAGACTTACTCACTTCATCATTCGTATTCTCAGTATAATCTGTTCCAAAGTCTGTACTATCTGTCATATTATAATCAGAATTTTGAGAATAAACAGCCCCAGAAACCCTACCAAAAAACTCTCCACCTTTACAATTCATGAATAAATTATTATAAACCCAAGCTGAATCAGTATCGCTTGCACTTAAATGAACAATTCTCCAATTTGACGCACCGTCTGATTCACAATCATAAAAAGTATTATTAAACAAATACATCGAGTCCATCCCAATGCTAACTGCGCTAGTCCAATAACCAGAAGACCTAAATCCGATAAAAATACAATTGTATATAGAAATATAACGAGAATTTAAATTAGCAGTAATCATTTGCCCAGTAGAATCAGTTCCTTTAACGCTATCAGCATACATAAAAATACAATTTTCTATTTCAAATCTATTACTATCCCCCGCATTTCCACTAATATATTGGAGAAGTTCTCCATCTTTAGTATTCCTAAAAACTATTCCGTCAAACCATATAGAACTTTCCCAAACTTGATGCAAATAACTATCAAATCCAGCAACAACACGAAAGCATTTTTCACAATAAGGATCACCACCATGAAAAGCTTCGTTAATAGTTTTTATTTTAATCCAATTGTCAGCCTGCATTTCAGCAGAACTACGTGATATAGTAGATGCAGAAGTTGGGTTATCCCACTCCCCATCTAACAAAACAGTAATAGCTGAATCTCCATCAAACGTAGCATCAATTGCCTCATGTACGGCAGTATAATAATTTTCAAAACAACGATAACTTCCCCCATTATTAGTGCACACATTACCATCATCATCTCCACCATCAACTACAGCAGATGTATCTTCAAAAACATAAAAAGTATCATAAGCAGTTTGAGCAAAAGATGAAACTGTAAAAAGCAAAAGAAAAATTATAATTAATTTTATTTTCATTTTCTCCACCATCTTATTATTTTACAAGGTATCCCTGCTCCTTCTAATTTAATAGTATCCTGACCATCCCAATCATTATGTATATTTATCGCATCTATTGTATCTGTGATACCATCATATGAAGCTATAAATTTATAATTTAAATAATTTGTATCTATTATACTACACTCTTTTGCACTATTATTATCCCAAAAATAAAATGCTGGCAAGGTATCAAAATAAACACCAATACCATTAGTAACTCCAGTGTTCCATTCACCTTGATTATTTTCAATCGTAATATTAGCCCCACTTATTCCTTCGTCTGCATCATTAGTCACTAATAAAGCAAGGGTATATCCTATGTACATATTTCTACCTGTACAAGTGTCGCATGGTCCTGAAACAGCAAAAGTTCCCCATGTTAAAGTGGTATCTCCATCATTTTGAAATGTTGGATTTATTACCCAATTATCAGTGGCATGTCCACGCCATGCCCCTATTCCAAACGTAAAAGTAGCGTCATCACAATCATGTTTAGTGTTAACATTAAATGTTTCATCATATGTATAAATATGAGATGCAGAATGTGTAGAGGCTGCACTATTCCCGTAACTATAAACATGTTCATGCGAATAATAATTATTACCAGAAATTGTTATATTAGATATATCTTGACTCCAAAGCTTTAAAGAAATCAAATCCACCTCATCATCAGGACCATTTTGCCATTGTATTGTATCATATGCCCCATCCGTAGTATCTCCTCTACAAAAAGACACACAATAAAGAGTAACTTCTCCAGTATCAGTTACTAAAGAGTCTATCCTAACTGATTTAACAATATTGTCTATAAATTGAATATATTGTGTTGCACTATCAAAATGTAATCTAACTGCTTCACCAGTGGGAGAAATGTATCCGGTATTGTCGTCTTTATCTGCATAAACACTAATCTCATTATCTCTTATAATTACATGTTGTTGCTGCAATTCTGTATTACCCTCAGGCCATCTAAAATAAAATCCAACACCTTTTTCATCATTCCCTGCACTAGCAACACACGCAGCATGTATTTCATTACTGTCAATTATAACTTCTGTCTCAAGTACTCCTCTAGCACCTTGACAAATAATACCTTGTCCACCACCATGAGAAGTCCCGTATGTAATATAATTATTTCTAATTATACTCCCACCTCTTACTCCATACAATTCTATAGCAAAAGGGTCGCCATAATTTGCGTCTACATTTACGTCTACAGATAAAGAACAACTTTCTATTCTTACCAAAGAAAGAGTATCATCGCCAAGCACCCTTATACAAGCATGAGGAGCGTTAAAAATATTAGTATTAGTAATAGATAAAACAGTATCGGTATTAGTAGTATTATTAGATGCCCTAACTACAGCTAACGGAACTCCTGATCTAGAGCTCTGGCTATCACAAGTAGAAACAAAATCACAATCTGTAATTCTCAACATCCTACCACCATTACCCGGAGAATTATTAACATCTACAACATTAGCACCAGCAACTCCATCAGATACACCTGTTATATCTGCATACACATCGTCTATCCAAACACTGTCAGGTTGCCAAAACTCCATTGAAGTACAATTATTAGTACCGCTCCCACCTTGATGTAATATAACAACATCTGAAATAGAAACCTCATTAGATCCCCATTTTCCTAAAATTGCATATACTAAATCGTCCTGATCAGTATTCCATTTAATAGTATCAGACCTATTTCCATTATAACCTTGAATTTGTATATTGTCATAATTGTCGAGATCAACAGCAGTATCATCGAAAGTTAAAGTACCATCTATAAAAATTAATAAACTATTTTGTGATACATGATATGTCCCACCATCGGAATCAGAAGTTAGTATTACAGTGTCGCTCCACTCATCGTCCCATAAATTAGTATTTGGTGCCCCACCCAATGGCGCATAGGCTCCCATATATGAAGGCCATTCACCGCCTCGGCCAGATGTTGCACAGGGAGAAGATGCGTTTATTTTTAGGAAATCATCGCTCGATGTGTTGGTGCTTAAAAACTCCGGATCATCCCAGATAGAATTAGAATCAATATTATTATTATTGATATGCTCCTGTAATGTATAAGGCGTTTCCTTCCATGATACTACATGACTATCATTATTCTCGGAATACCATAAATTATAATCACAGTAATCGAATAAATGCGTATTGTCTCTTACTCTTAACGGGCCGTGATTGGCAGCAGCAGACATATCACAACTATCTACAATATTATTAAAATAAGTAGCACCAAAAGTACCCCACCCCTCACCGTATCCCATAGAAAAACCGCCCGCAGAACAATTCCAAATAGTATTATTATAAATAACCGCCCCCTGAGTACTGTCCGAACCGCCCGCATCACAGGTGCTGGTTTCACAGGTATTAGTAATGCCTATGGCTACATCCCAAATAACATTATAGCATATCGTATCATCATCACACATGCTCTCATGAGTTATTCCTTCATGCCCGTCATAAATCGTATTACTGTCAATCCTGTTACCATCACAACTATTTTTCAAGGCAACACCTCGTCCACCCGAATGCCCATGTATGGTATTGTTTCTTATTAAACTTGTTTTTAATCCGTAACAGTGTATCCCACCGGCATTGTGTGGCTCGCCCATTGCCGGATAGCTTTTATTATTCTCAAAAATATGGTTATGTAATATGTAGTTCCCGTCACAATCGTAGGTGTCCCAACCACCGGATATATAGATGCCGCCCCCATTATCGCCCTCGCCTCCTTGATAGTTGGAATCAATTTGACAATATTGAATAGTGGTGCTATCCATATAGCGAGCTATAAATCCTGCCATAAAACAATTCGTGAATCTTAAAGAATCGAAAACGAGATGCGAGCTGTTATAAACAAGGACACCCCGCCTTGTCCATGACGAATCAACTCCCCCATCACCTCTAATAACTGGCATTGTCGAATCGGGATAATTAGTAATTACTATTGGTTGGCTTGCCGTCCCTTGTACTGAATCAAATATCCATACGTAATTATAGTTATTGAAATCAACATGAATATCAGAAGCCGTAACGGTTTCGTTCCATTTGCCCCCCATAATAAAAAGCGTATCTCCTGCGCCCAAGCTATCGATTATTGTATTTAAATGCTCCTGTGCCGTCTCTGGTGTCCAGCCATTATCACTATCAGAACCGTCGTTACCAACATACCAGCTATGATCATTTCCCAATGGCTCATAAGCTCCCATATACGAAGGCCAACCATCACCCCGCCCAGATGTTGCGCATGGGGAAGTACCGTCTATTTTTAGAAAATTTTCGCTCGACGTATCAACACTTAAAAATTCTGGATCATCCCAGATGGAGTTAGAATCTAAATCATAGCCTACAGCTTCACTGTAATCAACTGCCTGATGTTCAGAAAGAGTTAGAAAATTGGGCGAGGAACTGTGATCTTTCCATGTAATAACCGTATCTTCATTGGCATCCAATCCATAATAAGAATTATAATTCCAGTAGTCTACGGTTTGTCCGGTATCATAAAAAACAACTACATTAAAATGGTCATAGCCGCTTCCCGCCACATCTACATAATGGCATATATTGTTAAATACCACTAATTCCGTGGCTGGCTGTGTGCTTGTATTAGAAAATGTATTGCCAACTCCGACGCTTATCCCCCTTTTGCCGTCATATATGGTATTATTATAAATAGTATTTGTGTCACTTGACCCGGTTACGCCATAGGTGTACTGATATATTGCTTTATCAATATCATAAAATACGTTATAACAAACTGTGTTTGTGTCACTGCTTCCAGCAAAAGACACTCCTGCATAGCCATCATAGATGGTGTTGCTGTCTATCCAATTATGGTCATTCTGAGCTTTCATCCTTATCGCACTTCCACCCGAATGACCATATATAGTATTACCCCTAATAACTGAATGATCTATATTATAACCAAGTATTCCACACCCATTAGTACAACCATCACGATTATTGTGAAAAATCAAATTGTGCTGTATCGTACAAGCATAATTGACCCAGCTATCGTTTGCGGGAGAACCCGCCGAATAAATACCACCGCCATTTTTTTCACAATCTAAAATAAAGTTGCTATCCATTTGGCAATTTTGAATTGTAACCGTATCTGCATTCCGAAGGCAAAACCCTCCGATATAACACTTAGTAGCCCTTAATGAATCAAAAATAATATTGCTGGAATTACAGACAACAATACCATATCGTGTCCAATTAGAATCAGCACCCTTGCCCCCATCTCCCCATATTTCGGGCATGGTAGAATCCGAATAATTGCGGATAACAATGGGGTTCTCCTCTGTGCCATGCAAATTATATACCGCCCAAGCAACAGTAGAAAATTGCTCACAACTGGAAGCATTTGTTTCTCTGTACGTCCCACCCATGATATACAAAGTATCGCCAGCACTCAGACTATTAAGTATTCCACCATTCAATGTCTGCTTTGGCGTCTCTGGTGTCCAGCCATTATCACTATCAGAACCGTCATTACCAACATACCAACTATGATCGTTTTCTAATGGCTCAAACGCCCCCATGTATGAAGGCCAATCACCGCCCCGCCCTGACGTGGCACAGGGAGAAGTATCGTCTATTTTTAGATAATTTTCGCTCGACCTATCAACACTTAAAAATTCTGGATCATCCCAGATTGAATTTTCATCCAGACTATTATTGGTAACATGTTCCGACAACTGATACGATGTGCCGTCCCATCTAACCACGTCACTATCAGTCGCAGACTGACCATAGTAAAGGTTGTAGTCATGAATATCAAAAGTCTGACCCCTGTCATCATAGATTAACGGTGCCCTATAGGTATCAAAATCTATATCTGAAACTATATTGTTAAAACAATTTATGCTTGTATTATAGGAAGTAGATGCATTGCCGGCACCACTCAAACCCCACCCAATACCCTGATAGCCTAATGTGTCCCCATAAATAGTATTATTATAAAATAAATTTGAATCATTAGTGCCACTATTGTAATGGTAATTACTATATCCCAATTTTACAGCATATATAACATTATAACAAAAAGTATTTGAATCAGCGTTAGCCCCAATTTCAATACCAGAATATCCATCGTGAAGAATATTACTGTCCACCTGATTATGATTGTTGCCCCAATTTTTTAATCTTATGGCTCCACCGCCCACATGACCATGAATGTTATTACCCCTGATTATACCATACTCAAATCCATGCCCGTGTATTCCACCAGCATTTGCCTGAGCCTGAAACGATGCATCATATTTATTGTCAAATATATGGTTGTTTAAAATCTGACATCCATAATTATGTTGCGTAGATTCAAAACCTGCAATGTGGATACCCCCCCCGTTATCTCCGCTGTCCCGAATATAATTTGAGTCAATCTGGCAATTTTGTATAATTATCGAGTCGGCACCTCTTAGCATAATTCCAGAATGCAAACAATGTGTGATCCTCAACGAATCCAGAACTATATGCTTAGATTCATAAAAGGTGACACCCCATCTTGTCCAATTAGAATCATTGGGGCCATCACCCCAAATTTCCGGGAATGTGCCGGGCTGGTTTCTAATTACAATAGGACTTTCAGCCGTGCCTTCCATACCAAGCAAATTTAAAACACAGGCGGGTATATAATCCGGGCTGTCATCGGGGTCTTCGCTTTCATGCCAAGTACCGCCCATGACATACAAAGTATCGCCGGCACTCAGACTATTAAGTATTCCACCATTCAATGTCTGCTTTGGCGTTTCCGGTGTCCAGCCGTTATTGTCGTCATCACCGTCGTTACTAACATACCAACTATGATCATTTCCCAATGGCTCATAAGCTCCCATATACGTAGGCCAATCACCGCCACGACCCGATGTGGCACAGGGGGAAGAGGTATAAATTTTTAAAAAGTTTTCATTTGATGAATCAGTACTTAAAAACTCAGGATCACCCCATATTGAATTTTCATCAATGCTAAGATTAGAGGACCATTCAGCCAAGGTGTATACATCCATATTATTATAATATGGAATAGTATCTACTGTTAACGGGTCAACTTCTGTAGTATCATATTTAACAGCCAAGGTATCATATCTGATTAGATCAGTACTTGCCGAATCCTCACCAAACCAAGAATTGTAATCCCAAATTGTAAAAGTTTGTCCATTATCAGCCCATATAAAAGTACCATAATAAGGCCATCCCACAGTATTTGGATCAGGAGCATCATAAATAATATTATTAAAAAATTCAAAGTCTTTCAGAGTATCTACACTTATATCTTCAGAATCATTTGCAACACCGAGCGATACTCCACGACTTGAGCAATTATAAATTGTATTATTATAAAATGAATTTTCTGAAATATATGGATCCTCCCCATAATAGGCTAAGGCAGAAGAATACGTATATATGTATAGTCCTTTTGAGCAATTGTAAATCGTATTAAAGCAAACAGTATTCGTATCAGTAGTAAATTTAATCTCTACACCAACACCGCCATCATGTAAGATATTGCTATCAACTTGATTACCATAACATCGCCACCCTTTAAATCTTAATTCACCACCACCTACGTGCCCGTGTATATGATTTCCCCTAACTATACCATATTGCATTCCGAGAAACAATATTCCGTCGTTGTTAGTTGTGGCAATAGAAGGTGGAATTTCAAGCGTATCTCCCGGCGATGAATAAGGATCATATAGTCGATACGTGTTATCAAAAATATGATTATATAAATACTGACATCCTTGACTTTGCCAACCTCCATCCCCCGAATGGCTATATAAACCTCCACCGTTTGAACCATTATCTCTGATGTAATTAGAATCAAGCTGACAGTTTTTGATTATCACCGTATCACAATCTCTTGTCATTATGCCATGATTATAACAGTGCGTAAATCGCAACGAATCAATAATTACATGGCTACTATGACATATAAGCGCACCAGCAACACTCCAATTATTAATAGTATCTTCGTCGGGGATTTCATCAGTCAAAAAATCATGATCGCCCCAAAATTCGGGAAACGTACCGGGGTAATTTCTAATAACGGCGGGACTATCTGCATGAAAATCTTTATCGTATATATCTAATACAGTTCCCCTTGATGTCCACCATGTAGCTGCACTTGTATCCGACTCTGCCCATTTGCCAGCCCCTATGTATAGCGTATCCCCATTTGTAAGGCTGTCTATTATTCTACTACCTTTAAAAGTCAAAACAGCAGTTTCATAAGTCCAGCCATTGTTGGAATCAGAACCGGTTTTAGATATATACCAACTATGATCATTCTGCGCTGATGCTACTAATGGTAGAAACGATATAAAAAACATTAAAAATATTTTCTTCATAAATTCACCAACTATTTTTGTATAGAATTTTTATATTCTAAGACTAAACTATCAGGATTGAGATTATTAAATAAAATGATTTTATTAAAATTCTCATTCATCATATTAATTTGCTTTTTAAATTCAGACCTATATCGAACAATTGTATCGGATTTGCCTTCACTATAACCATCCTCATACCCTGATTCCCATCCAAATCCATGTCCATATCCAAAAGCTACTAAAACCATCAAAATCCAAAAAAAAGAAATTCCTGCGATATGGGCCAAATCTAATTTTCTAAATTTCTTTTCATCATTGTTGCTCATTTATTCCTCTGGCTGTATTATTAAACCAACATTATCATATTCTAAATAGCCACTACGATTAGCACCTGAATATGATTTTATAACATTCATAATTCTACACTTCTTCCAATTGGCAGTAGAAGTCTCAGACTCAGAAGGCCAATTAGAATTTAAATCTTCTAAAGAATTAAACTGTACATATTTAATATTACCTATCCAGCTTTCCATCTCTGAAACCTGATCAGCAAATCCATCCTTACTATAAGCACTATCTACTAATAATCCACTCCAAGTTAATATACGAGGAGTATTTTGTATTTTGCTACGTTGCCAAGAAGAAGCCCCATGCAATATTTTAATATCAGATAAATTATAATAAGGGCCCCCAGCATCATAAAAAACAGGGTTTATAGGTAAAATATAAGCACCATTAGAAGTAGCTGTATCATTAAATTGTATATTAGTCAATTTCTTCTAACTCCTCTAATTTCATATATTTAGAAGATTCATCAGAACGCTCAAACTTACCGCTTGTCCATTCCCAACCAGTTTGTGGAAATGTATAATGCCTATAATAATACGGCAAACTATACGGAATATATTGTACAGGAATTACCTCAGGAATATTATCATAATTCGTAATAAAATGATCAACAAATACTTTTTTAAATTCATTTGTTTCTACGTCTGCTAAAATAACATAATCATCAAACCATTTAATTACATTAAAAAATCTTCCAGATTTCTTGTTTTTTGCTTTTACTAACATAACCTCTCCTAATTTATACGATTTTTATATCTACTACCTGATCTACGAATGTCTACACCATAATCTTTAAGAGCATTCACAAACCCAGTAGCTTGTGATTGTGAATCACCACCATTTATATTTAAATTACTAATACTTACTGTAGCAACTGCCCCACCACCAATAGAAGGAACTGTATAATTAACAGGAGCATTTATCACCATCTTAGACAATTCTTCCAAAGCTTTTGTATTTGCTTGCACAGCATCAGTATTCTTAGTAATCGATCTTCTTAGTTCTTCTTCTTCACTACCAATTAACCAACCCAAAGCACCCCCAGCTAATCCTCCTAATAAAGCACCCACTGGGCCACCAAATTCACCTAGTCCTAAACCAGAAGCCAACCATTGTTCTCCAGCAGCAGCACCAAATGTAGACCCAAGCTGACCCCCTATGGCACTCTCTGGACGACTACTTATTAAAGAACCAGCAATTTGACCAGCTAAAATAGATCCAGCTATTAACATTTCTCTTTTAATGCTTTGGCCAGCAATATCTCCACCCTTTTTCATTCCCTCTACCATAGGAGGATGCCAATCTGAAGCAGTCCCTATATCAATTTTAACTAAAGAGTCTGAAATATTCTGAGCTATTCTGTCTGTTAAGCCTTTCCAAACACTTTCAGAAAGACCGGAAAAAGCATTAGCTATAGCATCCCCTATAGTTCTCCACCAAGAAGCCATTCTCTCTAATTCTTTATTAACTTCTCTAACTCTTCTTTGGGCCTCATAAATAGCTTCTTCTTGCCCAGTTTTAATAGCTTCTGCTAATTCATCTTCAGCCTCTATCAAATCTTCCTTTAAATCAAAAGCATTCTCTCTAATTTTAATAATAGATTTAGGCAAAGATTCTAAAATCTCTCCTACGGCACTAGTAACATTAGATTTAATAGTAAGTGGCAATTCGTACAATTCTTGTATTTGTGCCTTTTTTAAATCAACACCTAATTTTATTATAGACTTGTCTATACTTTTAATAACATCCTCAGTAGTTTTATAATTATAATGTCCTTCACTTAGAGTTTCTAAATAATCTTCGTAATATTTTTTTAATTTTAAAAGTTCTTTTTGTTGATACATAAGACCAGCAGATTGCCTATTATATGCTTCAGAAATAACAGAAACATTAGTCTTTGTTAATGCCAACTGTTCCTCATATTGATTTTGTAATATATCTCTACTTTGGTCAATAGTATCTAATATTTGCGTATAAAAAGAAATTTGAGCTTTTAAAATTGGCAACATTTTAGAAGAAATTATTTGAGCCTCTTTTAAGCCATTAGAATATTCTTTTATGCTAGCAATAATGTTTCTACGATCATTAGCTTCAGGATCGGTCAAAATATCTTTAGAGTTTAATTTATCTAATTCTGCATTCGCTAAAGCCAATTGTGATTCAAAATTAGCAATACTTTTAATAATGTCTTTATACTGTTTTTGTCTTCTTCTTAACAAATCAGAATATGCATCTTTTACATCATTTCCAGATATAGAAAAAGACATTTTATCAAACGCTTCTGACGTTGTAGTAGCTTCAAAAGTTAATTTTTTTAATTTATTTAAATTACGCTCCACAAAATTTTCTGCCTCTTCAGTAGCGGTCTTAAAAGCCGTACCCACAGCATTAGCAGCCTCAGAAGACAAACCCAAAACCCCCAACATAGCAGAAATTAATTGTCTTTGCCTATCCCAACTTGTCTCTAATTCAGATAAAGTTTCCTTTTGTTTATTTAAACTCTCTTCCTCTTCTTCTAAGTTTTTAATAATACTTTTGTACTCATTCCTTTTTTTAATATTCGCCAAACTAATCTTCCCAGACTCTTTTTCCGTTATATTAATTTCATTTAATTTTTTTCTATAACTTTCCAAACTCTTTTCTACCCAAATTAAATCCAGCACTACTTTTCTTTGTCTACTAACCTCCTTATTAGTCTCCTCAAAAATTTCTTTAGCAGATTCAATTGTAGCATTTTTTGTAGATGGAGAAAATTCTGCTTGAAATTCAAATTCTATTTTTTCTTTTCTGAATCTAATTAGGTCTTCCTGTTCTTTTTTAAGATCTTTAAAAGCTTCAGTTAAAGAATCACTAGAAGAACTAGCAAATTCCAAACTTTCTCCCATTTCGTCAAATAACCAAGTAAGATTTTGGCTATCTTTAGAAAGTTCTACATTAATATTCCTAATTCTTTCGGCCGTATCAGAATATTCTTTGCCACCCTCTTTCAAAGATTTTAACTGTTTAATTAATTCATCTCTTTTTTCAATAAGTTCATCAGTAGCTTTTAGCTGTTCTTTAGAACCCTCATAAGCAGAAAGTAATGCCGAACCGCTAATAGATTCACTAATTTTATTAAAATCTTCTACACTTTTTCTAAAAACACCAAATGCCTCAGCAATTCCATAAATAATAGTAGCTATCCCAGAAATAATTAAAAACCATCCAGTTGCAGATTTTAAAACATTTAAAGCAATGGTAGTTTTAGCAGCTTGAACTTTTAATCCTTCTAACGCTAAATCTAATTTAAAAGTACTAGCAACACTTTTAGCAGCTTCAATACTAAACAATTTCAAAGCGGGAATCAAACCAGCTTTAACTAAAAATCTTACAGCTATACCTCCAGCCTTCAACGCTACAAAAGTACCAACCAAAATGGATAATCCAGCAACTAGCCTACTAATTAACTTATTATTCATTATATACTGAAATGCTTCAGCAATTCCACGAACAGCCATAATAACCGGGGTAAAGGCTGCTCCGAATTTTTCAGCAGCCTGACTCAAAGCAGCAAAAGTTTGCTCAAATTGCTTTTTAAACGTTTGAACCTCATATTGATTAGCTTGAATAGCATCACCAAAAGCAGCCTGAGAATCAGCAGTTGCTTTAGTAGCAACTTCAAAATTATTCATTAAAGCAATAAAATCAACATATCTACGAATGCCAGCACCAGTTTGTGCTATATTATATTGTTGTTCTGACGTAAGAGAGTCCCATTTTGCAGCTAAGTCAGTAAGAACTTCTCCTAAAGGCCTTAATTCATTTTCACTTCTATAAGCAGCAATCCCTAATTCCTGTAATACTTGAACAGTTTCTTCTCTAGGTAGTCGGGCAAAAATAGTTTTAAGAGACATGCCTACTTCTCTGCCAGTTTTACGAGTAACGGCAGCAATAGCAGCAACCATACCTATTTGTTCATCTATACTAACGCCCATTGATGTAGCAGCAGCACCAACAGCTTTCATTGAATTTGCTAAATCTAAAGCCGTTACAGGATAATTTTGTTGCACCCTAATCCACTTGTCAATAATATTAGTTAAACCAGAAGTCTCAACTCCATAAGTAAAAATAGCAGCAGTTAAATCTTCTGTAACTTCTACAGCATCCGCTTGCAACGCATTAGCAGCTAAAAGAGTAGCATTAGTAGCATTAATAACATCTTGATTTCGTAAACCCGTTTGTGCCCAAATTTTATAACCTTTAATTACATCATCAATTGATTGTCCAAAAGTACGAGCCATATCAAAAGAAGAATCTTTAATACTTTCTAGTTGGTCAGCAGTAGGCTGAATAACCTTGGCAACTTGAGCTAATTCATATTGAGTAGAAATAAAAGTTCTTATAGAAGTTTTATAAGCTTCAAAAGCTTTTTGCATAGCATAAAATGAAACTCTATATCTAATCAGCTTTCCAATAGCTATATCTAGTCTGTCATCAAATTCTTGTTGCGCCCTCTTTGCAGAAGTCATTGCATATTTATGATCTGCTATAGCATTATTAGCCTGATTAAAATTGCCTTCCATACCTTTTAAGCTAGATCTTAAATTACCAATATTAGCCTGTAAACCCTTATATTCATTAGAAATTTCTTTAGTTTGAGCCGATCCCTTTTGCATATATTGAGCATATTTATCTTGTTCTTTTTCTAAAGATTTTAAGGCCCCCCTTAGCTGTTTAACAGAATTAACATATTTCTCATTCCCAATTTCAGCTAATTTAGTATTTTTAGCTATCAAATTTAACTTTTCAGCTACTTGACTATAGCCAGCTACTTGACTAGGTTTACCAAACTTGCCAGACTCATCAACAGTTCCACCAGAACCAATAGTTCCAGCAGTAGCAAACACCTTCATTCTTTGAGGCGTAAGCCTACCTTCTGAAATAGCCTTATTTAAATTTTCTTCAGTTAATGCAACAACTTGTTGAGTTAAAGGAGTAGTATCTACAGATTTGGCTTCACCAACAGTATATTTATCAGGGTGTATCTTTTCTTTATTAAGCTGATCTTCTATATTTTTAGTAGTTTGTTTAGCTGTTTTCTTAGAAGAATCTTTAGCATTAATATCTAATTCTATATTACCAGCTTTTTCTAATTTATCAAGGGCTTTTTGAATCTCTTCAATTTGATTAATAAGACGTTGAACACCCTCAATAGTGGATAATAATTTAAAATTAAAATTTTCGTCAGCCAAGAGTAATCCCCTGTTTTTGATGTTGTCTCATACTATTTGCCCTTAAAGAATCCTTCGCTTTTTTCAATTTCTTAGATTCTCGAACAAAGCTATCAACTAGAACATCATATCTCATATCCTCTTCTGATGGTCTTTCATTCTCTTCTTTTTGGTAGATATTGTAATAGTATTTAAACCATTGGGATAATCCTAACTGATTTACATTCCACCTACTTACGTCCTTTTCAAATACATTTGTTTTAAAATCCAAACAAAGAACAAATGTACTATACCATTTATAATCTCTTGCTAATTTTCTAAGTTCTCTTCCCCCTGAGTCTCCTCAGGGGGCTTCTGAAGTACCTCCTTGGAAATACCTCTCCAAAAAACCATTGCTTCTCTTAATAGCTCCTGAAAAATATTTCCATTATGAGAAAAATCTTCTCTTAAACTTTCGCTGGTCCATACAGGAATCCATTTATCATCTACTTTATGTTTTACACAATATATAAGTTGAATTTCTATAACATGAAAATGAGCCAAAGATTCAACAGACTGTGCATAATATTTATATCTAGTAGTATGCTTACGAATTAAAGCTCTTACATCGTCATAATATCTTTCTTTAAGCTTAGATATTCCTTCCTTCTTAATAGGTTTCATTTTATAACGACCTGTTTTCTCAGCCATTACAATTTCTTCTGCCCATTGAGAAGTTATTTCATCATATCTAAAATATTCATCCTCATCTTTCTTAGTCCATGCCCCACGTTTATCTAATACCTCCAACATTTCTTCCCAAGTTTTATATTTTTCATCAAAAAGTAATTCATTAAATTTTTCATTATAAGCCTTACTAACAATAGTATCTTCCTTATTAGAAGGATGGTATATTCTTAACACTTTCTTTTCAAACTCAGGTTTGTCACTTATCTGAAACTTAACCTCAATCTCCTTATAATCTTGATAAATTTGTTCTTCAGCATTAGTTAGCCATTGTTTATTATCTAAAATGTCTGGATTAATTTTAGATTCAGCCAAATCCATCTCATCAGGGGCTTCAGTAACTTTCTTTTCTTCAGCCATACCTTACCTCCAAAAAATAAGGGGAGGGAGGACCCTCCCCTTTTATTTATTAACTATTAGGATCAACTCCAGTAGGAGTAATATAAATATTGTCCGTCTTAAAATTAATCTCAATCGTACTATCACTACCGGTAGCGAAACTTTCAGCATCTCCAGTAATTGTACAATTACTTAATTTAATAGTAGCAGTTTTGTCACCGTCAGCTTTAGTCTCGGTTTTATAAGCCTCAATCTGTAAGTTCACCGACTCTTGATACATACCATCATGAACAATATCCAGACTAGTATTAGCGGTTCCGCAAATAACAGTCAACACTTCTAAATCACTGGCTAAAAGACTAATAGTTCCAGTAACTTCTACAGGAGTTTTACGTTCCGTAGCAAACGCATACTTGTCACCCAACTGAAATTTATCTTCGGTTTCGGGAGCAACATTAAATGTTATACTTTGTACACGCTCAAATGTCCCGGCAGCCTCCACATTAGATTTACTAGCATAAGCTGAATTCCAAAGGAAAAACTTGAAATATTGCCTAGCCAGACCACCAAGAGAATTAGAGTCATGACTATGGCCAATATCAGTATAATCTTCCTCTCCACTACCATCAGTAACAGGACCAGAAGCACTATAACCATTATGTTTATAAAGTATAGTTACCTTCTCAGAGTTAGAAGCATCAGAAGTATCTCCCCAAGGTGTAGACTTCCAAGACAAACTATTCTGTCTGCTAAGTTGAAAACCATGATGATCATCATTCGCATTATGGGTAACAATATCCCAATCATCTACATTATTTATAAATGCAGTATGACGATCAATAAAAATTCCAATAACAGTACATCCATTAGGAAAACCAGCAGTGTTAACAGTAAATGCTTGAGCAGTTCCTTCAACCCCATTTGGACTAAATGTACTAATTTCATTATTTCTCAAAACATATGCCTTAATACTATCATATTCATTCATAAAATAATATTTTTGACTACCGGACAAAGTATAACTTAACTTGGCACTGCCATTTACATCAAATGAACCACTAAATCCAGTCATAGCTAAACGATGTAATAAAATAGTCCTTAGAATAGAATTATCTTGAGAATCAGCAACGGGAACTAAAAGGTCCGCATATGCATTTAAAATATCCAAATGATTCAAAGGTCTATAAATGCTATTAGCGGTAGTAAAAGAGTCCATAAACACGCCAGTTCTAGAATCTTCAACACCATAAGTATTTAACTGATAAGGAATAACTTTATCCATCAATAAAGCCATATTATCTACAGAACCAATAAAATTCTCCTCGATAGTCACCGAAAACGATGGGTTTTGAGGAATTGTTTGCACAATTCCAGTATCACCCATTTGATACATATCCTCAGTACCATAATCTGCTGTGATATTAATTGACTGAATCCTAGTCAAAGGCAAGCCATCACAATAGGGAGGTACATAAGAATAATTTATATACTCTTGTTTTGCCATATTTTATTCCTCCATTTATTTAAGACATCCCGACTTCAATCTGAAATCTTACAACGCCTTCGTAATTTTCTAATTTATCTTTTTTATATATAGGAACAGAAAACATATCGCTTTCTCCATTATTAATTATTAATTTTCCAGCCGAACTTAAGCCGCTATAATCTCCTACAACACTAGGTTCCGCACTAGACATATCATAAAAAGTTTTTACTGTTTCATTCAATTGATCCCATAAAAGATCCAAAATTTGTATTATTTGAGACCTAGAAGGTCCCACGACAAAAACATAAAATAAATTAACTTGCCGAGCTTTACTACCTAGTTGAAATGGCTTAGAAACCATAGGTCCTAATTGCACTCCTAACATAGGTTTTACCCTATATGTATCCTCATTATTAGGATACGATAAATCTATAGAATATTCCGAAGAAGAATAACCATTATCTTCTAAAATATCTTTTACATACCAAACCATATTTGGCAAAAGACTTCTTCTAATATCTTTATTTTCCATGAGATTCTACCTTAAGTTGATGAATCTTATTAATAAACCATGTAGCAAACCTAACTCCCATAATCATTCTTAAATAATCTTGTCCAAATAAAACAAAATGCCTAGCTTTAATACCCGGATGATAAATAGTCAAAATTTTAGTTTGATACATATATTCTTCAAACCCAACCTCTGCCTCTGACTTTTTTACAGACCTTAAAATTAATCTATCTCCCCTTTTAGAAGGAGAACTTCTAATTCCTACAATTCTATATGGCTGTTGCCAACTCATCGGAGATAAACCCTCTTCTTGTATTTTAAAATATCCCGGTAAATTACCAGAAGGAATAGCCCCAGCAGAAACTCTATCTCCACTTAACCAGATTTCAATAGGGCCAGACAGCAATTCCCTTAATTTTCCAGTTGATCTCTTAGTCAGTCTGGCCGTTTGATCATATCTCTCCAAAACTTTTCGCTGAGATTCTTTAATGGACCTCTCTAATAAATCATATATATTATCATCACTTTGAAAAATCAATTTTCTCAGTACGCTACCCATATTTCTAGGACATTCAGTTGTTCTAATATTAAGTTTTGCCATATTCGCCCTTAGCAATTTTATCTAAAACAAAAAGACAATTTCTTCCCATATCATTCACATTATCTAAAACAATTTCTCTCATAACTTGTCTATACATTTTAGATACACTACTAGAAACCCCACCTTTAATATAAAAACTTCTTAAAGCTTCTTCTAAGTTTTCCTTTGTTGCTATTTCAAAAATTTTTATAATAGCCTTAGCAAAAGATTCACTAGACATTATTGGAAATTCATCCTCTAAATTATCTAACATAGTTTTAATAGTTTTCTTAGTAATGTGGTCTATATAATTATGCACCCCATCATCAAAATAAATAACATACCGTTCCTTATTATTTTCCATCTTAACATCCTTTCTATTCTCTTTTTATTCTTTCTAAAACAGCCTCACACAAATAAACAGAACCATAATTAACACGATTAACAGACTTAACCTGATAGTCATTATGATCTACTCTTACTCTATCACAATCATCATAATAAGTTAAACCCTCAGCAGAATTAGGATTAACCAACACATCTTCTAAAAAAGAAGTAACCCTAGCTATTCCTTCAGGATAAATATTATATCTATCTTGCGCTTCTGAAATAAATTCACTTCCTATAAATTTTTTAACTACTCCATTTACCCCATAAACTGTATTAGTATACACATATCCGGTTCCACCACAAGTAGAACAAGCAGGATTAAAAGACTCATTAAAAACAGAATCTACACCTCCACAAGAATCACATGTAGTTTTAGTTTGATAATAAATATAAAACCTATGTTGATAATTGTCTAAGTTTCTTCTTATCGTTCTCTCTATTTTATCTCCAAAAGACATAATTACCTTATATATGAATTTCCAGAAGTACCGTCTCCAAAAGTAAATATTCTAGAACCAGTAACTCCAGATAACGCCACCCTCTTTATATCATCTTGTAAATCTTCTTTGGTGGCTCTTAAATATTTATATTGTTCACCGCTACCTTTACTTGGGTCTATAACCATATCTCCAGTTTTAATATATCCGACCTGAGAACTCCTTTCATTCCATTCAGATTCCTTAATCAATAAAAGAGTTTCCAATATTAAAAGATAAGTTAAATCGTCACTTAAATCTTCACTAAAAGTTAAAGTGTCAAACGATATAATTAAAGTAGTGGTAATTCTACTAGAAGTATATTTATAATAATCATACTTTAAATTAACAAATGCAGTATATATAAATCCGGCTATTTCATAATTTTGATACCTATAGTCTGAAGCGTCTATATCTCCTATATATCTTCTTATGTGAGAAATAAAATCATAAGACCTATCATCATCAGTAGGTTGTTCTATAACATTAATATATCTAGGTTTCTTTTGAGAAATTTCCCTACTATTATTAACACCACGAAACCATGCTTCATATAATCCAGTAGCAGTACTTAAAGATGTTGACGCAGTAAAAACATAATAATAAATACCTGTTGCTTCCTTAGTTAAAGCTTGCTCGTCAACAACTTTAGTATCATTAGTATCCCAAATACTTACCGTAGGAGAATCAACATCAACTAAAGCCCCGCTATTCTCATCACGGAAAGTACAATATATAGGCCTAGAAGACCCCAAAATTATTGTATCTAAATTATCATTTCCCATAATATCACCTACATTTATAATACGATTTATAACTTATCAATTTTATATTTAGAATATTTTTTCATTACTTTAGGATTATGCCGACCAACACTATATCTATCTTTTTTATCAATCGATTTATTAATATATGCCAAAACTTCTATAGCGTTATCTATTTCCCCAACAGAAACCCTATTATAAGATGGAGCAGGAATAGTTAAAACGAACCCAGAAGAAAAGGCAACAATAGCTTCTTCAGATGTGTTCATAAAAAATTGAAAACTTTGTTCTTCAGTGCCAACAGCGTCAATAACCAAATAGTCATATTCTGATAAACTCTCATAAGCCTTAGCAACAAATTCTGATATTTCTACAGAGGTTCCCTTCACATGTAAAACTTCATAAAAGGCATCAGAAACTACCCCTTTAGAATAAAGCCCTAAATTATATTCATCTTGAACAACTTCATATATATTAAAAGAAATATTATATGATGAAGAAGCTCCAGCGCTATAACTCATTGCAAAATAAGAAGTTAAATCTGATCTGCCAACACTTTCTAAAGCAATATTAAAATCAACTTCAAAATCTTCTTTAGATTTCACTGCAAAATTTTTCACATCAGAAATATCTTCATAAGAAACAAAAGTGTAAGATAAAGACTCTACCAAAGATTCATATGTTTTTAATTTAAAATAATTGGATAATGAACTATCTTCATATGTTTCTAACATCAAATTAACATAGTCACTTATAGTATTATAAGATTTTAATGTATATTGATTTAAAGAAGAAATTATATTATATGCCCTCAAAATAACTCTATATGGATTACTGCTAGTACTAGCAGAATAACTCATTGTTAAAGGAAAAGATTTATCACTTATTCCAAAAGTCTCCATAGTAGTATACAAAGCCTTAGACAAATCTTCATAAGATTTTATCTTAAGATTAATAGAAGAAGACTTATCTTCATAAACACGTAAAACATATTCAGTAGCTTTAGATATAATATCATCAGAACTAAGAGCAATAAAATTACTATCGGTAATATTCTCTTTAGCTCTTAAGCCAATATTTAAACTTTCTACAGCTTCACTATAAACACGTAAAGCAATCTGATCAGATAAAGACACCTCTTCTTTAGTATGTAAACTCAAATATAACTCTTGCAATAAGTCTTCATATTGCTTTAAAATAATATTATAATCATCAGATTTAGAATTATATATTCTCATAACATTATTAATAAATTTATCTAAACTCTCATACTCTCTCAATGCTAATTTCATATCGTCTAATATATCCGTATGTACCCTCATTATACAATTTATATAATCAGAGACATATTCATAACTTTTCATAGAAACATTATAGACATCCTCTTGTTCTTCATATACCCTCAAAGCAAAAGGAATATCATCAGATAAAACATCATAATCACTTAAACTTAAATTCACATCAACAGATACACTTTCATATGCCGTCAAATTAACATTAATAGAATCTAATAAACTTTCTTTTACTCTCATAACTTCATTAATAGAAGAAATAGACAATTCATAAACTCTTAACGCATATTCAATAGAATCAATCAGTTCCCCATACGCTATCAAACTTAGATTATAAGTTTTAGACAAATCTTCCCTTGACTTTAAACTTATTAAATTATCATCAAGAGTTTCCTCATAAACTCTCATAGCAGTTAAAACATTACCGTCTAAACCTTCATAAGCTCTTAATGTAATATTATAATCATCAGATATGTCTGCTTTCACTCTCATAGAAAATTCAGGGCTATACCACATAATATAATCGCCTATTGTCGCATCAGCCTTAAAAGTCTCTATACCTCTTCCTATAAGAGTAGCATCAGCATAAAATCCCATAGGGGCTACCTCTTCATCTCCTATATCAACTAATAAATCATGAATTCTAGGACATGCCCTAAGGCCCGTAACCGTTCCATAAGTCTCAGTATTACTTACATTTGAGTTTTGCAAATCAACAGCAAAAGAAATATATTTGGAATAAGGATATACTGTACCATTTACTTGATCTTCCCCGCCCAATCCAGTATCTTGTCTTATAAAAGTATGAAACATAAATGCAGTAGATTTAGAAGCTGCACCAACATCACAAATAGTAGCAGTAGCATAAGCAATAACACTATTCTGATTATAAGTATAAGAATTGGCAATATTAAATTTAATATCAACCCAATCTTGAGTCTCATCACTATTATGTATATTGACTGTAGCAGTAAAATATTCTAAATATTGGTGCTCAGAATTATCTTCAGCAAATTCTTTTTTGGCATGACTCACTCCTGAATAAGTAGAAATATGTGTAGATAAAGACCGCATGGTAAAATCAGCACCAGAAATTGCATTTGCTTCGTCCCCAGATTTATCTACTGAATATTCTCCAACAAAATAATCCCACCTTTGTTGGTTAAAGGCTTGAGCATAAACATCAGAAAGGGCAGTCATAGTCCCAACTTCTCTACAAACATATTCCCTATCTATATCCCCATACCAAGATGTCACACCCTTTTCAGTAACATGTATATGAAGGCGATGCATTCCCCCACCGTTTCCTAAACTAATATGAGTTTTATGCCATTCGCCATCCCAATAAGCAATATGCTGAGTATTATTATCTCCCTCCCTATTAAGACCTATCTTAAATCCGTGAGAACTATCAGAATCAACAACCTGTAACCATATAGTATTATCTGTATAAGAATTCATACTATCCCACACTACACCAGAAATAATTACATCAGTAGTATCAGAATCAAAAATTTCTTTCTTTATTAAAGGGTATTTACCAAGATATAACAAAGTTTTAATACTTCTGTCACCAGCATAAGTTCTTGCAGCCTCAGGGGGGGTTACAAACCCTAAAGCTCTTCCAGCAGAAATTGACCAATCGTTAAAACCGTCTAAGCTGTCTTCATATTCAATAGTACTAAAACTGTCATATAAAGGATAAACCGAGCTCATATTACTATTGGGCCAAACGGTTGCGTTCTTATTTCCATAATATAAAAAATAACTTTTATCTGCCGTACTATAATTTGCATTTAAAGATTCTTTTAATTGAAAAGTAACTGTAGAATGTTCCAAATTAGTAAAATTAATAGATCTAGGAACCTCATCTCTGCCATAATATAAGACACAATCTCTCCCATCTATCATAACATTAGATTCACTATCCCAATCGTCTTGGAAATGAAAAATATATTTACCCCTACTATAAACACAATGTATTCTATTATTAATAAGTTTTTTAGCACCAGCAGTAATAGGCCTACCGTAAATATTGTTTCCTTCTATATATCTATAACTCCAAGTATCACCTTGATCATAAGAAATAATCTCAATTAAATCTGAATCGTTAATGTCTTCATCAGAACTATACCGAACCCTAGTTTTTTTAGACAAGCGATTAACGTATGCAGTTTTACCTTCAGAAGTATTTTTAATTCCAAAATGAGCAGAAAGAGCACTCGTCTTGGTCCAAGAGTTTCCATTAGGATGATTATACCATCTATGCGTAAACCTTTGCCAATGTTCTGCATTCCCTAGTGAAAAAACACTAGAATCATAACACACACCATCAACGCTACAAACAAAATAAATACTATTATATGTATCTCCATCTTCCCATTTATTTCTAACAACTCCCTCTATTTCTACCTGATCAATAGTATATAATGGGTCTGTAGTATCATGATCTAAATTTAAAGAATGATCCCCATCAAAAATAATATAAGCTGAAGGTGCACCAGACGTACACTTTAAAATTAGATAATCTGTCTCAAAATTATTAAATTGAGGAATATCATCTAATGCTTCTACCCTGCTTATACCTACATTAGTAGGATATATTCCGTGAGTTTCATCATGTGAATAACTTATAACAGTAGAAGGGACACTATACCAATGTGTACGACTAGCTATAGGAACATAAGATCTCATTACCTTATTTTCATCTTCTAAACCATAACACCCCTGCCTAGTAGTCCTTATTCTTTTATCTATTTGTTGACTTATTTCCCTTAAGGCCCAATTTTCTCCATCGGCAGAAGGTTTTGCTATTAAAAGATCAGCCTCTTCCCACACCCCAGCGTCACGGGTATCAGTTTTACATAGGCCCCATTTTCTACTCAAAAAAACCATAGGCTGCACAGTAGCAATACCATCAGCATGAAATAACTTTAAATCTTGAATAAAATATACATTAGGAGCACGATATTTATATGGCTCAATACCATGTGTATGACCATTGGCAGCAGAAGACAAAATAATAACATTAGGCTCAGTTTCATTATAAGTAATAGGAGAATCATTAGTAAAATATCTATCCGTCCCTCCTAAGTCTGTCCAAGTATAAAAACCCTCATCCTCATCATCTTCATAATCAGAATATAAGTACCACACACCTTGTTGCCAATCTGTTATACTATTTAAAGTATAAGCTAAATGTAGTCTCTTTTTATCTTCATCATATGCAAACCCATATGGATAAATCCTAGTAGGATCATCTCCAGCGTAAGGATAATTCCCAATAACTTGTTCAACATTTGAAGATTCATCTTCATGCTCTTGCCATGTCTCAGCAGTACTATTAATATATTTAAAATGAAATTGATTTTGATCATAACGATAAAAGACATATACTCTATTATTATGAGGAGTAGTTAATGCATTTGGATAGGCAGCATTATAAGTAGCCGTTGATTCAGGAGTCCAAGAAGCTGAACTCATTGTCTCCCCAGAAAAACACCCAACCACTCCCGGAACGCTACTACGCTTATAATATAACGGTCCATTATGAGCACCATAAAAAATATGTACATATCCTTCATTATCAATAGTAATGGTAGGATAATTATGCGTATCGTCAGTACTTCTACAATCCCCCACTAAACAAGCAGTTCCCCATCTATTCTCACCTAAATCCTTAACATTAATAAAAGCTTTTAAACTATTAGAATAACCAGTTTCTTCTTTTCCTATAAATGCCACATATAATTTATTACCATAATAAGCTATAGGATAGTTACCACCACCACTATGTTGTACCCCCTCATTAAAATGAGATTTATCAGTCAACATAGTTCTATTCCCAGTTTGGAAACTAAAATTAACTGTCATTCCAGTAGCAACATAGGCATGAGGTGTTTCAAATAAAATTTCTCTTCTAAAATCATAATTATAATCATGCCAATGTCTTTGAAACCCCCTACAAGAAGACATTTCTGTAGACCAAGGAGAAACGCTAGACTCACCTCCTCCAGCACTGGCAGCAAACTGTATTCTAAAAAAATAAGGAGTATTATTTTTTAAATAAGAACCATCTCCGGTATTATAATAAAAAGGAGCACAAGTGTGGTCACTTCCCACAGTAGCAGATAAAGCTTGCCAACCACTATCCCAAGCAGGAGTTATACCAGTAGTAGTGTCTGTAGCAAAAACACTAGAATTCTCAAAAACCTGTACTCTAGCAGTTCCAACACTTTTATAATAATCATTATTAAATTTTGCTTCAAAATATGGACGCTCATAAGAATTAAAAGTATGAACAGAACCTTCTATCCTCAATGTAGTTGGTGCATTAAAAGTGTAACCACTTGGAGCAGCAGTGTAGTCAACCACTATAGAAACCTGCGTCACTCTTGTATCGCTACCAAATAATACAGTAGTGGCTTCAGCCCCAAATTCTGCGTCTAAAACTTGTTGTTTAGTCCATCCGGACTCTCCGGGACAATTAGAAAATTCTGAACTATACTCGACATATCCTGTAGTAATTGTTTGTGCAGATCCTAAAGACTTAGTACTATCGTACCTACACATTAATTTAATGGTATTATCAAACTTACCACCAGCTCTTTTAATTACAGCATAAACATCAACATGATTAATAGTATCACTATCGCCTATAGCACTTAAAGCATTAGAAGGAATAGTAAAACTATCTGTATCAGTATTTGTCGAAGCAGCATTATAAGTTGTATCGCTATCATGAGGTGTTTCATCCACCATAGCATAATGATCAGTCCCAGAAGAAGGGGACATATCTGTATGATAACCATCTCCATCAGGATAAATTCTAGATGTCTCTGCCATATTTCTTTTCCAATTTTTCTAAAAAAATAATAATTTCATCTATAGATTTTAAAAACATATTATAGTTTTCAATTGGATCTAAACCGTCATGTAAAAGTTTCCCCAAAGGGGTTCCATTACAATTTACTTCTCCGGTTTCTTTGTAAATTGGACAATCCCAACACCCACCATTATAATAAAATTTGCATAAGGGGCAAACAGAAGGATGAATAGTTTTAAAAAACCTTTTTAATAATCGCAAATCTTTTTTTTGTAAATACTCCTTACGTAAAGTCCATACAAATAAAGTATCCTTAATACAGCTTTTAATAGTAGAATTCTCTTTAATGCCTTTTAGTCTATTTATTAATTCTTTCAAATCCAATTTCTTCACCTTTATAATTATATTTTCTATAAAATTTCTCACCATTAATACGATAACCCAGATAATATATTACATTAATAGGATATCTCATAAGATAACTATAGACAGTCCAATAACAAATTGGTTTTGCCCCCATTGGAATATCACAACTAATAGAAGGAAATTCACTATTACTAATTAAAGTTATTCTCTTAGCTTGTCTAGGCGGGTTTTCTGGGTCTACATGTTCCCTTGTCCCCTGTACCATAACATTCTGTTTACGGTTCCAAGTAACTCCATCTAAAAACTCTAACTCCCAATAATAGAGTTTTTCCAAATCTAAAACTTTCATTCCCTCTCCTAATTTTCATTATATCTACCATAAAATAACATTTGGGGCAAATTTCCCCTAGGAGCACCTACTCCTACATGCATTTGCAAAACAAACCAATAAGTTTTATCACCAGCAGAAACCAAAGTCCCACCGTCTGTAGAACAAGGAATAGCCAAATAATCATTCGGACCAAAATAAGATGAACTCATAGGAACATAAGCAACGGTCGACACAAGCGAAGTAGGTCCTCTTTGCTCAACAGGATTAATTGTCCCAGCCATAATATAAACACCAGTAGCGACTACGTCTGCCATAAAATAAACACCAACATTAGAAACAGAATTATCTGGCTCTTGAACAAGTTGATATCTTAACCAATTCTCCCAAGAAACAGCAGTCCCATCAACGGCTGGAACAGGGATAGAATAAGAACTAGTATCAGAACTGTCAGAATTTCCTCCGTCACCATACAAAAAGTACAGGTGTTTACTAGTATCAAACACACTAGATGGAACACCTGTACATTTATAAAGAGTAAAAGATGCAAAGCTCACTATTTACCTCTTAAAAATTTCTTAAAATAATAGACAATATTCCAAAACCCTTTGTCAATAATAGTACAGATTATAGCAGATAAAATTAAAACCCCACATACTATAAAAATCATTTCTTAAACCTATTATAATAATTAATAAAATAGTCTTCTTTTTTAGCGTCTCTACAATAAGTAGAAATAATGCCACGTTTAGAATCTAATTTAATATAAACACGACAACCATTTTCAAAATACGAAATCAATTCATAATAATTTACTAATTTAGCCTTTCCTCCAGATAGTGGTATTTCATGTTGTTCATTTTCTTCTATCATAAAATAAGAAGGATTGCCAGACCCTAACTCATAATCATAAACAGGAAAATTATAACCGTCTTTAAAATTATATACTTCTATATTTTTAATACTTAAATTAAATTTTCCTATATATTTAATTACTTTTCTAAATGGAGGATCCTTTTCTTTAGAACTATATATATCTTTACGAGAAATTTCCTCACCATTAGATAAGATCACTTTCCATTCCATAAAGTCTCCTACGCATATGTTAATGACGTTCTAAAAGTCCCCCATCCACAATGACCAACAGCTTCAGATGATGGAACTGCACTTATTCCTATATAAAATTCATGCCTATAGCTAGTATCAGTTTGATCAGCTAAACTATACTTAGAATCAGAATGCGCTCTACGCCACTCAGTATACCCAGTACTTCTAATTTCGCATATAAACATTTTTGCAAAAGTAAATGGAGTGGTAGCGTCTGAACTAGAAAACCATGCTTGCACATCTGTACACCCAACTTGGCTCAAACTATGATCAAATCTTAAATTAAGCATCCATTCAGGATTAGGGAAACCTCCACCAAAACCACCAGCATTTAAACTAGCAGCATCTTCTGTTATACCACCATTTTCTGGATAAGTAGGTGTAGATGCACCAGATTGGTAAAATATAAATGAATTACTAGTATGTATATCTCCACCAGTACCAGTTCCAATTGATACACAATTTAAAGGAGTAGACTCCTGTAAACCTACATTGGTTCCCTCTATAATCCACAACCCTCTTGCAGTTGCAGTGCGTTTTATATTATTATAGGTTGAATTGCTAGATGAAAAACCAAGGGCTGAGTTATCATTACCCAAGCCTCTTACATAGGCAGTATCACCCTGATTTACAGCAGCTTCGCAAAACCCATATAAAGTTATCTCTGCCATATATTATTCCTCCATTATTCTACAGATTCAATAATTGATCTAGACCTCCTCTCCTGTTCCTTTAAATCGTCAATTCTATCTAAAATAGCAATTAAACTTTTAGACGATAAACCCTCTTCCTTAACAAATAATTTCTTCATTTTTTCTAACAAATAAACATTATCAATTTCTTTAATAGAAACAACAAACTCATCATAATCTAGATGGGCAGTATCACTAATTCTATCTTCACTCCACCCAATAACTTCTTTACCATCGTCAGCAACGCCAGAAATAATATCTCCACCTTCATCAAGTTCAACAAGTTGCCCCATATCTATTAAAGTCATCATTTTCTTTTCTTTACCAACAGGTCTTTTTCTATAAATTTCTTGTCTTTCGGCTTCCGTTATATTATATAAGGTTTCTCCACCTATATCTTCATCCCATTTAAATGTTCTATCAACACCAGAATTATTCCCAACTGTAATATTATTTCCAGAAACATTTTTAAAAATATAAGGAGCCTGCTTTTTTTTAGGTCTACCCGGTCCTTTAACCATACCTTTCTCCTTTGATAATAGAGGGGGCCTAAGCCCCCTCCCTTTAAAGTTATGAACTAATAACTATCCTATAATTCAAATGCTTATCCCAAATACAAAGACCGACTTCTCTACCAAAAGAGATATAGGCCTTACGATTTTCATTCACACCACTAAGAGTAGCAATGGGCCCTCGTTCAGCAAAATTACCAAACTCTTCAGCAGAAATAATCAGAATCTCAGAATCAGGAATAACAGCATAACCACGTACAGGCTTATTCAACGGTCTCACAATTTGTGAACCAGCAGCATTAAGATAAGCCGGAGAGATATTCATCTTCTTACGTTTAATTCCTATAATAGGAACACCACGATAAGCAGGAGCTATACCTTTATTATTCCAAAACATCTCTTTAACACTCTCAGGGAAAATCCCTAAGTCAGCAGTAGAAGTTCCAGAACCATAGCCCCAATCTCTCATATCAGTAAAAACATCCCAACGCCCAACAATAAGCTTAGGATCACTACGGTCACCAACATAATCAAGTCCAGTATCTAACCCAGACTTAGTTATAGCTCCACCAGAAACAGAACCATAATTAGTAGAACCAGAAGAAATTGACTGTTGGATCGATCTCCATTGTAAAGAGATAATACCAGCATCAATGTGCTTCATAGCTTTACGTGCCCTAGTTGCAAGATCAGAATAACGGCCAGCCTTCAGATAATCAATATTACCAGTAACCTTAGAAAACACCTGCGCAAAGACAGGGCTAAAGTTTTCCTTCTGGAGAGCTTGATCTCTGATAACCATTTCACCACTTTCATTTTCTTGCATCCAATAGGCCATAGGCTCATTTTCCCTCTCATACACAGGCATCTCTAAAAGGCCATACATACCATGAGGGTCATTAGGAACAAGAGCCCCTTCGGACATATTAACAATTGTATCATCAGTGTTAATAGAACGGGTAATCAGAGAAGCAACAGCCTGAACAGCTTCATTCACATCAGAATATGAATTAAAGACCTCAGCAAAAGCTTCCTCAGATTCCTTTTTGGAATATTTGGCTTGAGTTTGATTCTCCTCAGCCTTAAACCTATTCTTTAACATCTGAAAAAGTTCTTCTTGAAATTTATCCATAATTTAAATCTCCTTTATACATCTCCTCTAGGGTAAGAAGTAGTATCAAATACATTATGATACCCCTTACCAATACGGTGAGGAATAGACTTTACTTCGGCCCAAGCTGTCTGCATTACACTATCAGAACCATCGTCAGCAGAAGCATTATCAAACGAAATTAACCACCAATTTGCATTAGCCCTTGACTGAGTACCAACACCACTAAAATCATTTCTATTAAATTTAGTACTATCAGTAGTGTCAGTCAACTGGCCATGATTAGCAGAACAATCCACCCATAACATCGGGAAAGGATTAAAATTATTAGCAACATTAACAGCGTTGTCATAACCACCATAATCAGTAGCTTCAGGAGAGGCTAAACCAGTTCTATACTTATAAGTAGAACCAGTTAAATCGCAACGAGTAGTACGATAAGTACCTCCATAGTGACAAACTACCGGATAAGGAGTCGCAGTAATACGATCAGCACCAGTGGCAGAATCAGAATACTCAATTCCGCTAGCAGGAGTAAAGTCAACTAACATATATGCATTAGCAGCCTCCACACTAGTACGAGGAATTGAGACACCTAAATTACCATTAGTATTAAGACGTTTAACAAAAACTGCATCTCCTCTATAGGCAGTAGAGATCGCTTCGGCTTGCAATTGCTCGCCGGGTATAACTACTTCAAACATATATTATCCTCCTTATTTTCTATTAAAATCTTGTTTAAGGGCAGCTATAACGATATCTTCAGGTTTGGGATCTTGATCATCATCGTCATTATCATCCGAATTGGGAACCTGATGACTATTTCCAGCAACACTCCCATCCGGATCAGGATCAGGATCATCTTCTTTATTAACAGAACGAGCCTTTTCAATTAAAGAAATCTGAGCATCAACATACTTCTCAAAATCTTCATCATTCTGACCTTCGCAAGCTTTCACCCACAAAAGAGCATCCTCTTCAAAATCACCCAATTCTTTTTCAGATAACTTCTTAGCTACCGAAATAACTCTCTTATTATAATCTACATTATTCTGAAGCTCATTAATCTTTGCATCTTTATCGGCCACAGTTTTTTCAATCTCTTCTTTATTTTTTATTAAAGTATCGATTTCATTAGCTTTAGCTTCAATCTCTCCTTTAAGCTCCTCCATAGTAGAAGCATTTTCAGACTTAGCTTCAAGCGTAACTTCAGCCTTAATTTTATCTACAAAAGCATTATACTCAGCTTCAGTTTCAAAAGTCTTATACATATTATACCTCCGAATATTATTTCCTTTTTCTTTCATATTCTCTACGACAACATTAATACTTTTTTTAATGTCATCAATTAATTCTAAATCATCAAACCCTTTAGCTATAGAAATAAACTTATCTCCTAATATTAAAACTTCTTTATTAGAATATTCTTCTAAAGATAAATTCTCATAACCAGCCAAAGAATCTTTCAAATTTTCGATAGAATCTAATGGAAAAATATTATTTACATCATCTGCAAAAACAACATTACTTCCATCACCTTTAAATTTGGCAAGATTAGAAGATAATTTATCCCTCTTCTTAATTTTCATCTATACCTCCTATAATATATTGGGCAAAAACTTCACATATATAAGGATCATCAAAACAATTATCATCTATAAAATCAATTAAATCTCCCATTTGGGAAGCAACCAAAAGGGCTTCTGCTTTAATATCAGCAGGGTCATCTACCCTCGCTGCTCCAACAAACCTGACACCCATTAGTTGCCTAGAGACACCTGTCATAAATCTAGTTCTTAAGTGGTCGCAATACGAAGATTGCCCTATAAATTCTTGATTACAAACGCTACACCTAGCACCAGTAAATTTACACTCCATAGAAAAATACAAATTATTATCTAAATATAAAGAGTACATTCTCTCACACTCTTCAGGAAATCTGTCTTTCCAAATAAGGCCTTCAACAAGTATATAGCTTACTTCTCCTCCACTTTGGTCCCACATATAACGATTAATAAGCTCCTCATCAGAAACAGATAAAGTAACCTCTTCTTTCCCATCAAAAGAAGATATTTGTTTATTATCAACATCTACATAATGCACCTTATCAATAAAACCAAAAACTCCCTTTTTATTAAAACCGTTACTAGGAAGAGGGTGGTCTTTTGCTATTGCCTGTTTAATGGCAGTTTTATAATTAGACTCTAATTCGTTTTTAGTAAACTCGTCCAAATTTTTATTAGTATTTTGATGACATAATTTAAAAGCAATTCTCATAATATCATGCAATTCAAACTCGGCAGTTGCTAAGTTGCCATCATAATCTAAAATAAATCCTTGTGATTTTAAAAATACAGTTTCATTCATGTCCTACCCCTTATTTATTGCATTATCAACAAAAGAAAAGGGATCAAAATCATCATTAATTATTTTCTTTAATATACTCTTAGGAACCGACATTAAATAATTATAACTAATACCGTCACTCTCTCTATAATTAGAATAAAATTTTACTTCATCTCCTTCAACAGAGGCATAATAATCATCAAATTTACCGCTTCCTACTTTAATAATTTTTTCAATTCCCATTAGCCCTCCTCATATCTATTAACATATTTTTAATTTCATTCTGTCCATCTCGAAGCTCTTTTAACATCTTATCACTTCTATCAATATGATATTCTACAGTCTTTTCGATACTTTCAACATGTTGTTCTAATGCTTTACCAGATACTTTAGGATAAGCGTAATCCTTAATATCTTTTTCAAAATCATTTTTTACACAATCTAAATTATCCTTAACAACCGTTCTCACATCATTAACATCTTCCTTAAAACTATTAGAAGTATTTAAATAAAAACCCAACAAAGTTACCCCAAAAACAGCTACAGCTATAAAAAGAGTAATAGGACTTTTAATAGTAGATACAAAACTCCAGTTGTCATTCATATAACCCTCCTTAATAGGTCTTTCCATATACTTCACATCTTACTGGAATACTAATACCAGACACCCCAGAAGTGGAAGAAACACTATATCTAATCATCATCTGGTCTGCATCTAAATTATTCAAGATACACCTATTAGCAGATAGTCCTTTAGAAGAACTAGACCAATAAGCAGTAGAAAATGATTGAGCAGTACAAAAAATCCATTGAGAAGCAGGCTTTGGTTTTAAATATACCTTGTAAGAAAAAGTAGGACTAGAAATTAAAGGATCGCCTACAAAAGTATAAATAGTACACTCTCTCCAATTAGATATATCCATAGACCCATCATTTTTTACAGAAAAATCTGAAGTAGCTAATGCATCAGATATTGCCCCCGTCCAAGGAGAATCTAATTTATCAATTATTTTATAATATCCTGTTATCATATTACCTCTCTATTTATTACGATTTTTAACTAAATTATTATAAAATCTAAATAAAATAAAAAAACTACCCACTGTATGTTTAACAGGGTTCCCTGTTTTTTTATAATATTGAATCGCTGCCCATTTTTTACATTCCTTCTTATCTTTGTCAGAAAGTTTGCCATTATTAGACTTTCTCTTTTTTTGATAACAAGAATCTCTCATATCTGTATATAATTTAGGCATCTTGCTTAACCCCCATTAATTCCAAAATAGTTTCAACAACCCTTTCCGGCTTATAAGATCCTATAAATTGTTTAACATAATCTATTTTTGGCCACAATTCATCCATATTACTAATCTTTTCTATAGCAGCAATAGACTTAAGCTCTCTTTCTAAATCAATAGTAGCCAATCTTACGTCATCCTCTTCGTCAGAACTAGATATACCCCTTAAGGCAGAATCTATCCTATCTTTATATATATCATACAAATCTGACCAACTGGCAGCAGTTTTTAATCTTTTCTTTTTCTGGGTCATTTTTTCATTTTCATTATCAGGCTCCCCAACTGGAGGCCTTCCTCCTTTATCACCCGGTTTCTGGACTTTTCCTTTTTTGTCCTCTTCGTTCTCTTCTGGATTACCTTGGAATGGAGCTTGAGGAACAGAAAATAAATCTTTCATTTCGTCTGTATTTTCTTTCTTTTTTAGTTCTATAGTTTCTTCCCAATTAAATCCCAACGTTTCCAAATATTGTTTACGAGAAATAATACCAGTTAAAAATGCATCCCTCATAGCTGTCCATAATTCTAGCTTATTAATATTAATAGGATTCATTCTAGCTTCTGGCTGTATATTTTTAAATCCATTATTATGAGCAATTTTCTGTAAAACTAACTTAACATATTCAATAAAATACTTTTGATAACCTTTCAGCATTTCAGAAAACGTAGTAATAGAAATTTTAGCGTCTCCTCTATATTCACGGCCTAACAACATAGGAGGAACACCTAAAGCATAAAAAACCCTATCATAAGATTCTTTATATTTATCTTCATAATTTAAAATATCAGAATCAGGCTGTATTACATCTGAATCAACATCATGGGGCCAAACTAAATATTCTACAGGTTTAGCTTTATTTAATAGCCTAGCAAAAGCATTTAACCTAGTTTGAGAAGCAGGGAATTTATCACTGCCCAATTTTATAACAACTAAAGCTTTAATAATACCATCAATAACAGCACGATCCATTTCTCTAATTTGATGTAATTGTGAAATAGCATCAAAAGCTCTAGTTAAAAATGGAATACCCCACGCTTGATATGGCATAGCTTTTCTTTTAACATGAAATACAAAATTGGGATTTAATCTAATTTTATATTCTCCCCAATTTCCCTTGTTCTTTTTCATCTTCTTAAGCTGGTTCCTAGTAAACATTCTTTTTAAAGGAATAATCTCAGGATTACTTCTACCATCTCTGCTAATTATCTTAGTTAGTGCATCATCCATAACAATACTAATATCTTCTATTCCCCATTGTAAAGCATCAGAATCAATATACATTTTTTGAGGATTCAAAATTAACAATTGACTAGGAACAACAAAATTCATATTATCATATTTAGTCATTTCCCAATTCTCATATGGAAAAACATTGCCATGAATAAATAACCCCATAAAAAATTGCTCTTCAAAAGCAGATAAACCTTTATAAGTAATATTAATAGATTGGTTTACATTGTCTTGGAAATATTTAAAAATTTTATTCAGTTTAGAATATTTTGTGGGTTCAATAATTAATTCTGTACTTGCAAAAGCAATCATGGCATCAATAGCAGTTCCTATAATATCCTCATTCCTATAAAGACGATAACACATATCCATTTCATCTTTAATACTAAAACTCGATTGATTAAGCCTATTAGAATCTTTCAAAAATTCTAATGGATCATCCATATGAGATTCTTTAGGAATTCTAATACCAATAGATAATTCATCTTTCTCATGATTATAACGCAACTGATCAGGCTCTAAAAGATTCTGTTGTGAAAAGTCTAAATCCATAATAATCCTCACTTATATTTTTATACGAATTTTTATCGAAGCCTTACAATACTTCCAATCGCCAAAGACTCAGGTTTTGCTATTAAGTCTACATAAAACATATCCTGCATAGCCTCATTAGCTAAACCTATTGATTTTGCTCTATCATCTTTATAACCGGAAGCCGGTTCATATCTATATCCACCAGCAATTTTTTCAGCCTGTAACATGATCAGTTCCAACTTAGTACGAGCAATCTCATTACTGATTTTAACTATATCATCATCTCCAAACCTAATAGGATAAGCCAATTTTAATCTGCCGTGTTCAAAATTAGTTTTTAACAAATCCATTCTAAAGGTATTCGAAGCAACAGCCCAACTCGCAGCCTTCATAATCATACGCCCACCGTGTCTACGTTGAATTTCTTCACTATTTTTATCATCCACTTCCAATATTCTAGGGATTCCCCACTCTTCAAAACCCTCAGATAAATTCTTAGCAATAGCCACACCTGCACCAGTTTTATCTAAATACATACGAACAACTCTAAAATCTCTTATCCTTTTAAAAATCTCTAATGTAATACGATCAGTATCCCAACCTCTTGCAGCAAAGACATTTACAACAGCCCCTCCCCTTATGTCTGGTAAAAGCTTAATCACCACAATTACAAAATTATCTCCATGTTGAGAGGTAGCAATATCAATACCTAAAACATACTCAGAATCTTTTTCTCCAACCGTTTCAATAGGCATAGCATTTGGAAAATGAGGACAAACTTTATTAGAAGATAATAAACGTTCAGTAAACATACCCTCAGATTCATCAGGATGGAAACAAAAAACTTCCATTTTAAATTTTTCTTCAGTCATATCGGGCTCTTGACGAATTTGATTAATCATCATATCAGACATTCTATAAGGAGATTCCTCTTCAGGAACCATATTAACATCTCTATGGTCAAAACTAGCCACTTTATATTGGTGCATACCCAATTCAGACAAAAGCTCATAAGTAATCCTTTTCTTATAAGCATGGTTCCATGTATAACACCCAGTAGTAGAACAAAACAATTTATTAAAAAGATTTTTTCTCTCTACAGTCAAATATGGTATAGCAACCTCTCCAAGAACGACGGGATCAAAATCTTTATATTCATCTAAAACTAAAACATGATATCTTCTACCACGAGATTTTTGAGATTGGTCCCCTTGCTTAATAGCAATAGTTTCTATCTTAGACCCATTTTTAAATCTTATAACAATATGAGAAGAGCCTCTAGAAACAGGTTCCTTACGACTATTTAATTTAACAGAATCCTTTACAAAATAAGAGCTATCGCAAATTTCTTGTACATAGTCCCAAAATGGAACACTTTGGTCACGGATCGGAACTAAATATCCTATCATAGTTTTAGGATATAATAAAGCATATAATACACAAAAAACAGACCAAATCCAAGTTTTTCCACATCCTCGCCCTAAAAACAAAATAAGAAACGGACAAAACCACATCCATCTAAATACAATTCTCTGAAGCCAAATTAGCTTTACATTTAAAAGGTCTTCAGCAGCCTGAACTGGATAATTCCTATAATAATAAATTAATTTCTCTTCATTAGTTAAAGAATACTTTTCTTTTTTACTAAGCTTAACCAATAGATTTGCCCTCCGGCAATATATCATGTTCTTCAGCTACCTCTTCTTTGTCTTCAAATTCCATCTTCAAAAGCCTCTCTTTATGCTCTTCTACTAATTTTTGAAGACCGGGTTCCATCCCCTTTTCCGAACCTTCCATAACTCTTATTTTCTGTTCAATAGTTTTGGGAATATTAATAGGATCTCTTGATAATCTTTCCCGATTCATAGCAACTTCTTCTTTTAAATTATTTATCTCATCTTCGTCCATTTTCTCCAGCTTCTCATCTAAGCTTCTAGCAATAGAAGCTAAATCTCTGGCTTGTTTACTTAGCTCATCATCTCTAGAAGCTCTATCAATACCAAGATTTTTTTGCCAATCCATAATTCTTTTAGAAAGTTTATCTCTACGATTTTCTAAATTTTTTAATTCACTTTCTTTTAATGTATCAGCATCATTAAGATAGGTATAATTTACCCTTGATAAAGCTACACTATCTATTAAAAGATTTTCTAAAGCATCCCAATCGGCAGGATTTTCAAAATCAAAAGTATCTACATACAATCTAAGTTTATGTCTTAATAGCTTTTTTTCGTCAGTTTTTATTGGATATTTAGAAGTAATTGCATCTATAGCCCCCTCAATTCTTTTTTCCTTTTCAGAATCAGAGTCCCTTTTTGCCTTCTCTTTGGACTTTTTATATTTTCCAAAAATATTTTTACCAATTTTCCTGTCTATTCTTTTCGTAAATGTTTTAGGGGCATACCTCCATCCCTTAATACATTCATCAATAATTCTTTTCGCTTCAACTTCAGCTTCGCTCTCTGTAACAGAACGATTTTCTAACAAGTATTCAAAAACCTCTTGAATGTACTTTTCTTTTTCAATATCTTTTATATTAATACTAGACATATATTTCTCCTTAAAAAAATATACGACAAATTTTCTTATTTTTAGACAATAAAAAACCCCCCAAAAAGGGGGGTTGGTGCCAACAGCATGAATAGGGACTATTCTACATGAATAGTCAATTGTGTAATATTACATTGAGAATACCAAGGAGCAAAAGCAATAACCTCATCAGCTAAATACCATTTCTTTTCTCCTAAATAATTATAACTAACATAAATATAAATTAAATCCCCCTCTACTACTCCTTCTTTATATCTA